>Ga0193743_1001034_pt1 | contig 21214 bp, 19 predicted proteins | sample L2c2metaG_FD_143038 | JGI IMG/M metagenome (GOLD analysis project Ga0193743, IMG submission 143038) | Soil microbial communities from a riparian zone of the East river system, Colorado, United States - L2c2 | ecosystem: Environmental > Terrestrial > Soil > Riparian zone | place: USA: East River... | reverse complement strand
CTACAGCAGAGCAGCCTCGGGGAAGTCCGCAAAGTCATCGTGCGCGACGGCCACCGCGGCCCTAAGCTGATCGGCGTTTCACCTGAATTCTTCGCCTGGCTCACGGACCCTCATCTAAATGGAGCCGGCGCGCTCTTTGATTTCGGCTGCTACGGCGCCGACCTGATGACCTGGTTTATGAATGGCAAAGCGCCCGAGTCGGTGAGTGCTGTAACGCAGCAGTTGCAGCCCGACTTATATCCGAAGGTAGATGACGAGTCCGAAGTAATTCTCAAATATCCCTCCGCCGTCGCCATTCTGCAAGGCTCCTGGAACTGGCCCTTCGATATAAAAGACATGGATGTCTACGGCCGCACCGGCTACGCGAAAACGATTCGCAGCGATAGGATCCAAGTCCGCCGCAAAGGCGAGGCCGAACCCACGACCGACAAGGCCACGCCCCTAACCGCGCCTTATGATGACCCTCTGCACTACCTCACGGCGGTAATTCGAGGCACGATAAAAGAAGATGGCAGCCTTTCGTCGCTAGAAACCAACATGGTTGTTGCTGAGATTTTGGACGCTGCGCGCCGTTCCGCTGCTACCGGCAAGGCGATCAAACTCCCACTAACCGACTAATTACCAGCTGACTAACTAACACAAACAGTGGGGCGGACGCCCTCGTCCGCGCCGGACCCCCCTGGTCCGGCTAACTACTCCTTCGCAACCGGATCAACCTTCAATCCTTCACGCGCCAGATCGCCGGGGTTCGGAATAATAATGTCGCCTTCGTGCAAACCGTCGACAACCTCCAACCTATCTCCGTAATCCCGGCCGATCACTATCTTCTGCAGATGCACCGAATGGTCCGGGCGCAGCACTGCCACCAGAGTGCCCTCCGAGTGCACCACCAGCGCGTCGCTTGGCACCACCAGCGGCGGATTCTCTCGTTTGCTGCTGAGATTCACCTGGGCATACATGCCCGGCAGCAGCGCGCCTTCCTTGTTCGGCACATGCACCTCTACTAACATCGTGCGGCTGGTCGGGTCCAGCGAACTAGCGGTTCGCGCCACCGCGCCCGGAAAAGTGCGTCCCGGTAAATTGGCAACCCGCAATAACGCCAACTGCCCGGGGCGTATCGTACTGGCGCTGCTCTGCGGAACGTTGACGTAAGTACGCAGCGTATCCGTCTGCGCGATCCGGTAAAGCAGCGTGCTGCCGGTGCTGACCAGCGCGCCGATGTCCACATTGCGCTGCGTGATCACTCCAGCGAACGGAGCCCGCACAGTCCGGTAACTTCCCATCCGCTGCAGCCGAGCCAGGTTCGCTTCGGCCGCCGCAACGTTGCTGCTTTGCGCGGAAACCGCTCTGTCCAACGCGCGCACGCCGGAAAGTTGCGATCGATACTGGGTCTGGTAAAGATCGTTGTCCTGTTTCGAAACCACGCCGCGTGTGACCAGGTTGCCCCAGCGTTCCGCCGTCACCCGTGCGAGTTCCACGTTGGCTTTACCCTGCTCGCGGTTAGCTAGCGCCTGGTCGAGCGATGCTTTGGCCTGCTCCAGTGCCGCCAGCGACTGATTCACCTGCTCATCCAGTTCGGGCGCTTCAATCTCCGCTACTATCTGTCCGGCTTTGACGCGATCGCCAATGTCCACCAGCCGCCGCTTCACATATCCGTCGGCGCGCGCCAGAATAGGCGCTTCGGTAACGGCCTGGATGTTGCCGGGCAGTTCCAACTCGCTGTTTTGGGAAGAGCGGGACACCTGCAACACCGCCACTCGCGGAAGCGCCTGCTCGCGTTCCAGCGCCTCGCTGTCAATCAGCGTCTTCTGGCGGTTCAGCGGAATGTAGCCTGCCAGAAAGGCCACGATCACCAGAACAACCAACCCTAGAACAATCGACCAGATCGTATAGCGGGAAGGCTGCCACGCTTTGGCCGGCACGGCGGCATGTGCCGCGGGAGGCGCGGGGCTTTGCAGTGCTTGAATCTGCCGCTTGAGCTCGTCATTTTCCCGGAGTAGCCGCTCCTCGTTTTCCCGTCTCGACCGCTCCTCCGCAGTCTCCAGCATGTTTGTTTCTCGCATCAGATGCCTACTGTCTCTTCCTGCTCCAGCTGCTGCATCTGGGTCTCGTGATCCACAGGCGCCTTGGTTCGCAAATAACTATAGATGATCGGGACCACGAACAGTGTTGTGACGGTGGCGAACAGCAGGCCGCCGATCACCGCGCGTCCCAGCGGTGCATTCTGTTCCCCGCCTTCACCCAAGCCCAGCGACATGGGGAGCATGCCTAAAATCATAGCTGTAGCCGTCATCAGCACCGGCCGTATGCGCGCATAGCCGGCCGAGATCATTGCTTCCCGGGCCGACCTCACCGTGGCCCGCTCATCGTTGGCGAACGTCACCATCAGAATGCTATTGGCCGTCGCAACGCCGACGCACATAATCGATCCCATCAATGAAGGGACGCTCAGCGAAGTGCCCGTCACGAACAGCATCCATAGAATGCCTGCCAGCGCGCCCGGCAGCGCCGTCAGAATAATAAACGGGTCCAGCCACGATTGAAAATTCACCGTCATCAGTAGATACACCAGCACCACTGCAAACAGCATGCCGAGCCCCAGGCGCAGGAATGAGGATTGCATAGTCTCAATCTGTCCCCGCAAAGAGAAAGTAGTGCCGCGCGGCAACTGCGGTTCTTCTTCACGCATGATTCTCTCGACCTCCGCGCCCACGCCGCCCAAGTCCCGCCGGTCCACGTTGGCATACACATCGAAAACCGGCCACACATTGTAGTGGTTGATAATCACCGGTGCGTAGTCCCGGTCGACGCTAACCAGGTTTGATAGAAGCTGCGTCGTGCCCGCCATCGCTCCAGGGTTCGCGTACGCTTGCGAAGATAGACTCGGCGATGCCCCGATGCTCGCGTTCATTTCTCCCGCTGCCCCTTCTTGCGACCCGGAAGTTGTCCTGTTCTGCGCGCCGGCGGCTACTGACACAGGCGTGCGCAACAACGCATCCAGGGAATTGATCCTGTATTGCGGAGTCTGCACGCCCACGTTGTAATTGACGCCGTTAGCCCAGTTGACCCAGAAATTCGGAGCGACCGTGCTGTTGCCGCTGAGCGAGATCAACATGCTGCCGGTCACATCGCGCTGCGTCAAACCGAGCTGCGAAGCCTTTATCCGGTCCACATCCAAAAGAATTTCCGGCTGGTTCACTACTTGATGCACATGCACATCGGCCGCCCCCGGAATACGGGCAATTTTTGCCGCTAGCCTCTGCGCGATTTTGTAGTTCGCTAACTCGTCTCTCCCCACCACTTGTAAGTCAATCGGCGCGGGAAGACCGAAACTCAAAATCTGGCTGGTGATGTCTGCCGGTTGAAAAAAGAAGCTCATGTCCGGGAACTTCTCGCCCAGGCGCTTGCGCAGCAGCACTTCGTATCCCCGTGTCGAGGAATGCTCCTCGTTCAGCGAAATCTGGATCTCGCCGTCCGCGCTGGAGATGGTGGGAATGTCTCCCTGCGCGAGGCTCGTCCAACTGTTCGGAATCCCGATATTATCGATCAGCGATTTCAACTCGTTCGCCGGAATCACGTTGCGGATTTCCCGTTCGATCGCCGCAAACCGCACCTCCGTCTGCTCGATGCGCGTACCCACCGGACTGCGCGCATGCAGCCGCATCTGGCCCGAATCCACGGTGGGAAAAAAGTCTTGGCCCACCAGCCACAACAAGCTCAGCGAAGCCACGGAGAGCGCCATAAAGGCCGTCAACACCCGCCCGCGATGCTGCAGCGACCATTCCAGCAGGCCCATATAGCGGGAGCGTAAACCCTCAAAAGCGTAGTTGAACAAGTAGTGAACCCGCCACAGCAGTCCCTGGCCGCCCGTCGTCTCGCCATGCGTTCCCTGTTGATACAAATGCACTTCGGGCTTCAAAAGAAACGCTACCATCGTGGGCACTAGTGTTCTCGAGAGCAGGTACGAAGCGAGCATCGCGAACACAACCGCCATTGCCAGCGGCGTAAACAAATATCTGGCCGTGCCGGTCAACAGCAGTACCGGCACGAACACGATGCAGATGGAAAGAGTCGCGACGAACGTGGGAACCGCAATCTGCTGCGCCCCGTCCAGCACCGCCCGCAGCAGCGGCTTCCGCATGCCCAGGTTCCGGTGCGTATTCTCAATCTCCACGGTGGCATCGTCCACCAGAATGCCGACCGCCAGCGAGAGGCCGCCCAACGTCATCACATTGATGGTTTCGCCCAGTAGGCTCAGCAGGCAGAGCGAAGTAAGAATCGAAAGCGGAATCGAAATGCACACGATCAGCGTGCTGCGCCAGCTTCCCAGAAACAGCAGGATCATCATGCCCGTCAACGCACCGGCAATCAGCGCCTCACGCACGACGCCTTGAATCGCCGCGCGCACGAAAACCGATTGGTCGCCCAGCGTCACCACCTTGAGCTCCGGAGTAACGGTCGCCAGAATTCTGGGAAGAGCCGCTTTCACGGCATTGACAATGTCCAGCGTGGAGGCTTGTCCGTTCCGGCTCACCGTGATCAGCGCGCCGCGCTTGCCGTTCGTGCGCACAATATTGTTCTGCACCGAAAAACCGTCATGCACTTGCGCGACGTCTTTGATGTACACCGTTGCGCCATTCACCGTCTTGATCGGTAGATTATTCAGGTCGCTCAGCTTCACGGGGCTGCTGTTCACGCGCACCATGTACTCGGTGTTCGCCAGCTTGGCCGTGCCCGTGGGCAGAATCAGGTTCTGTTGCGTCAGCGCATTCGAAACATCCAGCGGCGAAAGCTGGTTCGCGTAAAGCTGGTCCAGGTTCAAATCCACCATCACCGCCCGCTGCTTCCCGCCAAACGGATACGAAAGCGCCGCGCCCTGCACAGTGCCCAGCGGCGTGCGTATAAAGTTGTTCCCTAAATCGAATATTTCCTGCTCGCTGAGCGTGTTGCTCGAAAGGCTAAGCTGCAGGATAGGCACGCTGGCCGCGTCGTACCGCAGAACGTTGGCCGGAAACATGCCCGGCGGCATCTGGCGCAGCCCGGCCTGCATGGTCGCGGTCACCTGCGCCACCGCCATGTCCACCTTCACGTTCGAATGGAAGTAGATCCGGATCACCGCGTAGCCGTTGTACGACTGCGATTCAATGTGTTCGATATCGTTGACGTTCGTCGTGAGTTGGCGCTCGAAGCCGGTCACCACGCGCTTCTCCATCTCCGCCGGCGACAGGCCCGTAAACGAATACAGCACGCTCACAATCGGAATATCGATATACGGGAATATATCTACCGGCATCGTGACGATCGCCGTTCCCCCAAGGATGGCAATGAGCACCGCCATCACGACAAAAGTGTAAGGACGGCTGAGAGCTAGACGGACAATCCACATGGTTGTTTTAGGTTAGAGGACCCTCAATAAGAATAGTGCAGCCGTAAACTGAAGAAGACTAGACAATGACCGCAAAACGACGGGACCCTTCCGTCCCGGCCTGGGACCATGATGATATTGACTCCTCATCGCCGCCCGAAATCGAAGATCCTTACTTTGACGGCGACCTCGAAGCGTGGGTACTGAGCCGGCATGCGGACGTCCTGGCCGCCTTCCAATCCCCTACTCTTTCCGTCGTGGGCGCCAGGGCCGGTAACGCTCCGGATGATGTGGATGAAGTCTCCCGCCTGCAGATGCGCGCCGAGACCCAGGAGGCGCTCTCCCCGTCCAAGCTGCGCGAGTGGCGCGAACAGTGGCTGCCTGCCGTCCAGGCGCTAGTGGAAAAACTGCCCATCGACCGCCCGGTCGACCTCATCGGCGAATACGCCCGGCCGGTTTGCTTCCCCTTGGCAGTGCTGGCGACCGGCGTGGGCCCGGCGGATGCCGAACGCCTGGAGAAAATTGCCCGGCACGTCTCCGCCGCCGCTGCCGAGCCATTCGATCCCAACCTCCGTTCTCTCGCCAAGGCTTCCGAGGCGGAACTCCAGGGTTGTTTCCATGCCGGCCCCCTGCCTCTGCGCGATCCCGGTTTCGTGGCCCTGAGCCAAACACTGCCCTGTCTCATGGCGAACGCCTGGTTCGCCTTGCTTCGGCACCCACGTGAATGGAGCCGCCTGCACCAACAGTCCGAGCTTATGCCCCAAGCCATGGAGGAACTGCTGCGCTACGCCGGCCTCACGCGTGTCCTCTTCCGGCAGGCAACCGCCGCCACCGATCTGAACGGCTTCCACATCCGCGCCGGAGAACGCATCGTCTTACGCTTGTTCCCGGCGAACCGCGATCCCGAACGCTTTCCCGATCCCGGCCGCCTGGACATCACTCGCCGCGTCGCGAATCAACTGACCCTGGGAGCCGGACCGCATGCGTGTGTCGGCGCCAGCTTGATCCGCATGGCCGCTATCGTTGCCACGCAGCCGCTGCTTGAACGCTTTGCCGGCGCGGAGTTGATAGGACCGGTCGAATGGCAGGGAGGCGCCGGCTTCCGCTCACCCAAATCTCTGCCCGTCCGGCTGCGCGCAAAATGACCGCAAACTCGTTAACCCAATTTGATCCGGACTGGCCGTCCGCCCTGGCGGAACTATCCGGTGAAATGCACCCCATAGACCGCGACGCCTGCTTCATCTGGTTCCAGTTCTTTCCCCTCGGCCTGCATGAACTGCTCGAAGCCACGCCGGATCGCGCCGGGCTCGAGCTCTTTTACAAATTCCGGGGTTCCTACCGCCTCGCCGAAATCGCTGATACATCCCACCGTTTTCTATACGGCCACCAATACTGGCCCGCCGTAAAACACGCATTGCAGCGCGTGCCCAAGCACGAGACTCTGCTCGAAACCATCCGCGCAGTGGCGGCCGCAGTGCAAGCTCCGACGGACCTAACCCTGCCCATCTCAGCCATCGGCCTGATGACCTTGCGGCAAGCTGGACTGGCATTTCTGGAGCATCCCTACACGCCATCCGCCGAAACCCAAACTCCGGAAAAAGCGCTCCGCAACCGTGCCGCGGCCGTCAAGACGAACTGGCTATCCAAGCCCAAGCCGCGCATCATCATCGACGAACGCCCACCCGGCAGTTGGTTCCCGCTCGTCCCCGGCCAGCACATCACTACCGCCGCCGAACTCGACAAAGGGCCGTACCACGAAACCAATCCGCGCTGCTCTCCCGGTAACGGACCCATCCCGGTCGATTGCCGCTCCGGTACCTGCGGCACCTGCTGGATCGGCATACTCGGCGCCAACGAAAAACTAGCGCCGGTGGAACCCTTCGAACGCAAACGCATGGAATACTTCGGCTACTGGGAATCCCCGTTCCACACTCCCGCCGCCCCGCGCCCCCTGATCCGCCTGGCCTGCCAAACGGTGGCGACCGAAACCTGCACCATCGTCATCCCACCCTGGAACGGAATCTGGAGCGCCGCCCGCCGCGAAGCCTACGCCCGCCGCCCCCAAACCTCACCCATATACCAATCCACCAAAACACCGACCATCACCCCGCCCCCGCCCGATACGTCAATCCCCTAAAAACGCACACCCCGATACCTCGAAACAGAGCCGGGAAGCGTAAGCGACCATTGCGCTACCGCACGTTTAAAACCACCCGCCGGTAACTCGTCAACCGCGGCGAACCCTCATCCGTCACCGCCAAAATCACATGCGCCGTCCCACGACCCAGGCACGCCGCAGCCGAGGGAATCCACTTCGGACGGCACGTAGCACTTGCAGTCACAACCGCCTTCGCAGTATCCGCGCCGGCAATACGGATTGCGGCAAGGCTCGTCCCCGTCCGGCCCGCCTCCGCATAAGGAAACCAGCCGTTATCCAGCAAACCCAGAAACGAAGGCGTGTCCCCCTCCATAATGAACACAAACTTCGGATACACCTTCCCGAGCGGCCCCTTGCTCCGCACATGCGTGTCCAGCCACTCATTCGTCACCGTCGTACCCGTCCGCGCCCGCGCCATTGCGGTAAAACACGTCCCCGCTGATTCCACTCCAAGTCGCGTAATAGGATTCCCCGGCGGTCTCCGTAGTCGGCAGAACAATGTAGAACAAGCCTGGGAACTCGCGCCGAATCCACGGCCCGGCGTCATCCTGATCGGAGATGGAATACACCCGCAGCTTCTCGACAAACCGTTCCACCTCTTCCGGCCGCCGCCTGGCCCGGATCCGCAGAAGCGCCTGGGCCAGAGTATTGGCCCCGCCCCACACGCTAATCCACACAGGCCGTGCATCGTCGCCGTCAACCACGCAGATCAGCGCCGCCGCTCCTTCGGACGTCTGGTCCGGTCCCGTGGCCGCCATGCCATACCCCGGCTGCCCCGTGAACACGCGGCCGTCCAGGTCCTCCACACTGGGCCAGCCTTTCGCATGCTGCAGCAGGTTGGGCCGCACCCGCCCGTACGCTTCAATCAGCGCGCGCATGGTTTCGGGATGCAACGCCTTCCTCTGCCAGGTCGAAGTCGAAGCAATCAGTGCTTCAATGTCGAGTTGGTTCGAGTACACCAGCAGCCGCACAAGCGACATCTGATCGTCAGGCTCATTGCCGACATCGCTGATCACAATCACCCGGGGACGCCGCGTGAAATCGTCAACATGCGTCGCCGGAATAGGCGCGCCCGCCAAGCCGAATCCCTTCAACCACACCACTAGCCAGCACCGCTGATAACAGTCAATACAGCTCTCGACTATGCCAGTTCCCCGCCTCGGACATAATAAGTGAATTGAGCGTGGCGCGGATTGCCCCAGTAGCGCGGTTCCTCTTCGCACTGGCAATCCTTGCGTTCGGAATCCAGCACCTCCTCTATGGAGAGTTCGTCACGCGCGTAGTCCCCAAACTCCCCGCCTGGATTCCCTGGCATTCCTTCTGGGCCTACGCAACCGGACTCATCCTGATAACCGCCGGCGCCGCCATTCTCCTGCAAAAACGCGCGCGCCTCGCAGCCGAACTGCTCGGAGCCCTGATCCTGCTGAGTGTGCTGGCCTTCTATCTGCCCCCGCTGCTCGTGACTCCGATCTTAGGACCGTTATGGACAAACGCCGGCAAAGCGCTCGCCCTATCGGGCGGAGCGTTTCTCGTTGCCGGATCTCTGCCGCCGACCGATACCGGCTGGCGCGTCTTCCGCTTTCTCGACCGCCTGATCCCGCCGGCCCCGTTCTTTCTAAGCGCGTTCCTGATCATTGCCGGAATCCAGCATTTCCTGTACGCCACATTCGTAGCAACCCTCGTGCCTAGCTGGATCCCCGGCCACTTATTCTGGACCTACTTCGCAGGCATCGCCCTGATTGCCGGCGGCCTGGGAATGCTCATCCCCAAGGTCAAGGTCCCGGCGGCCTTGCTTTCGGGAATCATGATTCTGCTATGGGTCGTGCTGCTCCACATACCCCGCGCAATATCTGCGCCTCACGACTCCAACGAAACCACAGCCGTATTCGAGGCCTTGGCCATCAGCGCGACCGCATTCCTGGTGGGTCGGTCTTCCATAAGTTCGGATCATGTCCCATGACCTGTAATCAGGCGGCGATCCAATACGTGCTATCACTTCTCCGGATGCCGACAATACGGTCGACCGGATTTCATTTGACCGGTCATACGCTCAGCGGCCTTATCAGCAGGACACGTGCTAGTCCAACTCAGCGCCTTTTGTAGGCAATGTGCGCAGGTCGGCGGCAATTGCCAGGCGAAAGAGAATCTACGGTCTTCGCTCTCCTGGTAGCCGTGCAGAATCTAAGTTGGTACAAGCATTTGCCGATTTTGGTTCGTTTCGGGCCAAACCAGGTGTTGCCCTGTACGCAGACAGAGATGCGGCATTCTCGATATCTGTCTTGAACTGGCGCAAAAGTAGCAGCACTTCACCAGCTAGATCCCGCCAGCCTTCGCCATCTATGTCAACAAACTCACCGTGCGCAATCTTGTTTCTTCGCTTCAGAAGACTCTCGTCTACTAGTTTGAACTTGGACTCGTAAGGCGTCGCACTGATGCCGATGCTCCATGCGATGTTTTCAAATACTTCAGCCTTAAGATTCCCTTTATCGATGGCGTTGCTGATCTGCAGTTCTGCGCGATCATGCATTCCAGCGCGCAGAAATTCCAGCGCGACCACTGCCAGCCGCGCGTTTCGGCCATCGCTGAGTTCGTAAAGGTGTTTCTTCAATCCACGGACCGCGAAACAGGATTGCAGATCTCGATAATTCAGGCCTTGGCAGCTGACAAAGTTTAGATATGCAGTAGCCGCGGATTTGATGAATCCTTCCCAATGGGCATACAAAAGCGCGACACCAGCGCGGATCAGCGTTCCCTCGGCAAGTGCCTTGCTTTGTTTAATAGCGTATTTGAGATCCGCGATCTCTTTGACGCGCCAAGCGAGCTCATTATCAAGAGCGCTTTGTAGCTGGCCGATCGTATGAATCTTAATCACGGCTTAAAAAACAGGTCAGCCATCGGTAGCAGTTTCGCCAGTCGTGTCGTTCCGCGCACCCCAGCGCCAGAATTCTTCTGGAACGTCTCGTCACTCCACAGCGCTTTGGCTCGTTCTGTCAGGAACAACGTCGGTTTGGGCTGCCTCTCGATATCATTGATGTTACGGGATGCGCCGAGCGCAACTACTTCAAACAGGGACATGAGAAACTTGCCTGTAAATCGCTGTCCATCCCAACGCTTAAATGCATCCTCGCCGAGCGCGCTGTTCAGAACGGCGAACGTCCGCTCGAATACAACTTCCTCGCTTTCAAATGGAAACGATTGGTCACTAGCGAGTGTAATAAGCGATTTATCGAGGTATTCATGTACGTCCAGTCCTTGCTTGTAAGGCACGCTACGAAAACTCAGAAATCTGAGCACTAATTCCACTCCGGCTTGTTTCCTCAGAGCCTCCTCTGTTTGCGCGGTCGTCGCCTTAAAGTCTGGATTTTCTGACCGGCTTGTCAACCACCGAGAAAACGCCGGGTTGATCATGAGCGCAGTGCAGTTCCGGACTTCTTGTTCGGTCAGAGATGTGCCACCTGTGTTGAGGCGTTGGAACAACTCGTACTTTGCGATGGGATCGCTCTCCTTTTTCAGAATTTCAACCCGGATGCGGGCTCGCTTGATAGAAATCTGCGCAGTTTTCCCAATGCCTTGGTAGCTATCGCTGGGATCCCATGCTCTACCAGCTAGATCAGGCAGGAAGTTTGTACCCAGCAGCATCGTGGGGCCGGCTGGACCTAGCTCACCCGCGCGGCCTTTAAGAACACCGACAAACTCGAATATCGTCGAGAGGCGCTGCAGTCCGTCAATTAGCTCCCATGCACCATTTCGGTCCTGAAAGACGAAAATTGGCGGCACAGGAATGCCCAAGAGGAGTGATTCGATAAACCGAGTTTTCTGCAATTCTTTCCATCGGAACAGCCGTTGAAATTCTGGGTGAATGATTAGCTCATCGTCACGGTAGAGGTTTAAGAGTTCGCCTATGGACATCTCATATCCATCTGAAGAAATCTCCTTACGTGCTTGCTCAATCTGTTGATCTAACAATAGGATTCGCCTTCCGAATGCTCGAATTGCCAAATATTCATTCCATCACATTCGCGGCATGTTACGCAGTTTATCTGTCGTAGGTCGACGCACCGCCTGAAAATACCAGCCGATGGGGTCATTGCCCTTCATTTGGACGTGTGACGAGCTACGTGCGTGATACCGATCAACTCTAGTGACTTGAACAAAACATGGAAGCCTAAGCGTACAGCTGAACAACGCCGATTGAGGATGTATTGTTACTGCCGATGGGTAATTCTGCTTACAGAAAAATTGGTCATGCTAACTCGTCTTCCCCAAGATAGGCGTAGCTTTCCGCGACATATTTTATGCTAACGTCAAGCCATGAACTCTGCGGCCGTTCTTGATGATCTCCTGGACGCACTGAGCCGCTGTCTGAATCCGGAATCCGCCAGGCGTATCCTCAATTTTCACGTGAATCCACCAGTCCAGGAACGAATCGCCACACTCGCTGAGCAGGCCAACGAAGGCAACCTCACCGCGGACGAACATTCCGAATACGAAGCATTAATCGACGCTGCCGATTTCATCTCGATACTCAAGCGCAAAGCCGAGCGCCATCTGGACCAAATCCCTCACTAGCAAGGGAATGCCCTCAAGCGGGGACTCGTCCTGAAAGTGCTAGCACCGCTACAACCCTACCGCATCACCCCAAAAACCGTAACACTCCCCGCCCCGCCAACAATCACCCGCCCATCCGCAATCGTCGGAGTAACATACTTATTCCCAACCCCAAAATCATCGCGCCCACCCGCAGCCTGCGAACTGTTATACAACTCACTCGCAAGATTCATAGCATCATAAGCATGCAGCACCGCGCGGCTCGAATTCTCAATCGCCCACAAAATCCCACCCGCACTTCCATTAGCGGAAATAGCCGGAGCAACACCCGGATAACCAAACACATTCCCCGTAACCGACGCCGGCTGACTCTGCACCAACGCCGCATTCACTCGCAGCGCACGAATCCGGTCGCCCGCCGCGCCATAATACACAGTCCCGTTAAACCAGGCCGGCGAAGCAAACACCGGTCCCCCCAGCGCTCCCGGCAATTCCTGATACAGCGCCCCATTCCCCTGCGCGTTGAACTTACCCATATCGCCGCGATGGAACACGTAAAGCTTCCCGTCCTTACCCGCGCCCGTCCCGAGCGGAACCACCTGCCCGCTCGCATTGGTTACGTCGGGAAGCAAAAGCACCCCGCCCGATCCCAGATCCTGATCCCGTGCGGACTGGGCAACCGTATCGCTCATAGTCCAGTAATCTTCAGGCACAAATCGCCCGTTCAACAGATTCAACTTCACAAAGGCATTCCCAAAATCACCCCTACTCGGGAAACCGCGGCCATCCAGCGCAGTGTCGAACGTGCCGTTGGAAACACTCACAAAAACGCGGCCCGTCGCAGCATCAGCCGCAAGACCGCCCCCGGAGTTCCACAGCGCCGCCCCGCTGCCATTCGGAGCAAAGTTAAATGCGCCGGCCGGTTGCAGCGTCAATTGATCGTAAGCCAGCAGCCAGCCAGTGTACGGACCTATGTCGCAGTGGGAACCCCACCCCGTATAGACCACGCCGTTGAGCAGCAGCAGCCCCGGCCGCGTCTTGTACTGCTTAGCGTCGAAGACAACTTGGCCATTGCTGCTGTTGTCGCCCGATCCCGGGACACTCGCGGCAATCTCCACCGGTCCTCCAAATTCCTCCTGTCCGGTCGTGAGGTCAAGAGCGTGCAGCCGGTGATGATATCCGCCTGCAGTATCCCGGCTCATCGCGAGCAGGTAGATGGTCCCGTGCGGCCCCGCGTTCACGTCGATGACCGGCGTAGCCGTGATGCCGATTTCGGGAACCGCCTGTCCGCAGCCCCGGTCATCCGAAGGGCTTTCTCCCGCCCTCAATACGGTCGTGCGCCAAAAAAGGGCCCCAGTTCCGGCATCGAACGCATAGACGGAATCGTGCTCGGTAGCGGCATAAGCAACGGAACGGACGCCTTGGCCTGGCATATCTAGTTGCGACACATACAACGGCTGCGCATCTACCTTCCCATCGACGGAAAGAGAGAAAAGCTTTCCAAAAGAGGAGGCGTTCACGTTCGCGGGCGTCAGTGTAGTTTCAGTTATGTTCTGCCCCGTGCGGCTGATGTCATTGTGGTAAGTCAGCACGTTCGTGTGGCTTTGCGGAGTAACACTCGTACTAACTTGCGGAGTGCCAGTGCTCGAAGCAGTCCCCGAAGCCGTGCTCGAACCCGCGCGGCCGCAACTGGCGCTGATTACGAGCGTAACGGCAAACATAGCCGTGCGGATATCGCCCCGCCTGAACCGGCGTTCTCTACTAGCGCCGCATGGCTTACTCGCATCCACTAAGTGTCCGCTCCTGTCTCAACCTTTGACTGGTCACGAAATTTAAAAAACAACTTCTAACTGAATCTAAACGCCTTCCGCCAAATTCCCCGCTCTGTAAATTCGTTTCGCCATTCCCAGATGCTAATCTCCAGCAGGCTCACCCCACAAGCTCCGGCTCCGTGCGGCGAGCCATTTTCATTGGAGGAGCAAATGACCCCACGCAATATCCGCCGTGCCGCCGAGCGCAGAGCCAACAAGCTCGCCCGTAAATTCGCCGGCCCTTCCCCATCTCCGGACCGACCGCTGGCCCCCGAAAACGCCGCCATCGAAAACCAGTACCGCCTGCTGCAGGAAAATGCGGAAGCACCCGCCTCGGGAATCACCGTCCGCCAGACCGCGCCGCCCATGGCGACCGCCGCCGCGGCCAACGCTGCTCTTACTGCCGTAATCTCTCCCCTAACCGGCCACGCCATCGTGCTCCCCGCCACCGACTCCACCCAGTACAGCGAACTCCTCCAGGCGTATCAAACCCAGTTTCAACCCGTAGGCCTCCAGGAATCTACTCTCGTCCAATCCCTAGCCGATACCGCCTGGCGCGTGCGCCGCCTCCTCGCGCTGGAAATGGGCATCTTCGCCAAAGGCCGCATCGACTTCGCCGATCAATTTGCCGGACACGACCCCGCGCTCCGCGTACCTCTAATAGAGGTCCAAACTTTTCTTACCTACGAAAAACAAATCCGTGTACTGCAACTGCAGGAAGCACGCCTGACGCGCCGCGCCGGCAAAGAATCCGCGGAACTCAACCGCCTGCAGCAGGAGCGCCGCGAACGCGAAGATCTCGACCGCGAATGCAAGCTCGAAGCGGCCTCACAACTCCATCTCGCCGCCCAAAACGGCCAGCAGCCATCCCACCCCGCCGAAAATGGGTTCGAATATTCAAATCCCGAAACTGAATCGTATCTGGCCCGAAAACAGTCGGCAAACAGCCGTCTCTCCGCTTCCCACACTTTCAAAAGGCGCGCCGAAGCCGCCTAAACCAGCGCTCCGGCGAAGGCGCGCAATAGGCCCGCGAAGCCGCGGCAATGGGAAAAGTTCGGAAGCATAGAACCGCCCGCTACTTCTTGTCCTGATCCTTGCGATCGGCTTCCTTCCAGCCCTCGTGTGCATCGTGAGCCGCCTTGTCCAGCTTGCGTCCCACCGCCCTGCCCGCTTTATCAAGCTCGACTGACGCTTTGTGCGCGGCTTGACCCAGTTTGCCTGCGGGAGTATTGGCATCCGCCCGCCGCTGCTCGTCCGTTTGGCGGGGGCCGCAGGCTACCGGCAGCAGCAGGCTGGCGCACAAAATCGCCCTAGCGCATTTAGCTCGCATATTCCCCTCGCATATTTAGATGCCTGCACGGACAAAACGTGACCAATCGGGCAGCAACTCCCATCCGGTGCGTCGACAACCACTTCCGATTCCGATAAAATGAACAGCGGCAAGGAGATCGCTCATGCAGCCTGGCACAGTTGGCCTCGAGCAGCTAAAAGAAAGAATGCGCGGCGTATGGATGGCCGGCGATTTTGGACAGATCGCACAATATGGAGCGAAATCCGCCGAACAGTTTGTGGACCGGCTATGCATTCTGCCGGGCATGCGCGTGCTCGACGTTGCTTGCGGCACGGGTAACCTGTCCATTCCGGCAGCGCGCACAGGCGCGCAAGTCACCGGCGTCGACATCGCCCCCAATCTGCTGGAGCAGGCCCGCCTAAGAGCATCTACCGAAGGCCTGCCTGTTGCCTTCGATGAAGGAGATGCCGAGGCCCTGCCCTATCCCGACGCGCATTTCGATCTGGTCATGTCCATGTTTGGCGCGATGTTTGCTCCTCGTCCGGAACTAGTCTCTGCCGAACTGGCGCGCGTCTGCCGGCCGGGCGGCATCGTCGCCATGGCGAATTGGACGCCGCGGGGCTTGGCCGGTCAAATGTTCGCGTTAACCGCGCGGTACCTCCCGCCGCCGCCCGGAATCCCGCCGCCCGTGCTCTGGGGCGATGAAAAAGTGGTTCGCGAGCGGCTGGGCGCGGCGATGTCTAGAATCGATGCGGCTCCGCTGGAAATCGACATGGAATTCCCCTTTCCGCCGCGCGAAGTCGTAGCGTTCTTCCGCCAGTATTTCGGACCCACGCAGGTTGCCTTTTCCCAGCTTGATCCCGCCGGCCAAGCCGCCTACGCGGCCGATCTCGAAAGCCTCTGGGCTGCCCACAACGAATCTCACGACGGTAAGACTATGATTCGCAACGAGTACCTCGAAGTCATCGCCACCCGGGCCTAAGTAAGCCCGGCTGCCGAAATGGCACTTACGGCTTTGCCTCGGACCGCCGATAAGGACTGTGCGAGGAAGTTGACGGAACGTGTCAAAGCGATGGGTGCTCGTTGTCGTCGTGGCTGCGGCTCCGCTGAACCTATATTCACAATTCGAGGTGCAAGGCCGAAAGGTTGACGTCCATGGCTTTGTCTCACAAGGCTTTGCCGTTTCTAACGGCAACAACTATCTCACCATGAAAACGACCGCCGCCTTCACCGACGGCGCGATCAATGGAGCTTGGCGTCCGCAACTGGATTGGGCATTCGGCGACTACAAATTCAAAGACTGGTTCGGAATCCGTGTCGGCAAGGTCAAAACCACGCTGGGCCTATATGCCGACATTCAAGATGAGGCATTTCTCACTCCCTGGGCGATTCTAAGGCGATCTGAGCTACGTGGGATACGTCGGGAGAAGGCCGAATGACTCCTATGGCGGTTATACCTATGGGCTGCGTTCGCCTGGATTTGAATGGCTATTTGAATCTGAAAGTGGAAGGCCATTTCATGAACGGCTATGGAGCGGCAGATTCCATCCGAGGCTTCTATCTGCAGGAAAACCCCCGAGGTTTGAAGCCTAAAACCAATATGCCGGTCATCCGGTCGGGGTATAACTTCTAACGCTGTGAGCAGGGGAATGAAGCTGTGAGACCCATTCTTAGGATTCTCTTGGCTGCCTCAACCATCGGCGCTTGCAACGCGCCGGCTGGCGCTGATGTCGCCCTCAAGATCATCGTCAACCCGAATGTAGCTGCGTCCACGGTATCCAGCGACGACGTCACGCGAATCTTCTTGATCACTAAGACCTCGCTCAGCGACGGCTCTCATGTTGATCCTGTTCTTGAGAAAGACGGAACTACTTACCACGCGTTTCTGAAGCGATACATCGGTAAGACGGATTCAGCCCTGACTGTGTATTACCGGAGTTTGGTGTTCACTGGAAAGGCTTCCATGCCGGCAACCTTGAAGTCTGGCGCCGAGGTCGTCGCATACGTGGCCAAACGCAAGAGCGCAATCGGCTTTGTCAGTGCGGACACGAATACCTCCGGGGTAAAGATCCTCGTGGTGAAATAAAGCCCCCCGGGAACCATGAAGCCACTCAGCATAACAGCAAAGATCTGGCTCAGTATAGGCATCTTTATCCTCGGTTTTATCCTTTCCGTAGTCCTCGAACAGTTCCAAGGTCTGAGCACGGAAAAGATCATGCAAACGGCTTCGGAAGGACTGTTCCCGGCGGCGCAGAGCAGCCAGGAGGCCCAGGCGGCCTTTCAGCGGGTCGTGAAGGAGTACCGTGACGCTGTCCTGATTCAGGATGTGTCGGCTCTAGCCCTCGCGGCGGAAGAAGGCCGCCGCACCATAGCTGATCTCAATGCCATCGCCAGCATCAGCGGTCTCTCGGCCGGCGATTACGAGCAAGCCAGAAGGTCCATCTCCATTCTGGAGAAGTTCCTTTTGGATGCGCGGAATACCTACGGCGTGGTCCGCGACAATCCGGAGAATATGACGCCAAAATTGCAGCAGCAGATGCGCGACTTAGCCTCGCGGACGGAGGCTATCAACGTTTCGCTGCAAGAGCGCAAAGATCACTTCTCAAAAGAGCTCCGCGACCATTTAGGCGCTGTCCGGGCTCGCTCCGCGCAGCAGCGCTGGCTGGCTCTTCTGGTATTCGCGATAACCCTCATTATTGCCGCGGCGATAGTGAATCTGACTATCCGCCGGGCCATCACCGGACCCATTCTTGAGGCCAATGCCGCCCTGACTGCCTCTAGGGATAAAGCCGAGGAAGCCAGCCGCGCCAAGAGCGAGTTCCTCGCCAACATGAGCCACGAGATAAGGACTCCCATGAACGGCGTCATCGGTATGGCCGAACTCGCGCTCGGCACCGAACTGACCCACGAGCAGCGCGATTATCTGCAGATAGTGCAATCATCGGCCGAAGTGCTGATGGTAATTATCAATGAGATTCTGGATTTCTCCAAAATCGAAGCCGGCAAACTCGATCTGGAGTCCGTTGAATTCGATCTAAGGGATCGTCTCGCGGACACCTTCAGGGTTCTGAGCGTCCGAGCCGATCAAAAAGGATTGGAACTCGCCTGCGACATAGATTCCGGCTTTCACGATGTACTGATCGGTGACCCGGCCCGCCTGGGCCAAGTGATTCTGAACCTGGTGGGGAATGCCATCAAGTTTACCGATCAGGGTGAAGTGGTGGTCCGAATTGCCGAGGAATCTCGAAGCGCCGATCATGTCGTGCTCCATTTCACGGTGCGCGACACTGGTGTCGGAGTCTCTCCCGAAAAGCAGTCGGCGATCTTTGAGGCCTTCACTCAGGCGGATGGCTCCACCACGCGCAAGTACGGCGGCACGGGCCTGGGCCTTTCTATCTCCCGGCAGTTGGTGGAAATGATGGGCGGCCGGATCTGGGTGCAGAGCCGGCTTGGCGAAGGCAGCACCTTCCATTTCACGGCGAACTTCGGCCTCAGCAGCAAGGAATGCCTGGTCAAGTTCGCGCCATTGGCGGAACTGCACAATGTCCGGGTTCTGGTCGTTGACGATAACCTGACGAACCGCACCATCCTGGAACACACATGCGGGCGATGGGGGATGCGAACGGCGGCGGCCGAAAGCGCGCAGGTCGCGCTCTTCACATTGGAGGAAGCCCGCGAATTGAATGACCCCTTCAAGCTGATTTTGCTGGATGTCTGTATGCCGGAGGTTGACGGCTTCGGGCTCTGTGAGCGCATTCGGGAACATGCCGACCTGCTCGATGTCACGGTGATGATGCTAAGTTCGTCCGGGCAAGCGGTGGATGTGGGCCGGTGCCGGGATCTGGGGATAAAGTCCTATCTCGTTAAGCCCGTCGGTCAAAAAACGTTGCACAGCGCAATCATGGCTGTTCTTACCGCCCCTGCACAGAATATTCGGGTGCAGGAGGTTGTAGCCGTTCCTTCACAGCCCGATGGCCCCACCGACTTGCATATCTTGCTTGCCGAAGACAACGCGGTAAACGAGAAAGTGGCGGTGAACATCCTTCGCAAGTGTGGACACTCGATCGTAATAGCCAGAACCGGAGTCGAAGTTCTCGCTCTCTTTGAGAAGGAGCGCTTCGATTTGATTCTGATGGACGTTCAGATGCCGGAAATGGGAGGGTTTGAGGCCACCGCCCTCATCCGCCAGCGCGAGGCCGCATCCGGAGAACACATTCCTATTGTGGCGATGACGGCGAACGCCATGAAGGGGACCGCGACAGATGCATGGCCGCCGGGATGGACGGCTACATTCCAAAGCCGATTAGCACCAAGGCGCTCCAGGATGCAATTGCAGCGGTTGCCCCCGCGGTATGCTAAACCTTCTTGAAGGAGAAGCTTTTGTCCACATCCATATCCGAGATCGCGAACGGTTTGGTCGATCTCTGCCGGAAAGGTAAGAACATCGAGGCTATTACGAAATACTACTCCGACGACATCGTAAGCGTCGAATCGGTTGGCGGGCCCGCCATGCCTGCCGAAATGCACGGCATTGAGGCTGTCCACGAAAAGAATAAGTGGTGGATCGCTAGCAATGAAGTCCACTCGGCTCAAGTGAATGGGCCATTCATAGGGACCGACCAGTTCGCCGTTGAATTCGACTACGATTTCACGCAGAAGTCGTCCGGTCAGCGCGTTCACATGAAAGAAATGGGCCTTTATACCGTGGCCGGCGGCAAAATCGTCCGCGAGCATTTCTACTACAACCCCGGCGCCTGAGTCCATACTTCCGCGCCTTCGCGCAGCGCTGCCTTCGCACGAACTGCATGATCGTGCTATGCTGCCCCTGGCGGCGGCTCTTCGCACATACCAGCGCTATGCACATTCCGGATGGTTACCTGAGTCCATCTACTTGCGCAAGCTTGTACGGTGCAGCCTTGCCCTTCTGGCTGGTGGCCCTGAACCGGGTAAAGAAAACGCTGCACACGCGGATGATCCCGCTGCTGTCCGTTTTCTCCGCGTTCTCGTTCGTCATTATGATGTTCAATCTGCCCCTGCCCGGCGGCACTACCGGCCATGCCGTGGGCATGGGCGTTGCCGGTATCGTGCTCGGTCCGTGGGCCGCCATCCTGGCCATTTCCACCGCCCTCCTGATTCAGGCCTTTTTCTTTGGAGACGGCGGCATCACCGCCATCGGCGCGAACTGCTTCAACATGGCAATCGTCGGCTCGCTGGTGGCGTACGCGGTCTACCGGGTCGTGTCCCGCCGCGCTCCCATCCAGTCCACGCGCCGCATCGTCGCTGCGGGAATCGCCGGATACGCCGGCATCAACGTCGCCGCTTTACTCGCGGCAGTCGAATTTGGCATCCAGCCGGTCTTTTTTCACGACGCTTCGGGCGCCCCGCTCTATGCTCCCTATTCCTTGAGCGTGTCCATCCCTGCCATGATGCTCGGACACCTGACCTTCGCCGGACTCGCCGAACTCGTCATCACTTCGGGCATCGTTGCTTGGCTCCAAAAGGTCGATCCGGCCCTGCTCTGCCTCACCGCCCCCGGTGTTCCGAATGTGGACAGCGCCGCAACGCCCTGGTCCACCGCGCGTAAATTATGGCTGGCGCTGGCGGTTCTCCTCGTCCTGACCCCCCTCGGCATCCTCGCGGTTGGCAGCGCCTGGGGAGAATGGACCGCTTCCGATTTCTCCGACCCGCAAGCACGCGCTCAAATCGCCGCCGCCTCTCGAAACCAGGCCGCGCCCGCTCAAGCCCCGCGCGGTCTGGAACGCTTATCCTCTCTTTGGAACGCTCCCCTTTCCCGTTACGCGCCGTCCTTCATCGGCAACACTTCGTTCGGTTATATCGTCTCGGCCCTTCTCGGTGTGGCGCTCATCGTTTTTTTGATTGCGCTTTTCGCGCGTCTCGTCGGCCCGCCCAGTCATCGCCGCCAAAACTTCATTGAAAAAACTCTTCGTCATCTCATAGAAGTAATGCAGGGCGCGCTCTTTGCCGAGGAAATGGCCCAAGCCGGTGGATTCCTCCAAAAGCTGGACGCCCGCGTCAAACTG
>Ga0193743_1001033_pt1 | contig 21228 bp, 29 predicted proteins | sample L2c2metaG_FD_143038 | JGI IMG/M metagenome (GOLD analysis project Ga0193743, IMG submission 143038) | Soil microbial communities from a riparian zone of the East river system, Colorado, United States - L2c2 | ecosystem: Environmental > Terrestrial > Soil > Riparian zone | place: USA: East River... | reverse complement strand
TTTCTTTTAAAACATTATCAACATATTCAAACGTTGATAAAATATCTGGTTTACCTTTACCGATAGCCACAGTGTGTTCATAATGGGCCGATGGCTTTTTATCAACAGTTGATACTGTCCATCCGTCGTCCCAAAACTTAACACCGGCACGGCCCGCGTTGATCATTGGTTCAATGGCAATCACCATTCCTTCTTCCAGTTTAATACCGGCGCCGCGTTTACCATAGTTAGGTACTTCGGGCTTTTCGTGCAGCTTAACGCCCACTCCGTGCCCTACAAGCTCTTTAACTACACCAAAGCCATTCTTCTCTGCATGTTCCTGAATGGCATAACCTATATCGCCTATGCGCATGCCAACAATAGCTTTTGCAACTCCTAAGTCAAGACACTCTTTGGTTACCCTCATCAGTTTCTTAACGGTATCACTTACTTCGCCAATGGCAAAAGTATAAGCTGAGTCACCTACAAAGCCATTCAATGTAGCTCCACAGTCCACAGATACCAGATCTCCCTCAACCAAAGTATACGTTCCGGGGAAACCATGTACAACCTGATCATTCAGCGATATGCAAAGAGAATAAGGAAAGCCGCCGTAGTTTAAAAAAGTAGGAACTCCGCCGTTGTCACGTATAAAGGTTTCAGCAAGTCTGTCGAGTTCAATAGTAGTAACACCAGGACCAATTACTTTGGCAACCTCCGCATGCGTGCGGGATACCAGTAAGGCGCTTTCTCTGATGAGCTCTATTTCTTCGGCAGACTTGTAAAGAATTTTTGACATTGCTTATATTAGATAGCAGTCGGCGTTGAGCCGGCTGTAGCAGGCATAGCTGTACGACCTTTAATTCGTCCGGTTTTCATTAAACCATCATAATGACGCATCAACAGGTGACTTTCAATTTGCTGCAGGGTATCTAAAACAACACCTACCAGGATGATCAGTGATGTCCCACCAAAGAATCTTGCGAATATCGGAGACACACCTACCAAACTGGCAATGGCCGGAATGATAGCGATCATAGCCAGGAATATTGATCCTGGTAAAGTGATCCTTGATATCACACCATCAATAAACTCGGCAGTTGATCTGCCTGGTTTAATGCCCGGTATAAAACCACCGTTCTTTTTCATATCATCAGCCATTTGGTTAGGATTAACCGTAATAGCCGTATAGAAATAAGTGAACAGGATGATCAGTATACCAAACAGCAAATTATGCTGCCATGAGTTATAGTTTGATAATGCAATTAAAATACCATTTGATGCCGCGTTAGGGAAAAACTGCTGTACCGTTTGCGGTATGAACATTAAGGCCTGTGCAAATATGATTGGCATTACACCAGCAGCATTTACCTTTAAAGGTATATACTGACGTACGCCGCCATATTGCTTGTTACCTACTATACGTTTTGCATACTGCACCGCGATTTTGCGGGTACCCTGAACAATAAGTATAGTGAACATTACCACACCAATAAGCGCTACAATTTCAACAACAAAAGTTACCAAACCACCTGCACCACCGGTACGTGACTGGAACTCTGTTAAAAACGCGCCTGGCAACTGGGCAATAATACCCACCATGATAATTAATGATATACCGTTACCAATACCTTTATCCGTAATTTTTTCGCCCAGCCACATTACAAATAATGTACCAGCGGTTAAAACTATGGTAGTTAATATGGTAAATATCGGGTCGCCAATTAAACGGGCATCAGGAGCAATTTGTGAACGTACATAACCTATGGCCTGCAAAGCAGTGATACCTATGGTTAGGTAGCGTGTCCACTGGTTAAGCTTGTTACGTCCGCTTTCGCCCTCTTTTTGAAGTTTAGTAAAATAAGGCACTGCAATACCCAGCAGTTGCACCACAATTGAAGCCGAAATATAAGGCATTACACCCAATGCGAAAATAGAGGCACGTGAAAACGAGCCTCCTGCAAACATATTCAGCAATCCTACTAATCCTTCCGCCTTTTGGCCTGCTACGGAATTATAATTAACACCGGGCAAAACCACGAATGAACCTACGCGATATATTAAAAGAAATAAGAGTGTGTTAATAATACGCACTCTCAGATCTTCGATTTTCCAGATATTGGATAATGTGGTGAAAAATTTCTTCATTGAAACTTACAACTTAACTATGGTACCACCAACTGCTTCGATCGCTTTTTGCGCTGTAGCAGTAAATGCATGTGCTTTAACTTCTAATTTGGCTTTCAGTTCGCCACGGCCCAGGATTTTAACCAGGTCGTTACGTGAAACCAAACCGTGCTCTTTTAGTATTGCAAAATCAATAGCCACAAGTGAGAATTTCTCAACTAATTCTTGCAGCACATCAAGGTTTACACCCGTATACTCAACACGGTTAGGGTTTTTGAAACCTACCTTTGGCACACGGCGTTGTAAAGGCATTTGACCGCCTTCAAAACCTACCTTAGTGCTGGTACCTGAACGTGAACCGGCGCCTTTGTGGCCACGGGTTGACGTACCGCCACGGCCAGAACCTGTACCACGGCCAATTCTTTTTCTATTTTTAGTAGAACCTTCTGCAGGTTTTAGATTACTTAAATTCATGATATTAAATATTTTCTACCGCTACCAGGTGATTAACTTTTCTAACCATACCAACTATAGCAGGCGTAGCTTCAACTTCCACGCTGTGGTTAATTTTACGCAAGCCTAAGGCTTCGATTGTTTTCTTTTGGCGTTCACTTCTGTCGATCACGCTCTTAATCTGTGTAATTTTGATTTTGGCCATGACTGATTATCCGTTAAATACTTTACCTAAACTAACGCCACGTTGCTGTGCTACAGTATGCGCATCACGTAATTGTGATAATGCTGATACGGTTGCTTTAACCACGTTGTGCGGATTTGATGAACCTTTTGATTTTGCCAATACGTTGTGGATACCTGCAGACTCTAACACTGCACGCATTGCACCACCAGCAATAACACCGGTACCATTTGCAGCTGGTTTAATAAAAACAAAACCACCAGAAAATTTACCAATTTGTTCGTGAGGTACAGTTCCGTTAATGATTGGAACTTTTACCAGGTTCTTTTTAGCATCATCAATGCCTTTTGCAATTGCTTCGGTAACCTCTTTTGCTTTACCTAAGCCATAACCTACAACACCGTTTTCGTCACCTACTACCACAATGGCAGAGAAACTGAATGTACGGCCACCTTTGGTTACTTTGGCAACACGTTGTATGCTTACCAAGCGGTCTTTTAATTCGATCTCGCTTGTTTTTACTCTTTTTATGTTGATTGTTGACATTTCTCTTTTCGATTAAAAGTTTAAACCACCTTCACGTGCACCTTCGGCCAGTGACTTAACACGACCATGGTACAAATAACCGTTCCTGTCGAAAACCACATCTTTAATACCTGCAGCAATAGCTTTCTGGGCTACCAGTTTGCCTACGGCTACTGATTGATCAGATTTTGTGCCATCAGCTACAAAGTCTTTTGATAAAGATGAAGCCGATACGATAGTTTTACCGGATAAATCGTCAATGATCTGCGCGTAAATTCCTTTATTACTTCTGTAAACTGACAGGCGAGGACGCGCTGCTGATCCTGAAAGACGTTTCCTGATCCCTCTTTTAATCCTGTCTCTTCTTGATAATTTAGCTCCCATGACGATTATTTTTTAGATGCTGATTTACCTGCTTTTCTTCTCAATACTTCGCCAACAAACTTGATACCTTTACCTTTGTAAGGCTCTGGTGCACGTAACGAACGTATTTTTGCCGCTACCTGACCAATAAGTTGTTTATCTATTGATTCCAGGATGATGGTTGGGTTTTTACCCTTATCAGCAGTGGTTGTAACTTTAATTTCTTTTGGTAATTCAAATACATAGTGGTGAGAGTAACCCAACACTAAATCCAAAGTATTACCTGTATTGGTAGCACGGTAACCCACACCCACTAATTCCTGTTGTACTTTGTAACCTTCGGTTACGCCTATTACCATGTTATTTAAAAGCGCACGGTATAAACCATGCAATGCTTTATGACGTTTTTGTTCAGACGGGCGTTTAACCAGTAACTGTCCGTCTTCTTGCTCAACGGTGATATCGCTATCAACCGCTTGCTGTAACTCACCTTTAGGGCCTTTTACAGTAACAACATTCTCTGCTGATACGGTAACGGTTACTCCTGCTGGCAGTGCTATCGGTGCTTTTCCTACTCTTGACATTGCTTAATTTCTCCTATTAATAAACGTAGCATAAAACTTCGCCACCTACATTCTGCTGACGGGCTTCTTTATCGGTCATTACACCTTTTGAAGTTGACAGGATGGCGATACCTAAACCATTTAATACTCTTGGCAAGTTATCAGTGCCTGCGTATTTCCTCAAACCTGGTTTACTGATGCGCGAAATGCTGCGGATAGCAGAAATTTTAGTTATCGGGTGGTATTTTAAAGCAACTTTAATGCTGCCTTGCGGACCAACTTCCTCAAACTTGTAATTGGCAATGTAACCTTTGTCGAAAAGCACTTTCGTGATTTCCTTTTTCAGATTTGATGCAGGAATTTCAACAACCCTATGGTTGGCTTTAATAGCATTCCTTACTCTTGTAAGATAATCTGCGATTGGATCTGTATTCATTTTATTGTGTTATGATGGTGGTTTCCTTTCCGTAACATCCGGAGCGACCTTCCATCGGTTAAATTCTTAAGTCTTAAGTTTAAAGTCCAAAGTCTTAAGTAATGGATTTGACTCAAAACTTAAGACTTATGACTAAGAACTTCTTTTTACCAGCTTGCTTTCTTTACTCCCGGTATTTTGCCTGCTAATGCCATATCACGGAATGTTACGCGTGAAATGCCAAACTGGCGCATATAACCACGAGGGCGGCCGGTTAATTTACAACGGTTGTGCAATTTTACCGGTGACGAAGCTTTAGGTAATTTATCTAAGCCAACATAATCGCCGGCTTCTTTAAGGGCTGCTCTTTTCTCTGCGTATTTAGCAACCAATTTAGCGCGCTTTACTTCACGTGCTTTTACACCTTCTTTAGCCATTGTTATTTTGATTTTTAAATGGTAATCCAAATTGTTTCAACAACTCCAATGCTTCAACATCGTTTGTTGCGGAGGTTACAAAGGTAATATCCATACCTTGAATTTTATTGATTTTATCAATATTTATCTCAGGGAATATAATTTGCTCAGAAATACCTAACGTATAGTTACCTCTGCCGTCAAAACCTTTATCGTTGATGCCTTTAAAATCACGGATACGTGGCAGGGCAACAGCAATTAAGCGATCTAAAAACTCATACATTGTATTATCACGTAAGGTAACACGTACGCCAATTGGCATGTTTTTACGTAATTTAAAGTTTGAGATATCTTTTTTAGATTTTGAAGCAACTGCCTGCTGACCGGTGATGGTAGTTAACTCAGTGATGGTGTTTTCGATAAGTTTTTTATCGGTTGTAGCACCACCTACACCCTGGTTAATGGCAATTTTTTCCAGTTTAGGAACCTGCATTACGCTTTTGTACTGAAATTTATCTTTCAGTGCGGTACGTATCTCGTCCTTATATTTCGTTTTTAATCTTGGTATGTAAGTCATTACTTAATTTCCTCCCCTGATTTTTTTGCTACCCTTACTAATTTGCCGGCATCGTTTTTCTTACGGCCAACACGGGTTGTATTACCTGTTTTAGGATCAACCAGCATTAGGTTTGAAATATGTATAGCAGCTTCTTGTTTAACAATTCCGCCATTAGGATTAGCCGCGTTTGGTTTTGTATGTTTTGATACCATATTGGCACCTTCAACAATAGCGCGGCCTTTGTCTAATATTACTTCAACAATTTTGCCTTGTGTTCCTTTTGAATCACCGGCTATAACTTTAACCAGGTCGCCCTTGCGGATCTTTAATTTAGCTGGTTGCTCGTGTTTTTTCTTTTCCATGTTACAATACCTCCGGTGCTAATGATACAATTTTCATAAATTGTTTCTCACGCAATTCTCTTGCAACAGGGCCAAAGATACGTGTGCCTCTTGGCTCGTCCTGGTTATTTAACAAAACAGCTGCGTTATCGTCGAAACGGATGTATGAACCATCTTTTCTGCGGATCTCTTTTTTGGTGCGTACTACTACGGCTTTTGATACGGTACCTTTTTTCACGTTACCTGATGGTAAAGCGCTTTTCACGGTAACTACTATCTTATCGCCGATTGAGGCGTACCTTTTACCAGTACCACCCAATACGCGGATCACTAAAACTTCTTTAGCTCCGCTGTTATCGGCTACGTTTAATCTTGATTCCTGTTGTACCATCTTATTTAGCCCTTTCTATAATTTGAACTAATCTCCAGTTTTTGCTTTTGCTCAGCGGACGGGTTTCCATAATCAATACGGTATCTCCAATACCACAGGTATTGGTTTCATCGTGAGCCATAAATTTGGTAGTTTTCTTAACGAACTTACCGTAGATCGGGTGTTTCACTTTCCGCTCAACAGCAACTACAATAGATTTTTGCATCTTATTGCTAACTACCAAGCCGGTACGTGTTTTTCTTAAATTTCTTTCCATTTTTCTGAACGCTTAAAAAATTAATTCTTTTCAGAAGCTGACGCCGCTTTGCGCTTTGTTAATTCAGTATTTAACTGAGCAATTCCCTTGCGTACCTTTGTTATACGGGTTGGATTCTCAATAGCCGAAACTGCGTGTGCGAATTTCAGTTTGGTAAGATTTGATCTTTCCTCGCTGATCCTTGCAACCAATTCTTCTGTTGATAGCTCCAAAATTTCTGAGTTTTTCATTTTCTTTTATTATTTGTTGTAATGTTGGAATGTTCAATGTTGTAATGTTTATGTCTGGCTGTTGAAAGTCAATCCCACTTTACAACATTTCAACTTTACAACCTTTTAACTCCTCAATTTATGCTTCTACGTAATCCCTACGTACTATAAATCTTGTTTGTACCGGCAGTTTTTGTGCTGCAAGACGTAATGCCTCTTTAGCAACTTCCAAAGGCACACCTTCGGCTTCAAAAATGATCCTTCCGGGGCGTACTACCGCAACCCAGTATTCAGGAGCACCTTTACCTTTACCCATACGTACCTCTGCTGGTTTTTTAGTTACAGGCTTATCAGGGAATATCCTGATCCACACCTGCCCTTCACGTTTCATAAAACGTGTTACAGCAATACGTGCAGCCTCGATCTGGCGGCTGGTGATCCAGGCCGCTTCGAGTGATTTTACACCGAAAGATCCGAATGAAAGTTCTGTACCACGAGTGGCTAAACCTTTCATCCTGCCTTTTTGCATCTTTCTGAACTTCGTTCTTTTTGGCTGTAGCATTTTCTTAAGCTTTTATATCGTTACGATATCTTCTTCTACTTTAATTATTATCTCTTTCCTGGACCACCCGGACGGTTGCCACCTTGGCCACCTGGGCGATTGCCACCCTGACCACCCGGACGGTTACCACCGCCACGAGGACCACCACTGTTACCACCCTGGCCCGGGCCACCACGACGATCACCGCCTGGTTTCCTGTCGCCACGGCGCTCGCCGCCACGTTCGCCACCGCGTTGGTTATCACGTCCGCCAAATGCCGGAGCACCGTCTGGACGACCACCTTTACCGCTGTTGCTGCTTGTGCCGCCAATGTTTGGTGACAAATCACGTTTTCCGTAAACTTCGCCCTTGCAGATCCATACTTTAACACCTATTTTACCATAAGTAGTTAATGCTTCTGCTAATGCATAGTCAATATCAGCACGGAAAGTGTGCAAAGGAATTCTTCCTTCTTTATATTGCTCACTACGTGCCATTTCAGCGCCACCTAAACGGCCTGATGTCATTACTTTAATTCCTTCAGCGCCCATTCTCATGGTTGAAGCAATTGTAGTTTTCATGGCACGACGGAAAGAGATACGTGCTTCCAGTTGTTTTGCGATACCTTCTGCAACTAATTGCGCATCAAGCTCAGGGCGTTTGATCTCGAATATGTTGATCTGAACTTCCTTTTTGGTAAGTTTTTTCAACTCTTCTTTGATCTTGTCAACTTCCTGGCCGCCTTTACCAATCACAATACCCGGACGGGCAGTGTGTATAGTTACAGTAATGCGTTTTAATGTGCGTTCAATAACCACTTTTGATACACCACCTTTAGCTATACGAGCTGAAAGGTATTTGCGGATCTTTTCGTCTTCAACTAATTTGTCGGAGTAGTTGTTGCCACCGAACCAATTAGAATCCCATCCTCTGATGATTCCTAACCTGTTACCTATTGGATGTGCTTTCTGTCCCATTTCAAATTAATTATTATCGTTTTTACTATCCACAGTTAAGTGTACATGGTTTGAGCGTTTGCGTATGCGGTACCCTCTTCCTTGCGGAGCAGGGCGCAGTCTTTTTAATTGACGGCCACCACCTACTGAAACTTCTTTAACAAATAAGGCGCTGTCTTCAACGCGTTTGCCTTCGTTTTTTGCTTCCCAGTTTTTAATGGCTGATAACAAAAGTTTCTCTACACGAATGGCAGCTTCTTTGTTAGTATATTTTAAAATGTACAACGCTTTCTCAACGTTTTCACCACGGATCAGGTCAACCACCAAACGCATTTTGCGTGGTGAAGTTGGACAGTTCTGTAGTTTGGCAACAGATGGACCGCCTTGCAGAGCTTTCTCTTGCTCTTTGCGTTGTCTGATCAATACAGACTTTTTGATTTTAGTTGTTGCTTCCATGCCTTATTTTTTCTTTTCTGCGTGACCGCGGAATGTACGGGTTGGAGCAAATTCTCCCAACTTGTGACCAACCATATTTTCTGTTACGTACACAGGGATAAACTTGTTACCGTTGTGTACTGCGAATGTGTGACCAACGAAATCAGGAGAGATCATGGAACGACGTGACCATGTTTTTACAACTGATTTTTTGCTTGATTCATTCAAGGTAAGAACTTTTCTTTCCAGGTTATGATCAATATAAGGTCCTTTTTTAATTGAACGTGCCATTATTTTTTCCTTCTTTCAATGATATAACGATCCGACCCTTTTTTCTTGTCACGGGTTTTGTAGCCTTTAGCTAATAAACCTTTACGTGAACGTGGATGACCACCTGAGGCTCTTCCCTCACCACCACCCATAGGGTGATCTACCGGGTTCATGGCTACACCACGAACTCTTGGCCTGCGGCCTAACCAGCGCTTGCGACCGGCTTTACCCAACACCGCGTTTGCTCTTTCGCCATTTGAAACGGTACCAATAGTTGCCAAACAAGTTGACAGTATCATACGTGTTTCGCCTGAAGGCAATTTGATGATAGCATATTTACCATCGCGTGCTGAAAGCTGAGCATAAGTACCGGCGCTGCGGGCAATGATACCGCCCTGGCCAGGGTTTAACTCAATGTTGTGAATGATAGAACCCAGTGGAATGTTTTTCAAAGGTATAGTATTACCAACCTCTGGTGCTGCATTCTCGCCTGATAAAACTACCGTTCCAACGGTTAAGCCTTCAGGAGCTATCATATATCGTTTCTCGCCATCTACAAAGTGTAGCAGTGCTATACGTGCAGAACGGTTAGGATCGTACTCAATAGTTGCAACTTTTGCCGGGATATCAAACTTGTTACGTTTAAAATCGATCAATCTGTATGCCTGTTTGTGACCACCACCTAAGTAGCGCATGGTCATTTTACCGCTATGGTTACGTCCGCCTGATCTTGTGTTGGCTGACACAACCAACGACTTTTCAGGAACGTTTGTTGTAATATCTGAATTAGATACGTCAACTCTGAACCGGGTACCCGGGGTAACCGGTTTAAATCTCTTTACTGCCATGTCTTAATTATATATTGCTGTAAAAATCAATTGTTTCACCGTCCTTTAACGTAATGATCGCTTTTTTGTAAGTTGCAGCGCGGCCAGATACGGCGCCTGCCTTAGTGTTGCGAGTTTTAAGTTTGCCGACGTATTTCATAGTGTTTACTGCCTTAACAGTTACACCATACATTGCCTCAATGGCGCCTTTAATCTGAATTTTGTTTGCTCTGTGATCAACTTTGAAAGCATAACGGTTAAGTTTCTCGGTTAATTGAGTTACTTTTTCAGTAAGTAGGGGTTTCTTTAAAATTTCCATAATTACTTAGCTAATGCTTCCTCCAAAGTTTTAACAGCGCCTGTAGTTAATAACAGTTTGCCAGCATTCAACACATCATAAGTGTTTAACTGCTCAACTGAAATAACCTTAGTTTTCTTCAGGTTTCTGCTTGATAAATACACATTGTTATTTTCAGCACCTGCTACTACTAATAATGTTTTATCATTAGTAACATTCAGGTCAGCCTCCATTTTAATGTAGTTTTTAGTTTTGATGCTATCAAAATTAAAGTCTTCCAATACTAAAATGTTGTTATCTTTTGCTTTGTATGATAAAGCTGATTTACGGGCCAGTGATTTAAGTTTCTTGTTTAACTTGAAACTGTAATCGCGTGGTTGCGGACCGAAAACGCGACCACCACCATTAAATAATGGAGATTTTACGCTACCTGCACGGGCACCACCTGTACCTTTTTGTTTATATAATTTGCGGGTTGAACCTGCAATTTCGTTACGCTGTTTGGCTTTGTGTGTACCTTGACGCTGGTTAGCTAAATACTGCTTAACATCAAGATAGATCGCGTGATCGTTTGGTTCAATACCGAATACCGACTCAGGAAGTTGCACCTTGGCACCTGTTTCTTTACCTGATACATTTAATACGTTAACTTCCATCTTATTTATCCACTATTACGAATGAACCCTTAGCTCCGGGGATGGAACCTTTAACAACCAACAGATTCTGCTCCGCGAAAACTTTCACAACTTGTAAGTTCTGAACTTTTACACGACTGTTTCCGGTTTGACCCGCCATACGCATACCTTTAAATACACGTGATGGCCATGATGACGCACCTAAGGAACCCGGCGCACGTAAACGATTGTGCTGACCGTGAGTTTGCATACCCACACCACCAAAACCGTGACGTTTTACCACACCCTGAAATCCTTTACCTTTTGAAGTACCTACAACGTCCACAAAATCGCCAACCTCAAAGATCTCTACAGTGATGCTATCACCTAAGTTTTTTTGATCCTCGAAAGTTTTAAATTCAACGAGTTTACGTTTTGGAGTAGTACCGGCTTTTTGGAAATGGCCTTTTAAAGGACCTGAAGTGTTTTTTTCCTTTTTTTCACCATATGCCAACTGTACAGCAGCATATCCGTCTGTATCCACAGACCTAACTTGTGTTACCACGCAAGGGCCAGCTTCGATTACTGTACAAGGAATGTTCTTCCCTGTTTCATCGAAAATGCTGGTCATTCCTACTTTTTTACCAATAATTCCTGACATTTTCTTAATTTGTTTGTGCCCATCGAAGCAGTAGGGCTTCGTTCAAGGCATATTATTCCCCCCGAAAGGGACGGCAAAGATAGAAATTTTGTATTAATTGTCAAATAGTTAGCAAGTTATTTTTTTATAATTTTTACACACCTGTTTTAGCGAACCATTTTCAGGTATTTATCTGGTGATTAAGCGGTTTGGTTTTGGTGCCAAAAGAGTGGGTTTTTAAAGTTTATACCGGGATGATAAAAACCGCGGCGTAAAAGGGTTCCTGAAATCTCCGCGCGTCATTGCTACACCTCACCACATCATTGCGAGACGAAGCAATCTCTTTAGGACGAGCGATAGTTTTTGCATATGATCTGCCAATCGGAGATTGCTTCGTTCCTCAGCAATGACATATCGATTAACCTGTCAACAACTAACTCAAAGCCATACTATTTAATTCAACAATCTTTTATTAAATTCAGCTTTCCTTAACAACAAGCTGTAATTAAACATGAAAGCCATCGTCAAAACCATCGCTATGATACTTATCACTGCCCTGTTTTTTAGCTGCAAACAAAATCCAACAGCAAGTACCTCCAAACCTCATGACCGTATGGGCAAGGCCAGCAGGGAAGATAAAAACGGCTGGGTATACCTGCATCTTGCCGGTTCGCCGGCCGATATTGGCTATCAGCATGGATACCTGTTATATAAGGAGATTGATACTTTACTCAAAGTGATGGAATATTACCTGCCTTACAGCAGTAAAAAAGACTGGGCTTTTTACCGCAACGCCTCGTCAAGGTTTTTATGGAAAAAGATAGATAAAGAATACCAGGACGAAATACGGGGCATCATGGAGGGTTTACGGGCACATGGTCTTAAATATGATACGCTGGACATTACCGCACTGAATGCCAACATTGAACTGGCACAATACTATGTACCCGGCCTGATGAATAAAATAAAGCCAGGCAGCGGCGATAATAAGGCCCCCGGCAATTGCAGCGCCTTTATTGCCACCGGCCGTTATACCAGGGATGGCAAGATAGTGATAGGCCATAATAACTGGACAGACTATATTATAGGTGAACGCTGGAACGTAATAGCCGATATAGTGCCCCAAAAAGGCAACCATATATTAATGGATTGCGCTCCCGGCTTTATACACAGCGGCGATGATTTTGTGGTAACCAGCAGCGGCATATTAATTACCGAAACCACTATCACCGGCTTTAAAGGTTTTGACACCACCCGTACCCCCGAGTTTGTGCGCGCCCGCAAAGCCGCGCAATACAGCAAAAGTATTGATGATGTGATCAGGATCATGAGTACGGATAATAATGGTGGGTATGCTAACGACTGGCTGATAGGCGATACCAAAACCAACGAAGTGGCCAAACTGGAACTTGGCCTGAAAACATCTAAAGTTTGGCGGTCGAAGGATACGGCGATGATCGGCTCCAACTTTCCGAGCGATCCGGCGCTGATCAAAGAAGAAACTACTTTTGATGTTAACGATAAAACCTCATCGCCAAATGCACGTAAGCTGCGTATGGAAAAACTGGTTTGTTTGGATTATAAAGGAAAGCTGGATGCGGAAAACGGTAAAATAATTGAGGGCGATACCTTTGACGCCCTGCAGGGCAAAAACGCGTTTAACCGCTGCATTATTGACGGGCATATTGACCAGGACCCTAAAGGATGCCCCGAATGGAGCGAAGGCCCCTATTTTCCGATGGGCGCTGTACAGGGAAAAGTGACCAGCACGGCTTTGGCCAATAAAATGCAGCTATGGGCACACATGGGTCACCCTGGCGGAACAGATTTCCTGGCTGCCCCCTTCTTTAAACAACACCCGGAATATAATTACCAGGCCAAATACCTCAGGGATATGAAAGCCTACCCGTGGACGTTGTTTGCAGCTAAGTAAGCATATACCCTTCACGCGTAAGGGTAAGTTTATGGTAATTTTAAAGTGGTGGGAACGCACCGACCACCGGCTAAACTATTTCTTTATAACAATTATGGTCTTGTTTGAATTAGCAATGGGTGCTTCTTTATTCACCTGAACTTTTATTACCCCGTCATTACTGCCGCATTCAGTCTTTATCCTTTCAATTGTACTTATTACGGTATCTGTTTTAAGGGCTTTGATTTTTATATAACAAGTATCCGCTATCCTGCTAAATGGCACAATATATACAAAATAGCTCCCGGTGCCGGCATTTGTTCTTTGTGGCGGCGAAATGGAATCCAATTTATTCTCCTGGTTTTTAAACACAATTTTAATATCGTTTATTGAATAAGCGGGCGATGGTGAAAAGAAAAGATCATTTCCGCTGTTCTTATCAACCACCTGAAATTTAAAGGCCGGCAGTATCAATGCCACTGGTAAACAACCCGATTTTTCTTTATTTTTTGAGCAGGATACACAGGTTAACAAAAGAAGCAGGCCAGCAATGTATTGGTTTAAGTTTTTCACAGATGGTTTAGTATTAACGGTTTTGATAAAAGGGGTATATCTATCATACGTTAACAATCAATGGTACGTAACAGTTGGTAATATGTTTTGTCAACACCGGTCTTAAATTTTTCTGTTACAGTATTTATCCCAATAATTGAGCATTAGCTTTCGTCCAAAATTGGTGAAACCGCGCCCCATGCCGGGAGTTGGCGTAAACTCTCCGAATACTGCACCCCTATCCGTGGCATAAAAATCAATTCTAACAAAAATCTCATAACATTTGCTGAGTACTTTTGCTTGTTGCAGTATTTCTTGTAAACACGTTGGTGGAGGGGTGTATTCCCCATGCGGATAAATTTTGTTAATTGATTCTATTTGTTCCCATTGCTCATTGTAATAAGTGCAATCTCCGGTATTCGGACTAAATCTGTTAACTACATTAATGCAGGCAACTTCGCCATTAAAGCAAAATACCTTGTAATCCTTCAGAATTTTTTGTTCACCCTGCTCGTTTTTCAGAAATTCCTCAAATAAAAAATGGAGGTACTGGTTTTTATCAATCGCTTGCTGTAAAACAGCCTTTAATTCAAAAGGCGAATAGTTTTTTTTATCAAACAGGTTATAGCCATTTTTTATCAGGAATACGAGTTTTGACGAATGACCAATAGTTGGCCTGATAACATAATTGTCAGGAAGAAGATCAAAGTTAATGTCCTTTACATTTCTGCCGCTCCAATATAACTCAGGCACCTTACAGTGATGCGCTAAGGCAAAATTCCTTGAATTATGTTTATTACTTAATCTTCTTTGCCAATTTTCAACGTTTTTCCATTTTTCCAGTGGATCGTCCGCAGTCATTAAAGTGTTTCTTACTTTTTCGGCTTCGGGATCTTGCCAAAATTTTTTGTGCCTGGTTTTAATTCTTGCACGAAGCAGGTCCGTATCGTACAAATAGCTACTAATAAATGCAAGCATATCATTAATTAATAAGGTTGATTGGCGTTTAATATTAATACCCAGCGATTTTGACACACGGCGGTACAATACGCTATCTCAACAGTAAAAATTATCTAATTTGTTTAATAAAGCATTCGTGACTATCAGGTTTTGCTTAGATGTAATTGAATTGAAAATTATTCAAAATATTCGTAATTCCCTAAAGACGAACTGCAAATAGAAAAAAGTGTTCGGGATTGCTCAGATTTTGTTCAGGTTTTTCACAAAAAAATTGAACATATCAAAATAATAAGCCTTAGATTAAAACAGAAGCCAATATATCAGCTCGTGGCCGGGATTTTGTCTCGAACTTCCCCGTTAACGTGATGGAAATGATAATCACCAACCCGGCACCTTGAATTACCAAAAAAGCGTTCGGGGTGTTCGGGCTTTTTACACGCGCAAAAAACCGAACACCCCGAACATCCAATCATAATTCTGAAATCGAACATCCAAAATCCTATTAATCCATCATCAGCCTTCTGATCAGCTCGGCGCTTTGCTTCTTCCCTTCTTCCAGTCGTCCGTCAAAAAAGGCCTGTACATCGTTAAAATGCTTTTTATAGCCTTCCATATCGCCATACCCTATTATTGACGACCATTCCCGCACCGCCGAGTGGAACTCCAGATCGTCGCCACGGATGGTTTTATCATATAGCGCCGTTTCAATTGACTCTTCCAGCAGTTCCTCATTCTTGAACAGGTATTCGGCAATACCCAATCGCAAGCGGAATGGCGGCGTTTGGCAAATGAGGTTATCATAAGGATTTACACCCAGATGGTACCAGGCGTCAACCATACTTAATATACTTAAATGCGAATTGGGCTTTTGCTGCTCGGGCTTTTGCGACAGGGAAAATTCCTTCATCACCGCATCATTCAGCATTATGGGCTTGCGGCTTTCGTGAAAAACAAAGTCGCGGGCACGGTAAAGCCGCTCCCTGAAGGTTTTGGCCTCCTCCTTGATCATCAGCTTAAACAGTTCTGATTCTGATTCGGCATAACGCTTAACCTGCTGTTTGGCATAGGGGTTCAGTATGGCCAAACCGGCATACACGTGTGCCTTATAACTGAATATGCGCAGGGTGGTCAATATTTTCACATTGTCAATACCCCCCACATAAGATGCGTTTTCCCAGGGAAAAAACCCTGCGGATTTCCACGCCGTGCCCATGCTTTCAAAACCAACGTGGGTTACTGCCTGTGTATCAGCCACAATTTTATCATGCTCGTGGTAGTCTGCAATTTCTACTATATTGCTTCCTATAGCGGTAAAAAGGTCATAGATGCGCTGGTAAGCGTCAGGAGTGGTACGGTGAGGTATCAGGATCAGGGTTTGCCCTTTAGGTTCAAAACCGGGTCCGTGCATACCATGAAAAGTAACGATCTGGGTATCGGCAGGCAGATATTTTTCAAAGGTAATTATCTCGGGGTGTTTTACAGAAGTTTGCCCGGCTACAATGGCGCCGTACCTGGTTAAGGGGCCACACTCTGCCACTACCTGCTCCATTTTATCAGCTTCCACCGAGTAAATGACCAGATCGTTGGTTCGGGCTACATCCCTCCCATTGTCCATTATGGTTATTTTATAAGGGGTAAGCTCTTCTTCCAGCTTGTCACGGTTTTCGGGTAAATCGCACCCACAAACAGTATAACCTGCTTTTGCAAAGGCCTTGGCGTATAAACGCCCCATATCGCCCAGGCCAATAATACCTATATTCATGCCGCTAATATAACCATGAGTAGCAAAATTACGTACGAAACCTTACATTAGCGTTCGTAAACCTCAGGATATTATAATAAAAACCAAAAAAATCCTGTTTTGTTAACATTTAGATACCTAATTTTACATTTGATGAACAAACATTCTTTATTCAGTATTTGTGTTTTAATGATCGTTTTTTTAGGCAGTGTTAACCGCGGCTTTTCACAGGATACCACAAAAAAAACCGGCAGTGTAAAAACTGCTGTTATAAAACCCGGTACTGCCAAACCAGCCTCCGTACCCCCATCAACAGTTAATAAATATGTGATGCCAAAGGCTACCCATGCAGATTCGGCATTGGTTAAGGATAAATCACTTAACGGGCAGTACAAATACCTGGTAAGCAAGCTATACCATTACCAGGAACCCCTGGCATCGGCCTTATGGAAAAACATGCGAGACACGTTAGCTATTGAGCGCCGTAAACTTGCAGCGGCAGAGGCTAAGCTTGCTGCTCAAACAAAGGATATTGCCGGCCTTAAAACAGATGTAACTACTAAAGATCAAACACTTTCAGAATCGAATGCAAGGCGTGATGAAATAAACCTTTTAGGTATTTCGTTAACCAAAGCATCCTATAATTTACTCATGTGGGGGCTGGTTATCGCATTTGGTGTTATTGCAGCTATTGTTATTGCCCGCTCGGGCGCGCATAGTCGTGAGGCCAAATACAGAATAAAATTGTACGAGGAACTTGACGAAGAATATAAAGCCTACAAATCAAAGGCTAACGAAAAAGAAAAGAAACTGGCCCGCGAGCTGCAAACCGAGCGGAATAAGCTTGATGAGCTATTAGGCAGGGGGTAATTTGATTTTTGAATTCGGATGTTCGATTTCGGATTTTTTTGATCCATACGTTGGGGCTGTCATCCTGATTTCTATAACAATCTATTTTGCCCTGTCATCCTGAACGAAGGATCTCCTAGGATGGTCATGCATATTGAACAGTAGATGCTTCGCTATACTTATAATGACATGACAAAAAAGATTTTGCAAATAATATGAATAACAGCGAGCTTTTAACCCTCATCACCCAGTTAAGATCTGTTGCCGATATTGGTTTGTTATATGCCAAAAACGAATACGATATAGAGCGCTATACCGAACTGCAGCACATCAGCACCCAAATGCTGGATAATGTTACAGACTTTGGCGCGGAAACCATTAAGATGCTTTTTCCGCAAGCAAAGGACTACCCTACTGCCAAAGTTGACATCAGGGGTATTTTATTATCACCCGATAGCAAAATATTGTTGGCCCGCGAAAGTACGGATGGCAAATGGTCGTTACCCGGCGGCTGGGGCGATATTGGCTACAGCCCCAAAGAGGTTATCGTAAAAGAATTTAAAGAAGAGACTGGCCTTGATATTATTCCTGAAAGATTAGTGGCCATATTTGATAAAAAAATGCACCCGCACCCTCCGCAGCCATTTTACGTTTATAAAATGGTTTTCTTTTGCAAAGCAATATCATCAACCCTTAATAAAGGTTTTGATGTGCTTGATGTACAATATTTTGATATTGATCAACTGCCCGAACTATCTGAGGACCGCATTTTAAAAAGTCAGATAGAATTGCTTTACCACAAGGTAACATCAGGCGATACAAGTGTTCAGGTAGATTAGAATGACCAAATAAATCCCCCCCTTATTGCAAGCTCTTTCCGGTACTGGTGAGTTTTGGTAGTGAACGTTTATTAGCAGGCAGGGTCATGAATTTTTTGTAGGAGTCGTTGATATATACCGTTAGCGATTCGCCGTTGTTGTTTTTCAGGAACGCGTAAGTAGGCCGGTAAAGGGTCATAAAGTTTTCAAGCTCCATACCGCGCAGGGGTACCAGGCTTTCAACATAAGTTACATTAAACACTTCGTCAACATGCCTTTCTTCTTCTTCGCGTTTAAAGTATTTTTTTAACCGGCGGGCATCACGGGCATCTTTACTGAACCATGAGGATGGCGAAAGCGGGTAAACCTTACTCCTGGTGTAAACCTCCGGATATTCCTTGTGCGCGTCAAACGATTGCTTGGTTGATATAATATTAACCTGGCGCAAGGTTATCAGCTTAGTTGCCATCTCCACTCTTTTAGGAGCCAGATCAGTTATGTATAACGTATCAGATATATAACCCGGCGAATCGAATATCAATGTATGTCCGGTTTCGGTATGTATGGAAAAATTACCCTTATCATCTGTAATGGTAATTTGCTTATTGTTATTGTCGCGTATAAAAACATCAGGCATCCTGGTGCTTTTGCCCGACTCATAAACCGTACCCTTTAACGTATTTTGAGCGTTTACGGTACCCCCTAAAAAAAGGGCGGCAATCAATACAAGGTATATATGTTTCATAGCAGAACAATTAAGCTGTAAAATAAACCTATTTTTTGCAATAATGGTTTTGAATTTAACACTTTTAAACGCGCTATACGAATTAATGACAAAAAGTTGAAGTAAGGGAGATACCATTCCAAATCTGCCCCGGCATCGCAGAGCCATATTTTAAGTTACAAATATACAAAAGCCGCCCCATGATGATCATGAGGCGGCCTGTAAAATATATGATATACTGTCCCGGTATTGGTTGGAGTAATTTAATATCTGTTCACTTTAAAATCAGATACACCACCACTCATGTGAATGTATATTTTGTTTTTGGCAGCATCAAAGCCTGGGGTTTCGTATAGGCTATTATCTTTTTTATCAAACCCTTCAAATTCATTTGACGATAGACCTGAATTTGTACGGATACTACAGGCTGCTTCTTTTGGAACACTGATGTTCACTTCTGATACCCCGGTTGAAACCTCAACGTTTGTGCTCACCAAGGGATTGCCCAGTTTTACATCAAACGATGCCGCACCACCTTTTAAAGTTAAGTTTTTTATTTTGAATTTGGAAAGATCAAAATCAAGTTTAGTTGCTCCCGTCTCCACATTGATATCCCAAACCGGATTGGAGTTCAATTTAATATCCGCCAGGTTTGATTTATTATCTTCCGAATCGAAGTGCCAGCCTTTGTTATTTTTCATTTTCAGGTTTAATACATAAACCGAGTCTTCCTTAGTAGAGTTAAACTCATATTTACCATAAAATTCCTTTGTTTCGGCTTTAAAAAGCTGGCTGGTGGTATCATTTAAAGTGTAGGTAGTGCCGCCGCCACTTATATTAAGGCGTGCCAGTTTAGCATCGGCAGTATAGTCCTTATTAAAAACGCTGCTTCCCTGTATTTTTACCACGCCATGATCAGTACTGGTACTGTCGCTATCCTCGTCATCATCATTATCGTTGTTATCACGATCCTCGTTATAATGAAAATTATAAGCCCCAGGCCAAAAACTATAGCGTTCAAAGTGCCCGAACAGCAGCAATCCGAAACCCAATACCACTACGCCCAATTTTAAAATAGTGGCCCATGCCGATTTGTTATTGGCAAAAACAAGATTAACACCACCCATAATTAAAAATATAGGCCAAAGATGGATGACATTCATCCAATGGAAATCAATATACCCGAAGTTATTGAGCAGGAATATGGCCCCTATACATACCAGGATAGCACCCGGAACTAATTTATCGTTTCTCATTTCAATATTTTTTTAGTTGTTATAATGCATCATGAGCCATCCTTACCTTCGCTACAAGAGTAATAGCTCATGATAGCTCCATGGTACTATACCGTTGGTGGAGTATTAGTTGGTGGATTGTTCAAATTATCTTCATCCTTAGCAACGTTATCCTCTTTATTCAGGGTGTCGTCTTTAACCTCTTCTTTATTAGGGGTATCTTGATTAGCAGTATCTTGCCAGTTATCTTTCTCCCAGGGCCGTTTTTTCTGACCTGATACCATTATTGCAAAACCTATAACTACTAAAATAACGGGCCATAATTTACCCATGTGCCAAAACCTAAAAAGGTGCAACTCATGAAGCAGGAATGATGCGCCTATAAAAATCAATATTACACCAATAATGAGCCCAGCGGTCGACGCGCCTTTTTTCTTGGGTACATTCCCTTCAAAGGGGTTACCCTGCTGTGGCTGATTACCAAATGGGTTAAAAGGTTCCTGTGGTGGTACCCTGTAGTCAACACCCGGATTAAAATAGTTGTAATCTTTTTTGGGCAGTACTATCCATAAAACTACGTAAACCATTAAGCCGGTGCCCATAAATATAAACGTAAGTAAAAACAGGGCCCGTACAATGGCAATATCTATATCAAAGTAGTCGGCAAGACCCGCACAAACACCGCCTATAACCTTTCGGTGTTCATCGCGATAAAGTTTCTTTTCCATGATCTGTTAATGTGGTGATTTATTGCTCAAATGTGCTAACTACATTCATTTTAAAGTAATACTTTTAGGTGAAAGTAACCAAACTTTCGGTAAACTACCTGAAAACAGCGACGAATGAGTACGCTTTTAGCGACATATTTCCTATACACTGGTAAAAGCCGATCGCGTTGTTTTATCAGGCAAATAAATTAATCGCCAGCTATGTAAACTTGAGCGAATACTTCTGTAAATAAATTGTTTTGAATTGATTGTTATAACTGGCCTGGTGCGGGTTTAATAATTATCTCGTCAACATTGGCGCCCGCGCTCATTTTATATATATTGATGATCGCTGATGCTATATCTTC
>Ga0193743_1001032_pt1 | contig 21230 bp, 16 predicted proteins | sample L2c2metaG_FD_143038 | JGI IMG/M metagenome (GOLD analysis project Ga0193743, IMG submission 143038) | Soil microbial communities from a riparian zone of the East river system, Colorado, United States - L2c2 | ecosystem: Environmental > Terrestrial > Soil > Riparian zone | place: USA: East River... | reverse complement strand
GGGCGCGGAGGCTCCGACCTCACTGCGTCCATTGTGGGAGCCGCCATCAACGCCGATGAGATCCAGATCTGGAAGGACGTGGATGGCATGTTGACCTGCGATCCCAGGTTGAGAAGTGACGGATACTTGGTCAAAACCCTCTCATACGATGAGGCTGCGCAGCTAGCCAAAGCCGGGGCAAAAATTCTCCATCCGGAAACGGTCGCGCCGGCGCAGCGCCTGCATATTCCGATTGCTCTTCGTAATACCTTCAATCCGGAGGCTCCAGGCACAACCATTGCCGCGACCTCCGCAGCCTGTGCGAACCCCGTAAAATCCATCGTCTGCAAGTCCGGCATCACGCTCCTGGAAATCCATTCGCCGCGGAGGTCTCGGTTGGGGATTGTTCGCTGGCCTTGCGTGAGTTGTTCGTAGGCCGCAAGAAGAACATCGAACTTCTCGGCATGTCTGACTCGGTGATCTACCTGGCCGTGGACCGCGGAGCCGAATACCCCGAACTGCAAACTCCCGGCGCCGCCTGCATGGAGGTACACTTACGCTCCGATCAAGCCTTAATTACTTTGGTGGGAGACGGACTCACTTCCAACCAGGACATCCGCCGCCAGCTCATAACCCTGCTCTCGGGCGCCCAGGCTCTACTGCTCCCGCAGGAATCACCTTCTTGCGCGCTGCGCATCGTCATGCCCGCCAACTATTTGTCCAGTTATTTGGCAATACTGCACAACGCATTTTTTGCGGCTCCGGATATTCGAGTGTTTGCCCGGCCGTCGGTGGCCCCCGCCCCGCAGGTTGAGACGCATCCCGTCCAGCCCGAGGATCGCGAATCGCGAAAACGTCATTTGCTCACTCTCACGACCAAGCTGTGGGCTCTCCGCAACTGAACGAGGACGTTCGGTATTTCGATTGATTCGCTATTTTGTAGCTCGAAGATGACAACGAATGTCTTGCGCTGGGAAGACCCACGCGGCATGACGCTCGTACCACTCTAAATTGTGGTGCGCCAGCAGTCGCCCAGCGCCATCCAGAATAAAATTCTTTCCAAATGTCAGCTCGATTTCCTCGATGTTGAACCTGACATTCGAACCGCCGAAAGTGGCGAAATCCTCTCCCGTGAAGTAATGGAAGCTCCGCGCAGCCAGATGGCGGACATGAGTGGGGTCTGTGTAGGAGTTGTGGGAACTGAAATGCGGCGTCACGATAAAAACATCCGCGCCGTCGCGCGCCACCCGGTGGATCTCCGCCATCGTGCGCGTTACGTCCCGGACATGCTCGATGATGTGTAGCATGTAGATACGGCTAAACGTATCGCTCTCCAGGGGCCAGGGCAACTCATCCAGGTCCCAGACGACGTCGGCGGCCGACCGTGGATGAACGTCGATACCCACCGCGCCGGATTCAACCTTACGCGTGCCGCAACCCACATCAAGAATCATCGAAGTATTTTGAAATGTAGCATCACCGTCGGCGAACTATCATCGCTTTCGGCTATTCGCGCCGGGCCAGGTAAAGAAGAAGCAGAAAAATGGTAGCCGGAATCAGCCCCATCACCCCCATGGCGAAAGCGAACACTGTGCGTTTTCCTGCCGGCTCGCGAACTGAGCGAGGCAACCGCTCTCCGCACCGCACGCTCCACTGCTTTGGCCATCCCGGGGAAGCACCTTCACGACGCCCGGATGGTCCAAATCCCGTCCTATCCGCTCCCGCCTCGGCTTCCGGAATCTTGACCGCAATGCGGCGGCCTGTCCGTAAGCTCGGTACCCTTGAACACCGTGGCCGTTGCGCTGCTGCCCATCCGCTCTTCAATGGCGGTAATGACCCTACGGAAAACGCAAAGGCGGCTCCCCAAAACTTGGCTTCACCTGTAAAATGTCCCGTAATCCTCCCAAACCTGCTATAATCATTCCTGAATGAGCTTCTGGCGGCCGCGCCTGTGGGTTCTACAGGTTAACGCCGGGTGTGAACAATCCTGGCGGCCTGCTTCAACCCTCCAAACCACGCACTCCTACCTCCGTCCAGTACCTTACGTCATTTTGTCCTTCCTACGTTCACCTCGCATTGCCTGTTAATGAAGTCCTCTATCCAGATCACTCGCGGCATCGAATCGCTATTTGGCACACGTGACGAAAACATTCGCCTGCTCGAAACCGAGCTCAACCTGCGCACGCGCATCGTGGACGGCGGGGCTCTGGACCTCGAAGGCGAAGAGCTCGACGTCCGCCGTGCGGAACGTATTCTATCTGACTATTCCTGTCTGATGGACGAGGGCCACCGTTTCACTAGCGGCGACCTGAACAACTACTTGCGCGTGGTCACCGCCGATCCCAACGTCTCGCTTCGCCGTCTTGTCGAAAGCGGAAAATCGCGCAGCTTTGGCAAGAAAGTTCTCGCTCCCAAAACGGTTAACCAGCGCCGCTACATTGATGCCATTGAGCATCATGATCTGACCTTCGGCATTGGCCCCGCCGGCACCGGCAAAACGTATCTCGCTGTTGCCATGGCTGTCGCCTCGCTGCTCAATAAACAGGTGGCTCGCATCGTGCTCACCCGGCCCGCCGTCGAAGCCGGTGAACATCTTGGCTTCCTGCCCGGTACGCTGCAGCAGAAAATCGATCCCTACCTTCGCCCGCTCTACGACGCTTTGTTCGACATGATCGATTCCGAGAAAGTGGAAAAGCTGCTCGAACGCAACGTCATTGAAATTGCTCCGCTCGCTTTCATGCGCGGCCGCACCCTCAACGATTGCTTCATCATTCTTGACGAAGCCCAGAACACCACGCCCGAACAGATGAAGATGATCCTGACCCGCCAGGGCTTCAATTCCAAAATGGTGGTGACGGGCGACCGGACGCAAATCGACCTTCCCAGCGGCCGGAAAAGCGGTATCCTGCACGCCACTGAAGTTCTAAGAAACGTGGAAGGCATAGCCTTTGTCGCCTTTGACGACACGGACGTGGTTCGCCACGCCCTGGTGCAGCGCATTGTCAAAGCGTATGATCGATATGACGAAATGATCGGCGCCGGCCGCCAATTTGCCCTGAAACTACGCGGTGCATCTGGTCAGGAACCCGAAGCCGAACCTCCGCCCCCTGCCACCGTGACCGTGGAAATCCCCGAATTTCCGCTCGCCTGACTGGTACATATGGGTTCAGATGGTCCAGGGCGAAAAGAAAAGCCTGCGGCGGTGCTCTTCGGAGCTCTTCCGGCTGAGTTAAAACCTTCCGCGGCGGAGAAACGGCAGTTGGCCGTTTTCGCCAATACGCTTTCCGCGCGAGTCGCCGACGGCCGGGAGTTTACCTGTCTCATCGCGGATGACCGCGAGTTACTTCGCCTCAATTATGCTTTTCTAGGCCACGAATACCCTACCGATGTACTTTCCTTTCCTTCGCAAGCAGAACCATCGCAAACAGAATCCGCAACCTCCGCCGCTTCAGACATCGGTGAAATTGCTATCTCTATTGAACGCGCCGCCGCGCAGGCACATGAGTTCGGCCATGCCCCATTCGACGAACTCCGCATCCTGATGCTGCACGGGCTGCTTCACCTCATCGGCCTCGATCACGAAAAGGACAACGGCGAAATGGCCCTTGCCGAGCAGCGCTGGCGCTCGGAATTCCAGTTGCCCCAAACCTTGATCGCGCGCATCCGCCGGCTTCATGCCCACAAGACTCATAGAGGGGTTCAGTCGTTGTGACGTACCTCTGCCTGGGTTTGGTCTTGTCCTTGATCTGCCTGCTGTGTTTTGTCTCGTATGTCCAGCTGCTTTACCTGGAATCGCTGCGCCTGATTCGCCGTGAACTGCCGTCGCTCAGTTTCTTTCGTGAGACTTTGGTGTCGAAAATCGGCCTGGAACCGGAACAAGGCTCGCTTGCTTTTTCGCTTGTGAAGCACGTCTCGCTTCCGCTTCTCGGCCTGTTTTTTTTGTGCGTCCTGGTGCGGGATGAAGTCCCGGTGTGGCAAAGCGTTCTCGAAGCGGCTGGCTTCTCTTTGCTGGCCATGCTGCTTTCCGGCTACTTTGTCCCGTTCTTCCTTTACCGCCGGACCGAAAGCCGCTGGTTACTGAAGTTTCTGCCCGTTATCCGCCTGCTTGCGGCGATTGTCTTTCCTCTTGCCGCTTTGGTAAGGGCGTTTGAGTCGCTGCTCGATCTGGATCACAACCCGCGCGGCGAACCTGCTTCCACTGACTCCGTCGAACACATCGAAGCCCTTATCACCGCCGGAGCCGAAGAAGGCATTCTCGAAGAAGAGGACCGTAAGCTCATCCATTCGGTAGTCGCCTTTGGCGGCAAGAGCGTCCGCGAAGTCATGACGCCGCGCCCCAATATCGTTGCCATCTCCTCCGACAAGTCCCTCGAAGATCTCCGCCAACTAGTCATTCATGAGCAATATTCCCGCATTCCGGTTTACCGTGACAGCATCGACAACATCATTGGATTCGTCCACGTCCGCGATCTTTTTGAGCTGGATGACGAAGAGCGTCAAAAGAAGCCTTTGAAAGATCTCATGCGTCCTATCCCGCTTGTTCCCGAGACCAAGCCCGGCAGCGATGTGCTGCGCGAAATGCAGCGCGATGGCGCCCACATGGTCATCGTTGTCGACGAATACGGCAATACCGCCGGCTTGGCCACGATGGAGGATTTGGTGGAAGAAATCCTCGGCGAAATCCGCGATGAACATGAGCCCGGCCGTGATGTCCGCCAGGAAGCCGATCATGTATTCATTGCTCCCGGCAGTCTCGACCTCGACCGCTTGCAGGACCTTTTGAATTTCCGCCCCGACGGCGATACCGAATCGACCACGCTGGGCGGCCTGGTTACCGAATGGCTCGGGCACGTCCCGCAGGTGGGTGAAACTGTGGAGCACGGCGGCATTCGCGTGGAAGTGCTGGCCGGTAACGAGCGCCGCGTCGAGGAAGTCCGCATTTCCCGCGTTCCCACTCCCGCGCCGGTTGGAGCCGAGCTGTGAGCCGCGCACACGCCAAGCACCACCGCGCCGGCTTCGTCTCCATCGCTGGACGTCCAAACGCCGGAAAGTCCACTCTCTTGAACGCCCTGATCGGTGAGAAAGTCGCCATCACCGCCCGTCAGGCGCAAACGACGCGCACCTCGATTCAAGGCGTGCTCACCCTGCCTGAGGCGCAGCTGGTCTTCATTGATACGCCCGGCATCCACAAATCCGACACGCTCTTTAACAAGCGCATGATGGATACCGTCCGCGGCGCCCTGCAAGACCGTGACCTGGTGCTCTATCTGGCCGACGCCACCCGGCATTTCTCGGACGAAGATGAGCACGCGGTTAGCGCTCTCGGCCGCGAAAGCAAAGTCCTCTTCGTTCTGAACAAAATTGATCGCGTCGACGACAAGCGCCTGCTCTTGCCTATCCTCGAGCGCTATGCCGCGTTATTTCCATTTGCCGAAGCCGTGCCGGTTTCGGCGCATAAGGGCGACGGTCTCGAGGAGCTGAAACGCATCATCATCAGCTACATGCCGGAAGGTCCGCGCATTTTTCCCGGCGATCACATTACGGATCAGCCTGTGCGCTTCATGGCTGCCGAAATCGTGCGCGAGGCAATTCTTCATTCCGTGCGCGAAGAAGTTCCCCACGCAAGCGCGATACTGGTAGACACGTGGGAAGAGAGCCCGCGCCTGGTGAAGATCGCCGCCACTATCCATGTCGAAAGGCCCGGCCAAAAGACCATCCTGATTGGCAATAAGGGCCAAATGCTCAAGAAGATCGGCACCGAAGCGCGCGAAAATCTCGAAACTCTCCTGGGACGCAAGGTATTTTTGGCTTTGTTTGTCAAAGTGAAACCCAATTGGCGCGAAGACCCGTCCTTTTTGAATGCGGTCGATTGGCGTTCGATGGTAGGCTCGGAAGACACACACTCATGAGACGGTTGTTAGCTTATGTGTTAGCTTGTGCCCTGCTTTTGGGCGGAACTTTCACGCAGACTGCATTGCTGGCCGGCCAGGCTCCGATGAATCATGACGACCGTATCTCTGACCAGGTGCGGATGAGGCTTGCTACCGATGCTGATGTCAAAGGCGGCGCGCTCGAGGTAACAGTCAGCGACGGAACGGTTGTCATAAAAGGCCGCGTCGATACCGAAAAAGGCAAAAACAAAGCCACCAAACTCGCCAAGAAAGTGAAAGGCGTGAAGACTGTGGACAACCAGCTGGCCGTGGGTCCTCCCGCCTAGTAATAGGAACTTGCGAAAGCTTTTCATCGCTGCGGCCGCCCTGCTTGTTTCGCAGTTATCGTACGCGCAGGTATCCTCCAGGCAAACCTTGCCGGACGAGACTGAGCGGCTTGTGTCCACTGGAAAGCTGTGGGTGACGGTCAAATATTTTCACCCCTATCTGGCCTACCGCAACATAGATTGGGACAAAGCGCTGATCGATGCGCTCCCGAACATCCGCGCCGCGAAAACGTCCGCCGAATATACCGCCGCGATCGACTCCATGCTCGGCGCGTTAAAAGATCCGGAGACGCGCGTCCGGTCCGAAGCCCCCGTCCCGGTTGAAGCGACGCCTCAGCGCGCTTGGATTCACTACGGTCTTGCGCCTGCCGTGGGTGCCGGCTCTCCCAGCTTCTATTCCGCGTTCCTCGTCAAAACCGGCAGCGAAACCGTCAGCATTCCCATGGGAGGCTTCGCCGCTTCCGTGCGCCTGACCGAGCCTGCGCCCGCCTCCAGTGCATCCCCAGCGCCGCAGCCCGATCGCGCCTACGCCGAAACGCCGTATCCAAGCCCGGAGCTCCGTATTCTCGCGCTCTACAAAATGTGGGGCGTCATCCATTATTTCTTCGCCTACCGCGATCTTATGGATGAAGATTGGGACGAACTGCTTCCCACCTTCCTGCCCAAATTTATCTACGCCAAGGACGCTCGCGCGTACAACCTGACAATTTCCGAAATGCTGGTTCACGCAGCGGATTCGAACACCGGCGCAACTAGCGCCACACTTGCCGATTACTTCGGCAATTCGCCTCCCGGTCTACGCCTTCGCCTGGTCGAGAAGCAAGCGGTCATCACCGAAGTCCTCGATCCCGCGGCCGCCGGCGTTCGCATCGGTGACGTAGTCAAATCCGTCGATGGCGAAACCCTGATCGACCGTTTCAAGCGCGAATCCCAATACGTTTCCGCTTCCACCGTGCCTGACCTGGGCTTTAGCGTTCTGGGATCCATACTCAACGGTCCGGATGCTTCCGTTGCCAGGCTCACCCTCGAAGACCGCGCCGGACAGCGCAAGGAAGCCAGCCTGAAGCGCAGCGCCGCCTACAGCGCGCGTCTGGCAAAACAGCGTACGGGAGATGCCGTGAAACTTCTTCCCGGCAACATCGGATATGCCGATCTGGATCGCCTCCTTCCCGAAGAAGTAGAGGCGATGTTCCAAAAGTTCCACGACGCGAAAGCCATCATCTTTGACGCTCGCGGCGCGGCTGCCCCTGCCGCTTCCGCCATCGCCTCAGGACTTGCTTCGGATCCTGATGTCGCCACGGCCATCGTCACCGGCCCGTTGACGCTCGCTCCGGATGTGCCGCAGCGGGGCAATGCCACCAAGTCAGCCAGCTATTTCTCCGTTCAGACTTTGGGCGCTTCCGGTCGGCCCTCTGATAAACCGAAATTCACCGGTACTACCGTGATGCTGACCGACGAGCGAACCATCGGCGCTGCCGAGCACGCCGGATTGCTTCTCGAAGTGGCCAACAAGACCGAGTTCATCGGCACGCCTAGCGCTGGCGCCAACAGCAGCCTCTCCAATTTCGTGGTCCCCGGCGATGTGGTGATTTCCTTCTCCGGCCAGGATATTCGTCATGCCAACGGCGGCAAACTGCAGCGTCTGGGTATCCAACCCAACATCGCCGCTCCGGCCACTCTCACCGGCATTCGGTCCGGGAAAGACGAAACCCTGGACAAAGCCATTGAGTTTCTCACGCCCCAGCCTCCTGCCGCTAAGAAGCGCCTGGCGGCCTTAACTACCTCAAAACCGTTATAATCCTTCTAGCTGCTCGGGATCTTACGCGGAAGCAGAATGGACAAAAATGAATTCCGTGATCGAGTACTTCGATGTCGTTTCACCCGAGACCGCAAAGTTGCTTCCGGTCCAACTCGGGGAACCGGAACAACTCGTCCAGCAAGGGTTAAAAGCCAGCGCTGTCACCATGCTGGGCGCCATTGCCTGCCGTGTGAAGGAACCTGATTTCGCGGCGCAGGTCGCCACATTGCTCCGCGCATCCCGGACAGCCGCGGCTAGCGGGGCCGCCCCCGTGTCATCGGGATCTGACTTCCTGACTCTGTTGTTCCCAAACACTTGCCCGGAAATCGAAAAGAAGATTGCGCAAACCACCGGATTGGGAACCGCCTCCGCCCCGGTGGTTCTCTCCACCGCTGCCGTATTGCTGCTCGGCATATTGGCTTCGAGCCCAATTCCGTTAGCTAGGCAACTGCGGGCAAGAGTCAATTCCAAAGCCGGAAAGCGCTGGTCCTGGCAGGTTCTGCTCCTGGGCGCGGCGCTCATAGCGGCCTTGCTGGCGTATTTCAATCGCGGCGGCGCTGCACTGCCTCACCGCTGAAAACAAGCCAGTCAGCCTTCTTTCGCCGGTACGCTAACATAGCGAGAGTTCAACCGCCTAACAGATACTTGTTCGTTCGTCATTCACTATGCCGCTGTATCAGGCGATTGTTCTCGCCGTCATCCAAGGTCTAACCGAGTTCTTGCCAGTCAGCAGCACCGCGCATCTGGCGCTCGTTCCCCAATTGCTTCATTGGGCCGATCCCGGTTTAGGTTTCGATGTGGCTCTCCACGTTGGTACCCTGGCCGCTGTTCTCATTTATTTTTTCCGGGATTGGGTGCAGGTAGTCGCCAATGGGATCGGTATTACTTATCGTGGCTCCAAGCCCGATGAGAACAGCCGTTCCTTACTGTGGTATCTGGTGGTGGCCACCATTCCGGCCGGCTTGGCGGGTCTGAAGTTTCAAAAATATGCGGAGCACGCCTGGCGCAGCCCCTACGTAATCGGCGCGATGCTGATCGGGGTCGGCATTGTCATGTACCTCGTGGATCAGACCGGTGCTGAGAAAAACGGCATCGATCAAATGAGCTGGTTCGACGTTTTAATCATTGGCATCGCGCAAGCGTTTGCCATCGTTCCAGGCGTATCGCGCAGCGGCATCACCATTGCAGCCGCGCGCTTTCGTCATTTCAACCGCGAAGCCTCCGCCCGCTTCTCGTTCCTGCTTTCGACTCCGGTGATTGCGGCGGCAGCCTTGAAAGACGCCTGGGATCTGCACAAAGAAGGCGGCGTTCCGCCGGACATGAAACTACCCTACCTGGCCGGTATTTTGGTCAGCGCTTTTGTCGGTATCATCGTTATTGCATTTTTCTTGTATTTTCTGCGGCGCCACAGCTTGAGCGTATTTGTCTGGTACCGAATCGTATTTGGCATAATAGTAATCGCTCTGGCTGTTTTCTTCCGCATAGGCGGATGAATTTCCTATCTCCAACTCGCACCCCACGACTCAACGAGGCCGTTGGGATTCTTTTGCTCCTCGTCAGCCTCGCTATGTGGCTGTCGCTGCTCTCCTATTCCGGCGTGGATCCCTCCTGGAATACTGCTGCCAGGGCCATACGCACCCACAATCTACTGGGCTTGGTCGGAGCCAGGTGGTCCGATTTCTTCCTCCAGGTATTTGGTCTTGCTATTTTCCTCTTGCCGATTCACCTTGGCGTCCTTGGGTGGAAGTGGATTCGCTCCTCCGCCATCGAAAGCCCCTGGTTCCGCGTTTTGGGCAGCTTGGCGTTGTGGTTCTGTGTTTGCACCGGCTGCGGCCTGATCGCCCGGCCCTGGCTAATCGGTGGAACGGTTCGCCCCAGCGGACTGGTGGGTCTGGTGCTAGCCGATTATCTGCGCGCCCGCTTCGATCTTGCTGGATCCGCGATCATCACCGCCGCCGCCGCCGTTATCGCCATTTACTTTGCCACCACATTTGAAGTTGCCACCCTAACCCGAATATTTACCAGCATATTCGGCGGACCCATTGCGGCATGCAAGCTCTGGTTTGCAAAATGGAAAGCCGCCCGTGCCGCCCGGCGGGAGCGCGCCATCGAGCGAGCGAGGGCTAAGGCCGCTCAGCGCGCCGCGCGCCGTCTCCTCCGGCCCGCTACGGAAGCGGACCCGGCCTCATCTGCGCGTCCTCGCAGAGTTGCGTCTGCGCAAGAGACCGCGCAAACTGGCGCTCAAAACGGCTCCCCCCTATCCACCTCAGTAGTACAGGAGTTCGCGCCCGCGCTATCTGAAGAAGAAGACGATAGGCCGCCCTTCGACATGCCGGGGCAAATTCCGCAACGCACGCCTGATCGCAACACCGAGATCCCCATCCGGACTCTGGTAGATCAACCCGTGGTTCCCGCCGATTCGTTCGGAGACGAGGCCATCCGGATGGCCCAGGTTTCGCCGGAACCGCCGCCCGCGCGGCATCCCGAACTGGCTCGCAATCCTGCCAGGCAGAAGCACATCTACCGGCTGCCTTCTCCGGAACTGCTGAATGCAGTGACGCCCGGAAATGGCTTCGACGGCCAGGAACTGAAAGATGTCGCCGCCAAAATCAAATCGAAGCTCGACGAATTCAACGTGCGCGGCTCGGTGGTCCAAATCAATCCCGGCCCGGTCGTCACCACCTTTGAATTCAAGCCGGAAGCCGGCGTGAAATACAGCCGCATCACCACGCTGAGCGAGGATTTATGCCTTGGCCTGCAGGCCGAATCGGTGCTCATCGAACGCATACCTGGTAAATCCACCGTCGGCATCGAAGTGCCCAACTCGCGGCGTGAAGTCATCAGTCTGCGCGGCATTCTCGAATCCTCTGAATTCGATGGCGCGGCCTCCAAGCTCACCATCGCGCTAGGCAAAGACATCAACGGCCGCATCAAGGTCGCTCCGCTCGAAACCATGCCGCATCTTTTGATCGCCGGCTCCACCGGTTCGGGCAAGAGCGTCATGTTAAACGCCATGATCATGTCATTCCTCTTCAAAGCGACGCCCGAGGAAGTGCGCATGATCATGATTGATCCCAAACGCGTGGAAATGGGCATCTACGAAGGCATTCCGCATTTGTTGACGCCGGTCATCACTGAGCCCAAGAAAGCCACCTACGCGCTGCGCAACGCCGTACTTGAAATGGAGCGCCGCCTCAAGCTGCTGGCCGCGCAAGGCGTCCGCAATATCGATCAATACAACCGCAAAATGGCGCAGCTGCGTCAGTCGCCGCGCGGTTTGTTCGACGAAGTCGAAGAAGAAGAGAAAGAAGAGCTCAAAGCGCTGCCGTTCGTGCTGATTATCATCGACGAGTTGGCCGACCTGATGATGCTCGAACGCGCCAACGTGGAAGAATGCATCACGCGTCTGGCGCAAATGGCGCGCGCCGTCGGCATGCACCTGGTGCTGGCCACGCAGCGGCCCAGCGTGGATGTCATCACCGGACTGATCAAGGCAAACTTCCCGTCGCGCATCAGTTTCCGCGTAGCCACCCGCGTCGATTCCCGCACCGTGCTCGACAGCATGGGCGCGGAACATCTATTGGGCAAAGGCGACATGTTGTTCCTGCCGCCCGGCTCTTCGCGGCTCACCCGCGTCCACGGCGCGTTCGTCAGTGAATCCGAGACCAATCAAGTGGTCGAATTCTGGAAGAACCAAGCCAAACCCGAGTACGACGAAAGCTTCCTCAAAGCCCCGCCAACGGAAGACGACGAAGATGCCGGAGAGAGCGAAGATGTTCTGGATGGCGAGCAGGACCCGATGTACGAAGACGCCGTGCGCGTGGTGCTCGAGATGGGCAAAGCGTCCACTTCCACGCTGCAGCGGCGTTTACGCCTGGGCTACGGCCGCGCGGCCCGCATACTCGATGTCATGCAGCGCGACGGCATCATCGGTCCGCCCGATGGCAGCAAGCCGCGTGAAGTGCTGAAACGTCCCGACTGGCTCAACGAAATAGAAAACCAGCTGCGCTAGCTAGTTCTCTCAATATTCATTGTGAGATCTTCCGTTTTACTTAAGAATGAAACTGATAGTCGGCGTCACTCTTCCAACAGTCCAAACTGTTGACTCCGAGCCGGAAGCGTCAGCGCCCACGATGCTCGGTCACGCCCGAATTTCCCTGAGTAAACGGCATCGGGCGTAAGCCTGACATGAAAAACGGCAGGAGATTTGGCGACAGCAGATGATCAATTCGTGCTTATAGCAAGGTAAAAATGAGTCGCCGAAACACCTGGATCTGCTCGCTCGAACCGGCTCTCTCCGGCCTCGCTGACAAGATGCACGAGTCGCCGAGAGACAGATTGCACAGGAAGACATCTCGAAAGGATCTCAAGCACAATCCCACAAATTCCCTGACTAAATGTGGCATTTTTTAATGTTGTCCGCCGATGCCGGGTATAGGGGCATTGGATCACAGCTTGTCGATGATGGGTTCGTCTCGCCTATATTTGATCTCGAGGGCTTTGTCCAGCCAGAAAACGGAAAATATGGCCGGTGCAATCGGGAGACTAACGACGGGATGCCACGCGGCTAGTCGCGAAGCCGGTTTACATAGCTCACGCCGTCGGTAATATCATCGCGATAGGCCCACATGCCCGCAAAGCCCAACTCGCGAATCGACCGGGGCTTGGTCTTCGCTTCTTGGGGCACCTGGATCTCGACAACGGTGCCTTCTTTAATCTTCACGTTCTCAAGAGGCCTGAAGACGCCATTCTCGAACTTCGCGGCGCTAGTCATGAGCTGGATCTGATCGTAACAGAGCCTAAACTATGCAGTCGAGGTGACCGTTGCCTTGCGCTCGAGCTTTCCCCAGCCCACCAACCGGCCCCGCAGGGCATACAGAAAGCTCTTGCCGAGCACGTACAGCATGAGCTGCCGGTAATAGATCGTCTGAAAGAAAAGCAGCGAAAGATCCCAAGCGGGAATTCCCTCGAGAGCGTACGCCAGGAACCCGGTAAGCAGTTCCAGAACAAAGAAAGCGCCGTAGTACAGGAGAACGATTTTCCAATCGCCCGCAATCAGCGAAAAGATCATAGCGACTTCTGCAAAAGGCGCGAGTGCCGACAACAGCACCTGGAAAATCCAGATGCTGGGCAATGCGATAAAGCCAAGCGTGCCATACTTCGCGACGAATAACGCGTCACGATGCTTCCAGGCAGCCTGCAAGGTTCCGAATACCCAGCGAAAGCGCTGTTTCAACAGGCTGCGTGTATCCTCGGGCGCTTCGGTATACGCGACTGCGTCCTCTTCGTAGCGGATGACGTAGCCGAGGCGCCGGATGGCCAACGTCAGGTCGGTATCTTCGGCCAGCGTATCGTGCAGAAAGCCGCCGCAATCCAGTACCAGTTGCTTGCGCCACGCTCCCACTGCTCCGGGAACGACCGTGATGGCATTCAGGTAATCCAGCGCACGGCGGTCTAAGTTGAAGCCGTAGACATACTCAATCGACTGAAAACGGGAAAGCCAGTTCCGGCGATTCCCCACGCGAGCGTTCCCGCTGACCGCGCCGATTCTTGGGTCTGCGAAGTGGCGCGCCAGCCGTTCGATGGTCCCCGGGCGGAACAGAGTGTCGGCGTCAACCGCGATCAGCACCTCGAAACTCGCACGCCGGATGCCGTTGTTCAACGCCGCGGACTTTCCCGCGTTCGGCTGCGTAAGGATGGAAACTTTCGGATTGGCGCCAAAGCGCTTACGCAACACAGCGAGAGTCTGATCTTTCGAACCGTCGTCGACAACGATGATTTCCATGTTGGCGTAGCCATTCTGGAGAATGGAATCGACGGTGCGCTCGATCACTTTCTCTTCGTTGTACGCAGCGATGATCACGGAAACCGGAGGAGAATACGCAGGATCGAAGCGTGCACGTTTCGCTGCCCGCTTCTGCAAGATCGCCAGTACGCCGTAGAGGAGAGAACGCGCCAGTGTCGCAAAGATGGCGCTCAGAAAGAGAATGCCCAAGATCTGCCGGAAGCGGCTCTTGGCATCCAACCCCCCGCCTTCAATACGAGCCATACGCAGTTCTTCTGCATCGGGCGTAGGCATCACCTGGCTGCGATCTTTTCCAATGAGATCTCCGACGAGCCCGAAGCGGTAACCTTTGCTTCGGTAGGAATCGATGATCTGTGGCAGAGCAGCGACCGTGGCCTGGCGATTTCCTCCGGCATCATGCAGGAGAATGATGTGAGTGCCGGCCTCGTCGTTTTCCTTGATAGAGGTTTCGATCTCATTTTGTATTTCGTCAAGAATGGCTTTGGCCGTGATTCCAGGATCCCAATCGCGTGGGTCTATCGTTTCCGAGATAGTGGCGTATCCATACTCCTGCGCCCGCCGGATGGGTTCGATTTCCTGCGGAGTGGTGGGCTGGCTGTCCGCGTTATAAGGCGGCCGGAAGAAGGTTGTAGAGACGCCTAGCAGATTTTCAAGGATTCGCTGTGTGGTGCTGAGCTCCAGCTCGGTGCGAAGCGGCGACGTAGCCGCAATGTTCGGGTGAGTGTAAGTGTGGTTGCCAATCTGGTGCCCTTCCGCGTACTCGCGCTTGATCAGGTCCCGGAACTCCTCCGCATTCACTCCAATGACGAAAAAGGTCGCGGGCGCTTGGCGCTCTTTGAGGATATCCAGAATCTCGGGCGTATAGCGTTTATCCGGACCGTCATCGAAAGTAAGGCACAGAAGCTTCTCACTCACCGCGCCGTTGTGTTCAATCACATAGGGAGTGGAAGGGACCTGGTACCGTTCGACGAAGTAATCCTGGTCGGTGGGCGGCGGGCTGACAACGCGCTTGCCCGCTCGCGGTGTTTCCGCAACATGCAGGATTTCGCCTCTGCCGTAATGCCGGGGCGCACCTTGGTCGGCCGCCAACACCGTCAACGCCCCGGTGTTAAAACGATCGGGCGGCCATGCGCCGCTTTTGAGAACATGCCAAAGCCCCGGGTCTTCCGCGCCGAGCCGCCAAAGGCCCAATCCGCGAAAGTTTGCATCATGCACGGCCACAATCTGATTCAGCGCGGTAACGGCATCCAGAAACCAGATTTCGTGTTGTTGGCCGTTGGCTGAATACCGCAGCACTGGATTGTTCGACTGCGAATCCCATTGAATCGCCTTCTTGCTTTCGGTGGCAGCGGCCATCACGTCGCTGAAGGCCACTTCCGTTCCGCCACTTCCTCCCATGATCCAGTCGTAGCCATAGTTGCCAAAGCCCACGATGAGCTTTGCAGGAGGAATTTCCTTCGCCAGCTTGTCTAGCTGAGTTTCAAAGAAGTCTTCAGACGCGACGGGCCCGGGCGGACCGGTTTCGTAATGCTCGTCGTACACCATCGGGACGATGTAGTCGAGAGCCGCGGCCAGGCTCTTCAGGTCATACGCGTCGTCACCTACCGGTACATCCGCGGACACCACGTAGCCCCCTTCGTGCAGCGTCTCGGTAAGTTGGCGCATAAAGCGGACAAACGGCCCCCGATCCCTGGCAGCCAGTTCCTCGAAGTCAATATTGACTCCGGCAAATTTGTGTTCGGCGAGGTTCGAGCGCAAATTTTCAATCAGATCGCGTTGCGCATTAGGATCGTGAAGGATTCTATGTAGATCGCCGGCCTGCCAGTCGCCCCGAAAATTCGTGAGCATGGCGTAAATGGGCAAGTTGGCCTGCTTGGCTATGGCGATTACCGACTCGTCAGTCTGATCATCGATGTCACCCTTTGCGTTCTGCAGTACTAGCCACTCCGGCACCACATGGGTGAGATGGCTTAAGTGAAGGCGCAGCGAAACGATACTTGCGGAGTCCCAGTTCACATAGAAGCCCCAGACCAGAGGCTTGTCTTGGCCGGTGCTGGCAGCATGCTTGGGATGAATGACCGGCGAAAGAGAGTGAACATAACGCACTGGTTGAGCCGGCTTCGGCACACGATACGGAACATTCTTCGGCGCATGTCTACCCGCGCCCGCGCCCGGATTGCCGGCTTCGGACGCAACTACGGAGGCGATCGCAGGCAGACCGAGAACAGGAAGTTGCGGCAGGCTGACACCCACCAGTACGAAAATGACAATCAGCAGAGCTGCGGCCAGACCAGCGGACTGCGCGACGCGCCGGATCCGTACCCAGCGTGTGCCGCTCGGATCATGAAAAACGAACGAACCCCGTTGATCGGTTGCCACGAATCCCCTTTGAATTAAGGTTAACGAGTGCGGCCCCGTTTAGATAGGATTATTCTCCTGCATTTTCACCGCCTCTGTATGCTGACAATGGGTGAATTTCACACAGGAGTTTCAGAATGATAGATAAACTAGGCATCCCGGCGCAGGCGGGTTCGACGATTCCGGCCGACGACCTGCAACGGAATCTCGCCATTGCAAAGCCCGACATCGGGCAGAGCTTACGCCACATCGGTTTGGTTGGAGATACGTATACGATTCTTCTCACCGGGGAAGACACGGCAGACCGCTTCTGTCTGATCGACATGCATATTCCGCCTGGTGGCGGACCGCCTCCTCATCGCCATGATTTCGAAGAGGCGTTCACAGTAGTTGAAGGAGAGATTGAAGCGATCTTTCGCGGCGAAAAAGTGGCGGTGCGCGCCGGGGAAACGATCAACATTCCGGCAAATGCGCCGCATCAATTTCGTAACTCGTCCTCAAAGGCGGCGAGATTGCTGTGCATCTGTTCGCCGGCCGGTCAAGAGAAGTTCTTCCTCGAAGTCGGCGTTCCGGTTGCGACCCGGACAACGCAGGCTCCCAAGCTCGACGAGGCAGCACGAGCGGAATTAAAAGCGAAGGTAGAGGCATTGGCTCCAAAGTATTGGACGGAATTTCTTTAAGCGGCTGGAACATGAACCGGTGATGTCTCGCCTACTCGTGTCGCAATGCTTCCGCGGGATCGACTGTGGCGGCACGGCGGCTTGGCGCCCAACACGCCAGCAAGGCAACTGCGGCGAATAATGCACCCACGCCGGTCAAAGTCGCTGGGTCGGTAGGCTCCACGCGAAACAGAAAGGATCGGAGAACGTGCGCCAGAACAAACGCGGCGGCGACGCCGGAAATGATGCCGCCCGCGATCAGGCGAAAGCCCTCTGCGAACACCAGGTTTCGGATATCCCGGCGCTCGGCCCCCACTGCGGTGCGAATGGCAAGCTCGCGGCGGCGGGAAGCCACCGATAGCGAGAGCACTCCATAAATACCAATCAATGTGAGCACGCTCGCCACCAGCGAAAACCCGGTCAGCAGCTGTGTCGCGAAAGTGCGCGAGGCCAGCGAGTCGCCGCGAATTTCGTCCAGTGTCTTTACGTTCTCGACGGCGACGGTTGGATCAACCATGCGCAACTCCCGCCGGACAGCCGCGGCAAATGCCTGCGGGTCCGCCGCTGTACTTATAACCAGATGCTTGGAAAACGCGGCTGCTTGCCAGAACGAAAGATAGATTTCGGGTTGTGGCTTCTGTGTCAAATCGTCCGTGCGGCCATTGGCTACGATGCCGATGATTTGCGCCGAAGGCCGCTTGCGGCCAAAGAGCCAGAGCTTCTTGCCCGTCGCATTCTGGTGTGGAAAGTATCGGTCTGCGAGAGCCTGATTGACGATCGCCACCGTGGTGTCGTTCCCGGAATCTGTAGAGCGGAAGCCGCGGCCATCTAAAATGGCAACGCCCATCAGCTTGAAATAGTCAGGCGTCACGGACCGCAGCGGCAAGGACAGCCGGTCGCTCTCTTTGCTGACCAGTGGTTGCCCTTCTATCTCGACCGTATCGGGCCAGTTATTGCCGGTGAGTGGCACGCCCCAAGCGAACGCGGCATGCTGCACGCCGGGAAGCGCCGAGACTCGCTCCAAAGCTCGACGGTGGAAGTCATCCCGGTTCCCCTGCACCGCCGTGACGCTCATGGTCAGGATACGTGAGGTGTTATAACCCAGTTCCACCTGAGAGAGGTTGTTCATGGTTTTGACCAGGAGCCCTGCTCCCACCAGCAATGCGAGTGTGAGCGCTGTCTGGGCCATTGCGACTCCCCGCAAGAGCCGGCGCTCTCCCCGTCCCGCGCTGCTTTTCGGACCGGCGCTCTTAAGGACCTCAGCAGGATCAAGCCGGGACGCCCGCAATGCGGGAATCAGCCCGGCTAGGACGGCCGACAGCAGAGCCGTGCCAAGACCACACGCTAAGATCGGCCATCCGGCAGTAACCGCATCCAGGCGCGGGATAGCGTGTCCGCCAATCAACTTGAACAATTTTGTGATCCCGAATGCGAGGCTCACACCTAACGCACCTCCGGCGAGAGCCACGATCAGGTTCTCCGAGGATGCCTGCCAGAAAAGCGCTGCGCGGCGCAATCCCAACGCGCTGCGCACTGCATACTCTTGCTGGCGTTGCAGTCCGCGCACCAGCATCAGCGAAGCAGTATTACCGCACGCGATCAGTAGTACCAAAGCAGCCGCCCCCAGAAGCGGCCACAAAATTCGGTTGCCGTCACGGTTCAACTCGGCGGGAAGAGATTGCACTTGCGGAGTTATGCCTGCAAACTCCCGGTCATTTCGAGCCTCCCCTGCGACCGCCATGGTAAGTTCTGTTTGAGCCTGGTCCAGCGTCGTCCCATTTTTCAGGCGGCCAACTACATTCCACCCCGCTTCTTTCAGCCTTTTAGGATCGGGTGCAGCCGGAATCCAAAAGTCCACCAGCGCATTTGGATTGTAATTCGGCTCCCGCGCAGTCGTCGGTGACGGAAGGAAACGGATGCCTGGGCGGCATCACGCCAATTACTTCCGGAGGCGTGTCCCAGCGGCTGATCCTGATTGTCTTGCCGATGATCGCCGGATCGCCATTGAACTTTTGCCGCCACAGGTTATAGCCAAGAATAATAACCGGCTTTGGTCTGAACGTAGTTTCGGAATCGTTGAACGTACGGCCCAGCAAAGGCTGGAGCCCCACTACACGGAAGTAGTCGCCGCTGACCCACATCCCCTCCAGGGATTCGCTGCCATCGCGAAGCACAAGAAAGTTGAAGGACCAGTTGTACGCGGCGATGCCGTCAAAAGACTTGGAATTCCGTCGCCAGTCCATCCATTGCTCGGCGGCCCAGCCCTGCGTATGGCCCATTTGCTGGCCATCGGCTCGCGCGGCCGAAATGAGCACGAGCTGCTGCGGTTGCCGGTACGGAGGCGGCGTCAGAAGAACGCCCTGAATCAAACTGAAAACTGCGGAAGTGGCGCCAATACCCAACGCCAGTGTCAGCACGGCAATGGAAGTAAATCCGGGTTGCTTCAGCAGGCTTCGAAAGCTATAACGCAGATGCTGGAACACTTGTCTCTCCTCATCCTGTGTCGGTTGAAGTGTATATCAAATATCGGTGCCTGTGCTGAAGGTGATAAAATTCGCGGCAGCCATGTTCGCCCCACCCACCGCGCAATCGAAGACGAAAGCTGTCGCCGGTGCGGCCCATGAATTCGGCCAGAAATCGTCCACGCCCAAGTCCAGTGAAACGCTTAAGTATGGATATGGCGATGGGGGAGATGCGCGGGACGCCCGCGAGACAGCCGGGCAAGTCGAAGACGCGCCGCACCGTCTCACCTGGGATTTCAGCACGATTCCACTTATTGCGCCTCAGGCAAACCTCATGGTCGGATCGGTTAATGATCCGTTGGAACGGGAGGCGGACCGGATAGCGGACCGCGTGGTGCAAATGGAATCGGCGCCCCCAGCGCTCCAAGCGGCTCCGGTCCAGGTGCAGCGCAAATGCGCGGCGTGCGAAAACGAAGAGGAAGAAACTCTGCGCAGGAAATCCGCCGGTGCAGGCGGACACATTTCTGCCGCCGGAGTTGCGCCCCCGTCGGTGGCCGCCGCATTGGCCGGGCCCGGACGGAAAATGGACTCTGCGACGCGCTCTTTTTTCGAGCCGCGATTCGGACGTTCGCTGGGCGATGTTCGGATTCACTCCGATGCTACTGCCGCGCGCTCCGCCGAAGCCGTCTCTGCCCGGGCTTACACGGTAGGCAGAGATATCGTGTTTGCTCCCGGGCAGTATTCCCCGGGTACGCCCCGGGGCCGCTGGCTCCTGGCACACGAGATCGCCCATATCCAGCAGCAGAGTGGAAGCCGCCACGGTTCGGCGCCCGCGTCGCCTGTCGTCCGGAGGCAGGCAGGGGACGGCAAAATGATTCCCAAGGTGGTTCCAACGACTCCTTCTCCGGCGCCCGCAGCTGGAGCCGCCCCGGTGCAGTCGGCCGCGCCCCCAACTGCCCCTGATCTGGGCTCACAGGATCCCTCACACGGCAAGCTGGCGCCGGCCGAACAACCCGCGCAGCGCCGCGTCCAGCTGATGACCTTTGATTGCAGCCAGAAGCTTCTGTTGATCGATGCAGGATCGGTCAGGCAATCCTACAAGCTGGAAAAGTGCTCCTTGCCCATCGGCTCTTACGAGGCCGCCGTCACGCACGACGGCAACGACTTCAAACTGGACTTTCACCGCGCCGTGTCTAGCAGCAGTGGCGAGCGCTTCGACTTCAGTTACTATGTCAAGCCGGATCAACTCAATCCGGCCATCCTGCTCGCCAAGCAGGACAAGGTAGATGTTGAAGTGGTAGAGCATCTGCGGACTCCGGAGAAGGCCGCTGGCAAGGCGAAAGAATCCTCACCCGATGCCGGCCAGGACGCGCCGCCGGCAGCGCCAGCCTGCGTGGTTCATCTGCCGGATCGCGAGTTGGTCAAGCCGGATTCCGCCTCACGCGCCCTGTTCAAGCCCCTCAACGTGGACCAGAAGGTGTGGTCGCAGCCCATCCCGCTTGGACAGTTCGGCTTCGTCGACGTCAACGCCAATGTCACCGGCAACCTGAGTGGAACGTTGTCCGGACGTTACGGCCCGGGCAGCCTGACGGAAATCTGCCTCACTCACCAGGTCGACAAGACCTCGAGCTCCGCGCCGGTTAATCATCCGCTGCTGAAGTCGACCAGCCACGCGGACACTAGTTCTTTTGTCATTGGCGGCCGCGCTCGCTTCCGGTTACCCGCTTCGGCCAGCGTGCTGATTCTGGGCAAAGCCGCGCTGGTGATAGCGGCTGATTATCTCGAAGTCATCCGCGTGGGTTCCATCCAGGGTGGCTTCACGGCCCGCGGAGAGGCCGCCCTCGACGGCAGTTTCGACGCCATGGTGGACATCATCGCTCGCTTCAGCCGCTCCTCGGCGACATTGCAGGCGCCTGTCGGTGACTTCGCTCTTGAAATCTCGAAGAGCTCG
>Ga0193743_1001030_pt1 | contig 21253 bp, 21 predicted proteins | sample L2c2metaG_FD_143038 | JGI IMG/M metagenome (GOLD analysis project Ga0193743, IMG submission 143038) | Soil microbial communities from a riparian zone of the East river system, Colorado, United States - L2c2 | ecosystem: Environmental > Terrestrial > Soil > Riparian zone | place: USA: East River... | reverse complement strand
TCTCGCAGCGACTTCTCGTTGCGCACCCCGGCCGAGATCAGTGGCGGCTCGCCAGGCGGGAACGCCAGCGTGACCGCGTCGAGGTCGACGTGGCGGCCGTGCATGGTGACCGTCTCGCCGTGCAGCAGCGCGCGGATGGCGCCGATGCTCTCCTCGAGCACGGCCAGCGGCGACGGGTGGTGCGCGCCGACCTGGCGGACCCACGACGGCACGCCGTGCCCGAAGCCGGGCAGGATCCGGCCGGGGAACAGCCGGCTCAGGTTGGACAGCTCCATCGCGGCCAGCGCGGGGTTGCGGAACGCCGCCGGCAGGATGCCGATGCCGATCTTCAGCGTCTCCGTGCTCGCGGCGGCGACCGCGGCCGCGGAGATCGCGCCGGTGAAGAAGCAGTCCTCGACCACCCACAGCTCGTCGTAGCCGACCCGCTCGGCGAGCTGGGCATAGGCGGGCAGGTTCTCCGGCGGGCTGTCGCAGCGGAACATGACACCGAGAGGCGGATTGTCCATGAGGAGCAGCCTGCCAGAGAACGCATACACTCGCCGACTATGAGTCGGGCCCGGGTGGTCGTCGTCGGCAGCACCAATATGGACCTGGTCGCGAAAGCGCCGGCGCTGCCGAAGCCGGGGGAGACCGTGCTCGGTGGCGAGTTCGCCACCATCCCCGGCGGCAAGGGCGCCAACCAGGCGATCGCGGCGAGCCGCGCGGGCGGGGCGACCCGGTTGCTCGGCGCGATCGGGTCGGATGCGTTCGGCGTGACACTCAAGGCCCGCATCGACGCGGCCGGTGTCGACACCGGCCTGCTGCGGGTGCGCTACGGCGCGTCCGGCGTCGCGCTGATCACCGTCGACGCAGCCGGGGAGAACACCATCGTGGTGACCCCGGGCGCCAACGCCCATTTCACCGACCTCACCGGGCCGGAGCGCGCGGCGCTGGCCGACGCCGACGTTATGGTCGCGCAGCTCGAGATTCCGGTGGAGACGGTCACCGCCGCCGCGGTCGCCGCCCGGGAGGCCGGCACCCGCACGGTGCTCAACGCCGCGCCGGCCCGGGCGCTGCCGGCCGAGTTGCTCGACGCCGTCGACCTGCTGGTGGTGAACGAGACCGAGGCGGTCGCGATCAGCGGCGAGCGCCGGCCCGAGCCGCTGCTCGCGTCGGTGCCGCGGGTGGTGCTGACGCTGGGCCCGGAAGGCGCCTGGTATGTCGACCGCGACGGAGCCTCGGTCCGGGTGCCCGGGGTGAGGGTGGCGACCGTCGACTCGACCGCGGCCGGCGACGCGTTCACCGGCGCGCTCGCGGTCGCCTGGGCCGAAGGCCGGGAGATCGTCGAGGCGGTCGGCTGGGCCTGCGCGGCCGGCGCCGCCTGCACCCGCAAGCTGGGCGCCTCGACCGCGCTGCCGACCCGCGCCGAGATCGACGAGCTCTGGTCGGTCAGTCGAGGTCCTGACCGCGCTTCGTGAGCATCCGCAGCCCCGGGATGCCTTTGACGGCCAGCCGCAGGTCGCGGGTGATGTCGAGCAGATCGTGGATGTCGGGGCCGACCCGGTCGAGGGTGGCCAGGATCGGCAGGATGTCTTCGTCCATGTGCTTGGTGAACCGCGGCAGCTCGTCGATCAGCTTGATGGCGGCGTCGACCTCTTCGTCGGAGAGCTGCTCGACGAAGCGGTGTGCCATCGGCGCGCCGCGGCGCAGGGTCGGCGCGTAGACACCGATCAGCTCGTCGGCCGTCCCCGCGGTGACCTCGGCCTTGTCGACCACGCCGTTGGCCTTGGCCGCGACCGTCTCCGCCTCGCCGACCACCGCGCGGGCCTCGGCGACCACCCGCGCCACCAGCTCGACCTGCGCGGTCGCGGCGGCGCTGACGACGCGGGTGCTTTCCAGCACCGCCTCGGCCTCGGCGACCGCGGCGCCGACGCTGTCGATCAGCGCGCCGGCCCGGTCGGTCAGCCTGTCGAGCCGGTCGAGGAACGCCTCCGCCCGGTCGGCGATCCCACTCACCCGCTTGACCAGGGCCTCGATGTCGTCGAGCACGCGCAGGGCGCGGGCCGGCACGGCGATGGCGGAACGGGTCAGGCCGATCACGTCGGCCGGCGTCGGGATGGGGAGGGCCATGCCGACCATTGTCCCCTGCGGGTGCCAGCGTCGCTGGTCAGGCCAGGTTGGACGACCGCGGGTAGGCGTCGGCCGGGTCGGTCAGCACGTTGACGAGGTAGGGCACGCCGGCCGCGAACGCCCGGTCGAGTGCACCGCCGAGGTCGGCCGCCTTGGTCACCGTCTCACCGGCGCCGCCCAGTGCCTTGGCGACATCGTCGTAGCGCAGGCCGGGCTGCAGGTCGGCGGCCACGTCGTAGCCGTACATCGCCTGCATGGGGTGTTTCTCCAGGCCCCAGATGCCGTTGTTGCCGACCACGATGACCACCGGCAGTTGCTGGCGGACCAGCGACTCGACGTCCATCAGGGAGAACCCGGCGGCGCCGTCGCCCATCAGCACGCAGATCTGCCGGTCGGGGTAGGTGACCCGGGCACCCATGGCGTAACCCATGCCGGTGCCGAGGCAGCCGTAGGGGCCCGGGTCGAGCCAGGTGCCGGGCAGGGAGGGCTCCAGATAACGGCCGGCGTACGAGACGAAGTCGCCGCCGTCGCCGATGGTCACCGCGTCCGGGGCGAGCACCCGGCGCAGTTCGCCGTAGACCCGGGCCGGCTTGATCGGGTCGGTGTCGGCGGCCATCTCCTCGGCGTCGCGGGCCTTGCCCGCGTCTTCGGCCGTGCGCAGGTCGGCGATCCAGCTCTCGTGGTCGGCGCGGATGCCGGTGTGGTCGGCCAGCGCCGACAGGATCAGCCGCAGGTCACCGGCGGGGGCGACGACCGGGTTGACGTGGGTGGCGCGCTGCGACGGCGCGTCGACGATGTGCACGACCTGCGCGGAGCCGAAGTCGCCGAAGCTGAGCCGGAAGTCGAGCGGGGTGCCGATCACCACGATCACGTCGGCGCCGCGCAGCGCGGCCCGGCGGGCCTTGGCGAACGCGAGCGGGTGGGTCGGCGGCAGCGCGCCACGCCCCATCCCGTTGGCGATCACCGGCACCCGAAGGGTCTCGGCGGCCTCGCGCAGTGCGGCGACCGCGTCGCCCGCGTAGACGTCGGAGCCGGCGATGATCACCGGGCGCTGCGCCTCGGCGATGAGCCGGGCGGCGCGGGCGACCTCGTCGGGGTCGGGCTCGATCACCGCGACGTCGGGTGCGCCCGGCGCGTCGGCCTCGCCGTGCGAGAAGACGATCTCCAGCGGCAGGTCGAGGAAGACCGGGCCGCGGTGCGGGGTCAGCGCCGCGCCGAGGGCCGCGCGCACCGCGCCGGGAATCTCGTCGGTGTGCAAGACGGTGGCCGCGTGCTTGGTGACCGGGGCGACCAGCGGGACGTGGTCGAGCTCCTGGAGGCTGCCTGCGCCCCAGCGCATGGCCGGCGCCCGGCCGCCGATCACCATCACCGGTGAGGCGTTGAAGTGGGCGCTGGTCAGCCCGGAGATGCCGTTGGTTACGCCCGGCCCGGCGGTGAGCACCGCGAGCCCGGGCCGGCGGCGCAGCTTGGCGACCGCCTCGGCGGCGAACACGGCCGACTGCTCGTGGCGCACGTCGTAGATCGGGAAGCCGGTCTTGTGCGCCGCGTCGTAGAGCGGGAAGACGTGGCCACCGGAGAGGGTGAACATCTCGTCGACGCCGGCCGCGCGTAGTGCCGCGAGGGCGAGTTCGCCGCCGTGACCCTCGATCCGCTCGCTCATCAGAACTCCCGTCCTCGGTCCGCTGCGAGCACCTTACCGGTCAGTAGGAGGCAAACGTGAGAACGACTCACCTAAGCCCGTCGAGCCAGCTCCGAATGCCGTCGATGATGTCGCCGTAGGAGTCGCCGGTCGCGTAGTGGAATGCCACGACGGCGGCGACCACCGGGGTCGCGACCAGCAGCGCGAGCATCACCAGCCGGCGCAGGAAGCGGGCGAAGCCGCCGCCGCCCCGGCGGGCCGCCGGCCGGGCCGGCTTGGCGTCCCAGACCGGCGGGCGCTCGTCGCGGCGTGCCGGCATCGGGTCGGGGTAGACCTGCGGCTCGTCATGGCCGGACAGCGCGCGGAGGTCGGAGACCAGGGCCGGCTCGGCCAGGGTGTCGCGGCCGAACCGGGACGGGCGGGACGTCTTCGCCGCCTTCACCGGCACGGCCGCCCGGCCGGGCGGGTAGGCCGCCGGCGGCGGGAGCGGCTCGGTGGGCGGCGTCGGGCGATGCCCGTTGCGGGTCGGCGCGGCGGCGGCGCTCGCGAGCACCGGTGGCGCGCTCGACGGTGCGGCTGGCGAGACCGGCGCGATCTTGATCGGCTGCGGGATCGCGCCATCGGCCGGCTCGACGATCTTCGGGAACGTCCCGGTCACCGGCACCGCGCCCGCCGCGCTGGCCAGCATCGCGGTCGACGCCAGCACGCTGCCCTCGGCCACCACGAGCTCGGGCTGCTCGATCACCACCGGGGGCTCGCCCAACTCCCGGTGCAGCAGCGTGGCCAGCAGCGGGATCCGGCTCGACCCGCCGACCAGGAACACTCCGGCCCGGTTGCCGGCCGGCAGCGCCGCGGCCTCGATCACCGACTTGGTCACCTGCACCGTCCGCGCCAGGATCGGCGTCGCGACCCGCTCCAACTCCGCGCGGGTCAGGTGCGCCTCGACGTCGCAGATCGGGATCACCAGGTCGGCGGACGGGCTGCGGGACAGCCGCTCCTTCGCCACCCGTACGTCGTCCCAGAGCTGCCGCTTGGCCCGCCGGTCCTCGACCGTCGTCGGCGCCCGCAGCCGCTCCCAGTCCTCCGGATGGGCCGGCGCGTAGGTGGCCGCCAGGTGCTCGACCAGGGCGGCGTCGACGTCGAGGCCGCCCAGGTCGGCCCGGCCGTCGACGGCCAGCACCTCGAAGCCGTCGGCCCGGCGGACCACGACGCTCGCGTCGAACGTGCCGGCGCCGAAGTCGTGCACCACCACGGCGGAGCCGATCGGCACGTCGCGGCCGAGCACCTCGGCGAAGTAGGTGGCCGCGGCGACCGGCTCGGCGACCAGCCGGCCGTTGCCCAGGCCGGCCTTGGCGGCGGCCTTGGAGAGCAGCTCCCTGCGGGTCGCACCCCAGGTCGCGGGGCAGGTCAGGGTCAACGTGGGCGGGGTGTCGGCGGTCACTTCGCCGGTGGTCAGGTCACCGATCGTGCGGCGCCATTCCTCGGCGAGCCGGGACAGCACCGCGGCGATCAGGTCGGCCAGCGGCACGTCGCGCTCGCCGAGCAGGACGCTGCCGTCGTCGACGTGGCGCTTGGGGTTGGGCTCGAAGCGGGCCGGGTCGAGCCGGGCGCTGTGCACCGCGTCGCGACCGACCACCAGCGGCGCGTCGCCCGGCGGCGCGTAGACCGCCGAGGGCAGCAAAGGCGAGCCGTCGACCAGCAGCGGGCGCACCCGGCCGTCGGGCCAGCGCACCACGGCCACCGTGTGCGAGGTCCCGAAATCGACCCCCAGCGCGGCCCCCGGTGACATGCCACCGAGCCTACCGGTGCCGCGCCCGTCGCCCGGCCGCCCTGATCTGGGTCAGCGGCCGGTGAAGTCCGGTTTGCGCTTCTCGACGAACGCGGCCATGCCCTCGCGCCGGTCGTCGGTCGCGAACAGGGCCGCGAAGAGCTGGCTCTCCCAGGCGAGGGCCGACGTGAGATCCATCTCAAGGCCGCCGTCGATGGCGGCCTTCGCCGCGCGGATGGCCTGGGCCGGGCCGGTCAGGTAGGGGCGGACCAGCTCCACCGCGGCCGCGTAGACCTTGGCGGCCGGGACGACCTGGTCGGCGAGCCCGATCCGCAGCGCCTCGCCGGCGTCGACCATCCGGCCGGACAGGACGATGTCCTTGGCCCGGGCCGGGCCGACCAGCCGGGCCAGCCGCTGGGTGCCGCCCGCGCCGGGGATGATGCCGAGCTTGATCTCCGGCTGGCCGAGCTTGGCGTCGTCGGCGACGACCCGCCAGTCGCAGGCCAGCGCCAGCTCACAGCCACCGCCGAGGGCGTAGCCGGTGATCGCGGCGACGACCGGCTTCGGGATGCGGGCCACCGCGCCGAGCGCCGCGGACAGGTCCGCCGCCCGGCTCGACATGTCCACGTAGGACATGTTGGCCATCTCCTTGATGTCGGCGCCGGCGGCGAAGACCTTCTCGCCTCCGTACACGATGACGGCGCGGACGCTGTCGTCCGCGGTCGCCTCCGTGGCCGCGGCCCGGATCTCTTCCTGCACCTGGGTGTTGAGCGCGTTCATCGGCGGCCGGTCGAGCCGGATCGTGCCGATGCCGTCGTGCTTCTCCAGCCGGACGAGCTCGCCCACGTCACACCTCCATGTGCTTCTGGCGTCCGAGACACATTACGGGGTCTGCGGTTGTGGGTACCGTGGAGGCAGGGGTCCTTTCTGGTGGTAGGGATGATCACTTACTACAACGACCGTGCGGTGCGGGTCACGTCCCAGGCGATCCAGGTCGCCGGGCGCAGCTACCCGCTGACCACGCTGTCCCGGGTCTGGCACCGGCGCGGCGAACGGTCCTGGGGCACGGTCGCCGGCCGGGGCGCGATCGGGGTCGCGTTGATCGTGCCGCTGGTCGCCGCCGCGATCGGCATCGTGCTCGCGCTGCGCCTGCACACCTCGACCGGCACCACGGTGCTGATCGTCGGCGGCTCGGTGCTGGTCGGCCTGGCCGCCGCGCCGCTGGCCGACTTCCTGCTCGGCCGCCTCGACCTGTCCTACTCGAAGGGCGCCCGGGCGCTGGAGATCTGGGCCGAGGTGGGTGGCCGGCCGACTCTGCTGGTGCGCACCGCCGACGCGCTGAAGTTCGGGCAGATCTACCGGGCGCTGCAACGCGCGCTCGAAGCCGCACCGAGGTATTGACGGGGGCGGTTTTGCTGTAGTGGTGACCGTCTACTTCCGCGATCAGCACGTCCAGGTGACGTCCGATGCGGTGCGGGTCGACGGGACCAGCTACCCGGTGGCGGCGTTGCAGCTCGTCTGGCACCGCCGTGGGCCCGCCACGACCCGCACGATTTCCCGGCGCTTCGGCCGGGGCGTCCTCATCCTGGTCATCTCGATTCTGCCGCTCGCGGCGATCGTCTGCGCCATCTCGCTGGTCTACTCCGCGACCGACCGGTCGGCCTGGGGGCTGGCGATCGTCGTGCTCGCGGTCGGCGTGATCGGCGCCCTGGTCCTGGCCCCGTTCGCCGAGATCCCGCTCGGCTGGCTGGACCGCTCCTATGACCGCGGCACCGTGGTCAGCGAGCTGTGGGTGCGCTACGCGGGGGAGGACCGGATGCTCCTGCGTACGTCGAACACGCTGCGCTTCGGCCAGATCTACCGCGCCGTGCAACGCGCCGTGGAACAGCAGCACCCGCGTTAGGTGCGGCTGAGGCGCGCCTGCGCGGCGGCGGCCTGGGGCGAGGCGAGGTCGGCGTAGAGGTTGCGGGCCTTGACCCACATCTCGGTGCCCGCCTCGACGTCGCCCCACTCGACGAGGACGTCGCCGAGCAGCAGCAGGGCGGCCGCGATGCCCGGCCGGTGACCGGCCTCGCGGTGGATCTTCAGCGCGCTCCGGACGTTGCGGATGGCGACCGGCGCCACGCCCAGGTCGTGCGCGCAGCTCGCCAGCACCCGCAGCGCCTGCCCTTCGAGGATCCGGAAGCCGGACTGCCGGGCCAGGTCGAGCGCGGTCTCGGCCAACTCCTGACCGTCGGTCGGGCGGCCCTGCTCGCGGCGCAGGTCGGCCAGCGTGGCGAGCGCGCCCACCTCGGTGTGCGGGTAGGCCGCCCGGCGCGCCAACCGGATCGCCTCGTCGAGCGCGTCGGCGGACAGGTCGAGGTCGTCGTTGCCGTGGTAGGCCACGCCGAGCGCCTTGTGCGCGTCGGCCAGCAGCCGGGACCGTTCGGTCTCGACGCCGATCTCGATCGCCCGGCGGGCCGTGCGGATCGCCTCCTCGCCCTCGCCGCAAGCGGCGTGCACCTGGGCGATCGCGCACAGGACGTCGCCCTCGGTGCGCCGGTTGCCGTTGCGGGTGGCCATCCGCAACGCCCGGGTGAGCGACCGCCGCGCCTGCTTGTAGCGGCCCTGCTCGGAGCGGATCAGGCCGAGGCCGAGGAACGCGATCGCCGACGACTGCGGCCACCCCGCGGCCCGGTGCAGCCGCAGCCCGCGCTGGAGCACCTGGGCCGACTCTTCGAGCCGGCCCAGCGCCCAGTAGAGGCCGGACAGGTTGCCCAGCACGGTCGCCTCGGCGGTGCGGTTCTCGTTGCGCTGCGCCACCTCGATGCTGCCCTCGAACAGGTCGACGGCGTCGAGCAGCCGGCCGTTGCGCCAATAGAGCAGCGCGAGGTTGCCCATCACCCCGCCCTCGCCGGCCTGCCAGCCGCTGGACCGGGCCAACTCGAGCGCGCGGCGGTAGTGCGGCTCGGCCGCCGGCAGGTCGGAACGTTGCGCGTGCAGGTCGCCGAGGCTGATCTCGGCGGCCGCGGTGCCCATCGGGTCGTCGTCGGCGGCCGCCGCGGCCAGGGCCGCCTCGGCGATCGCCCGCCACTCGGTCGGGCTGCCGGTCGACCACAGCAACGGGCGGAGCGCGTCGGCCAGCCGCACCGCCACCGGATGCGGACCGTGCTGCGCCGCGACCGCCACCGTCGGAACCAGGTTGGGCAGCTCGGCGGTGATCCAGTCGACGGCGTCGGCGGCGCTGGCGAAGGCGGCGTGCGGGGTCGCCGACGCGGTCGCGGGCAGCCGGGAGAACTCCGGGTAGACCAGCCGGCTGGCCGCGTCGACGTGGTCGAGGTACCAGCCGAAGAGCCGGCCGCGGGCGGCGGCGTGGTCGGGCTCGTCGGCCGCCAGCCGGCCACGGGCGTATTCGGCGACCAGGTCGTGCAGGCCGTAGCGGCCGGTGCCGCGTTCGTTGACCAGGCTGGCCGCGACCAGCGGGTCGAGCGCCGGACCGACGTCGGGCCGGCCGGCCAGCGCGGCCGCGAGCCCGGCGCCGAACTCGGCGCCCGGCACCAGCGCGAGCAGCCGGAACAGCCGCCGGGCGGGCTCGGCGAGCGCGGCGTAGCTCAGGTCGAACGCCGCCGAGACGGTGGCCGCCGCGTCGTGCTCGATGCCGAGGCCGGCCAGCCGGTCGCCGTCGCGCAGCCGCTGGTTGTAGGTCGCGATCGGCGTGGGCCGGCCGGTGTCGACCTGCGCGGCCGCGATCCGCAGCGCGAGCGGCAGGTGGCCGGTCAGCGCCGCGAGGTCGGCCGCGGCGACCAGCTCGCGGGCCACCACGTCGGGGCCGAGCAGGCGGCCGAGCAGCGCGCTGGAGGTGGCCGGGGCCAGCACGTCGAGCGGCAGTGCGACCGCGCCGTCGACCGCGACCAGGCCGGCGAGCCGGTTGCGGCTGGTCACCAGCGTCACGCTGCCGTCGCCGGCGGGGAGCAGGGGACGCACCTGGTCGGCGTGCTCGGCGTTGTCGAGGAGCACCAGAAGCTGCTTGTCGGCGGTCAGCGTGCGATAGACCTGGACCGCCTCGTCGAGGTCGGCGGGGGTGCTGGCCGCGGGCACGCCGAACGCGGCCAGGAACCGGCCGATCACCTCGACCGGGCGCAGCGACCGGGACTGGGCCCAGCCGCGCAGGTCGATCGCGAGCTGGCCGTCGGGGAACCGGCGGCGCACCCGGTGTCCCCACTGGACGGCCAGGGTGGTCTTGCCGACCCCCGCCATGCCGGAGACAACCACCGCGACCGGCACGCCGCCCTCGCCGCCGACCAGCGCGTCGAGCCGGCGCAGGGCCTGGTCGCGGCCGAGGAAGGTGCGCGACGGCGGCGGGAGCTGGGCCGGCGCGGTGCGCTCGTGCGCGGCCGCGCGGAGGATCCGCCGGTGCAGCTCGCGCAGGTTGTCGCCTGGGTCGACGCCGAGCTCGTCGGCGAGCAGGCGGCGGGTGCGCTCGTAGGCGGCCAGCGCCTCGCCGCGCCGGTCGGACCGGGCCAGCGCGCTCATCAACTGGCCCTGCAGCCGCTCGCGCAGCGGGTGCTGCTCGGCCAGCGCCCGCACTTCGGCGCCGATCTCGCGGTGCCGGCCGAGCTCGAGCTCCAGCTCGAAACAGTCCTCATAGGCCGCGAGCCGCAGCTCGTGCAGCCGGGCCGCCTCGGCGCGGACCCGGTCGCCGTAGTCGTCGCCCTCGTAGGCCGCGGCGCCGCGCCACAGCCCGAGCGCCTTGCGCAGCGCCTGGCGCGCGTCGTCGCCCTCGGTGTCGGCGCGTAGCCGCCCGGCCTGCGCCACCAGCGTTTGGAACGCGTCGGAGTCGAGCCGGCCGGGCGGCACGACGAGCTGGTAGCCGGCCGGCGTCCGGTGCAGCGCCTCGTCGCCGAGCGCGCGGCGCAGGTGGTGGATGAGCACCCGGATCGCGCCGCGCCGGGCCTCTTCACCGGCGCCCTTCTCCCACAACGCCTCGGCGAGCACCGCCAGAGACACGGTGCGGTTGGCGTCGACGAGTAGGTTGGCGAGCACCACGCGGACCTGGCGGGCGGCCAGCACGACCGGATCGGCATCTGCCCGCAACACGCGCAGCGGGCCCAGCACTTCGAACCGCATGGGCATCTCCCAGTTGTTACCATGGCAAAGACGGCTACTCACGTTAGCGCACGCGCACCACCTCTTGCCGGTTCAGCCAACGCAGAACCAACACCGGCCCTGCACAGTAGGCACCGGCCGCACCGCCCTGGGCGTAATCGGCCGCCGAGGGGGGTGACGCGGCCAACGGGGGGCCGCGTCTTCCCTCTGCCCGCCGCCGGGTCAGCCGCGCGGCGGGTCTTCTTTTTCGCGCTTCAGGTCGTCCTCGCGGCGGCGTAGGTCGGCCTCCCAGCGATCGAACATCTCGCGGTCGCCGGCGCGCTCCTGGTTGATGGAGCGGAGGAACTCGGGGTCGTCGTCGGGCGCCTTCAGGCGCGGGCGCTCAGCCTCGGGGAAGCCGTTGCCGGGCCGCCACTGACCGGCCGGCCGGCGCGGGTCGGCGCGACCCGCGACGAACCACGCGACGCCGCCGACCAGGGGGAAGAACAGGATGATGAGCACCCACACGATCCGCGGCAGGGCCCGGATCTCGCCCTCCTTGGCGGAGAGACAACTGATCAGCGCGGCGACTGCCAGCACGAGCTGGGCCACGAAGAGGAGACCGTAGAGGCGCACCATGCCCACATGATGGACCGTCCGGACCCACCCCGGCCACCCCGTGGCGTTGCCAAAACAGTTGTCAAAGAGTGAAGACCATCAACAAACCGAGAATCGCATAGCCGGGTACGACCAGCGAGGCCACCAACAGCATCCGCGGCGTCACCGGCGAGACGGGCAGTGACCGGCCGGCGAGCTGTCGTACCCGGCGCAACGTCCACAGTCCGGCCGCGCCCCAGCCGGCGATGGCGACGGCCGCGAACACCGCGCCCGGCGCGCCGTGCCGGACACCGAAGCGGGCCGCGAGGACGGCGGTCACCGACAAGGTCAGCACCGTGCGCCCCCAGGCCAGCCGGGTGCGGATCCAGGCGACGCCGGTGTCCCGGACCCGGAAATCGGCCCGCTCCGGGTTGACCTCAGCCACGCGCGGCCTGCACCAGCACCGCGGCTACGAGCAACAGCGCGCCGACCGCCACGAGGATCGACAGCAGGGCCGGGAACTGCGACGGCGGCAGGTCGCGCTTCTCCCGCATCGCCCGCTCGGCCCGGGCCCAGTGGTCGACCGCGCGCAGCGCGACGAAGCCGCCGAGCACGAGCAGCGCCACCGCGATCACCTCGCGCAGGTGCGCGATTCCCAGCACGGGCAGGAACTGCGCGGCGGCGAGCCCACCGGCCACCAGCGCGAGGGCGGTGCGGATCCAGGCCAGGAAGGTGCGCTCGTTGGCCAGCGAGAACCGGTAGTCCGGCGTCTCGCCCACGTCCTGGGGGTCGAACCACCGCTTGATCACGCTTCGATTATCGGTGGACCGGTGCCATAACCTGTAGCGGTGACGGATCTCGACGCCGCGACGCTACGCGCCGCCTACGACGCCCAGCTTCGCACCATCGATCCGGACGTGCCCGGCGTGACGTTCGAGGTGGACGGTCCGGTGCACCGGGGCTACGGCTCGCCCGGGGGCGGGTTCGTCGTCTACCGCGACCTCGGCGGCCTGGCCGGCGCCGACCTCGACGAGCTGATCGCCCGCCAGCGCGACTTCTTCGCGGCCCGCGGCGAAGACGTCGAGTGGAAGCTGCACGCCCACGACGAGCCGGCTGACCTCGGCACCCGCCTCGAGGCGCACGGTTTCCTGCCGCAGGAGCGGGAGACCGTCGTCATTGGCGCGATCGCGCCGCTCGCGGCCGCCCTGCCGGTGCCGCCGTCCGGGGTCCGGCTGCGCGAGGTCACCGAGCGCGCCGACCTCGACCGGATCGCCCGACTGGAGGCGGCGGTCTGGGGCGACGACCGCGGCTGGATCGCCGACATGCTCGCCGACGAGATCGCCGGGCACCCCGCCGCGATCACCGTCGTCGTGGCCGAAGACAAGCAGACCAACGAGGTGGTCAGCGCCGGCTGGATGCGGTTCGTGCCGGGCACCGCGTTCGCGACCCTCTGGGGCGGCAGCACGCTCGCCGCCTACCGTGGCCGCGGCATCTACCGGGCGCTGGTCGCGCACCGGGCGCGGCTGGCCGACGCCAACGGCTACACGATGCTCCAGGTCGACGCCTCCGACGACAGCCGGCCGATCCTGGAGCGGTTGGGCTTTGTGGCGGTCACCACCACGACCCCCTACGTCTACCATCCGTGATCGTGGCTGAGCTGACCGATCACGAGCGGGCGACGTTGAAACGCGCCGCCTTCGGCGTGGTCTACCTCGTTTCCAGTGCCGATCCTGGATTCCTGTCGATGCTGCGCGAGAGCGCGGCCGCCTCCGGCGCCTTTACCGGCGCCCGCGGCCTGGCCCGCGACGTGCTGACCAGCGGTGCCCTGCCCAAGCTGCCGCGCAAGGATCCGGGGCGGGTGGAGGCCGAGGTGTTGCCGGCGCTGACCGAGTCGCTGGCCATCCTGCGCGCCAAGGCGCCCGACGAGGTCGACAACTACCGCGACGCGGTGCTGTCGGCGGCGCAGCGGGCGGCCGAGGCGGCCCGTGGCGTCAACCCCTCGGAAGCCGCGGTCCTGGCCAAGGTGCGTGCCGCGCTCGCCTGACGCCCGTGAGCCGTGTCACGCTGATGCTCTGCGGTGCGGAAGCTACTGGCGGGTAAGTTAGCTCTCGGTGGCAGGTGGGCAACTCCACACCGCCCTGCGATTGACCGGGCATTCCGGCGCCCGGCAGGCTGCGGCCTAACGTGCGTTAACCAACCAGGAGGGTCGTCGAAACGCGATGAACATCGTCGTCCTCGTCAAGCAGGTGCCTGACTCCGGCTCGGAGCGCAACCTGGCTGGCGATAACACGGTCGACCGCAGGTCGGCCAACAACGTCATCAATGAGATGGACGAGTACGCCATCGAGGAGGCGTTGCGGATCCAGGAGGCGCACGGCGGTGAGGTGACGGTCCTGTCGATGGGTCCGGAGCGGGCCGCGGAGTCGATCCGTAAGGCGTTGTCGATGGGTCCGGACAAGGCCGTCCACGTGATCGACGACGCGCTGCACGGTTCGTGTGCGGTGGCCACGTCGAAGGTCCTCGCGGCGGCGCTGGGGACGTTGAACCCGGATCTGATCATCGCGGGTGCGGAGTCGACCGATGGCCGGGTGCAGGTCCTCCCGCACATGATCGCTGAGCGGCTCGGCGTCGCGGCGCTGACCGGCGCGCGGAAGCTGACCGTCGACGGGGGCACGCTGACGATTGAGCGGCAGACCGAGGAGGGGTACGAGGTCGTGACGGCTTCGACGCCCGCGGTGGTGTCGGTGTGGGACACGATCAACGACCCGCGCTACCCGTCGTTCAAGGGGATCATGGCGGCGAAGAAGAAGCCGGTGCAGACCCTGGCCCTGGCCGATCTGGGCGTCGACGCCGGTGAGGTGGGGTTCGCGGGTGCGACCTCCGAGGTCGTCGAGCACGCGAAGCGCCCGGCGCGGTCGGGTGGCCGGAAGGTCACCGACGACGGTGCCGGTGGCACCGCGTTGGTGGAGTTCCTGTCGTCCGAGAAGTTCGTCTGAGGAGGCGCTGTCATGGCTGAGGTATTGGTCCTGGTCGAGGCCACCCGCGAGCACGGCGTCAAGAAGGTCACCCTGGAGTTGCTGACGCTGGCCCGCACGCTCGGGTCGCCGTCCGCCGTTGTGTTCGGCGCCACCGGTGCGGCCGCCGCGATGGCTGAGAAGCTCGGTGCGTACGGCGCGGAGAAGATCTATGCCGGTGAGGGCGACGACATCGACGGCCACCTGGTCTCGCCGAAGGCGACCGCGCTGGCCGACCTGGTCAAGCGGGTCCAGCCGGCGGCGGTGCTGCTGCCGTCGACGCAGGAGGGCAAGGAGATCGCCGGTCGGCTGGCGGTCAAGCTCGACAACGGTCTGCTCACCGACGTGGTCGAGTTGACCGCTGACGGTGTCGCGACGCAGCCGGCGTTCGCCGGCCAGGTCGTCGTCAAGTCCCGGGTCACCCGGGGCATCCCGCTGGCCACGATCCGCCCGAACTCGCTGACCCCCACCCCGGCAGCGGCATCGCCGCAGGTCGAGGCGCTGCAGGTGACCGTCGGTGACGCCGACAAGCTGGCCAGGGTGGTCGACCGGGTGATCGAGCAGAAGGGCTCCCGGCCGGAGCTGACCGAGGCGTCGGTGGTCGTCTCCGGCGGCCGCGGCGTCGGCAGCGGCGACAACTTCAAGCTCGTCGAGGAACTCGCCGACCTGCTCGGCGGTGCCGTCGGCGCGTCCCGGGCCGCGGTCGACTCGGGCTTCTACCCGCACCAGTTCCAGGTCGGGCAGACCGGCAAGACCGTGTCCCCGCAGCTCTACGTCGCCCTGGGCATCTCCGGCGCGATCCAGCACCGGGCCGGCATGCAAACCTCGAAGACCATCGTCGCGGTCAACAAGGACCCCGAAGCACCGATCTTCGAGCTCGCCGACTTCGGCATCGTCGGCGACCTCTTCAAGGTGGTTCCGCAGGCCGCCGAGGAGATCCGCAAGCGCAAGTAGCCGCCCCGCCGCCCGGCCACGCCAACGTGGCCGGGCGGTGCGGGTGGTAAGGACCGCGCGGGGCTACGCTGAACCGTGATGGCATACCTGGATCACGCCGCCACCACGCCGATGCTCGACGAGGCCATCGAGGCCTACGCCGCCACGGCTCGGGAGGTCGGTAACCCCTCGTCGTTGCACGCCGCCGGGCGCTGCGCCCGCCGGCATGTCGAAGAGTCGCGGGAGCGGATCGCGGCCGCACTCGGCGCCCGCCCGTCTGAGGTGATCTTCACGGGCGGCGGCACCGAAGCCGACAACCTGGCCGTCAAGGGCATCTTCTGGGCACGCCGGGCCGAGCACCCCGGCCGGATCCGGGTGATCGCCAGCTCGGTCGAACACCACGCCGTCCTCGACTCCGTCGAGTGGCTGGTCCGCCACGAGGGCGCCGCCGCCACCTGGCTGCCGGTCGACGAGGCGGGCCGGCTCGACCCGGCGGCGCTCGCCGAGGCCCTCGACGACGACGACGTCGCCCTGGTCACCGCGATGTGGGCCAACAACGAGGTCGGCACCCTGCAGCCGATCGCCGACCTGGCCGCGATCGCGTCCGGCCGGCGGGTGCCGTTCCACACCGACGCGGTGCAGGCGGTCGGCCAGGTGCCGGTCGACTTCGCTGCCAGCGGTGCGGCCGCGCTCACCGTCACCGGCCACAAGCTCGGCGGCCCGGTCGGCGTGGGCGCGCTGCTGCTCGGCCGCGACGTCGCCTGCACGCCGCTGCTGCACGGTGGTGGCCAGGAGCGCGACGTCCGCTCCGGCACCCTCGACGCGCCGGGCATCGTCGCGTTCGCGGTCGCTGTCGAACACGCCGCCAAGACCCAGCGGGAGTACGCCGCCCGCGTCGCCGCCCTCCGCGACGAACTGGCCGCCGGCGTCCGCCGGCTGGTGCCGGATGTGATCTACAACGGCGACCCGGTCGACCGGCTGCCGAGCAACGCGCACTTCTCCTTCCCCGGCTGCGAGGGCGACGCGCTGCTGCTGCTCCTCGACGCGCAGGGCGTCGCCTGCTCGACCGGTTCGGCCTGCTCGGCCGGGGTGGCCCAGCCCTCCCACGTGCTGATCGCGATGGGCGCCGACGACGACCGGGCCCGCTCGTCGCTGCGCTTCACGCTCGGCCACAGCTCCACCCGCGCCGATGTCGACGCGCTGATCGCGGCACTACCGGCGACCGTGGAGCGGGCCCGTCGAGCGGGGATGATCAAGTCACGCTGAGCCGCTGGGGGCGCCTGGTCCTTCGGACGGCGAGATCAAGACCTGAAAGCCGGAGAGGGGGACACCGCGTACCCTTGCTGCCGTGAGGGTTCTAGCAGCCATGTCCGGCGGGGTCGACTCCGCAGTCGCGGCCGCCCGTGCCGCGGCGGCCGGGCATGACGTCACCGGTGTGCACCTGGCGCTGTCGCGCAACCCGCAGACCTACCGGTCCGGCGCGCGTGGGTGCTGCACGCTCGAAGACTCCCGTGACGCCCGCCGCGCCGCCGACGTGATCGGCATCCCGTTCTACGTGTGGGACATGGCCGACCGGTTCCACGAAGACGTGGTTGACGACTTCGTCGCCGAATACGCCGCCGGCCGCACCCCCAACCCGTGCCTGCGCTGCAACGAGAAGATCAAGTTCGCGGCGGTGCTCGACCGGGCGATCGCGCTCGGCTTCGACGCGGTGGTCACCGGGCACCACGCCCGCCTCGGCGCCGACGGCCTGCTCCGGCGGAGTGTCGACCTGGCCAAGGACCAGTCCTACGTGCTGGCCGTGCTCACCCGCGAGCAGCTCGACAAGTCGATGTTCCCCCTCGGCGACACCACCAAGGCCCAGGTCCGCGAGGAGGCGGCCGCCCGCGGCCTGTCCGTCGCCACCAAGCCCGACTCGCACGACATCTGCTTCATCGCCGACGGCGACACCCGCGGCTTCCTGACCCAGCGGCTGGGTGCGGAGCCGGGCGACATCGTCGACGCGCTGACCGGCGCGGTCGTCGGCTCGCACGCCGGCGCCTACGCCTACACGGTCGGCCAGCGGCGCGGTCTCAACATCGGCGTCCCGGCGCCCGACGGCCGGCCGCGCTACGTGCTGTCGATCACGCCGGTGACCAACACGGTGACGGTCGGCCCGGCCGAGGCGCTCGAGGTGTCGACGGTGACCGGCGAGCGTCCGGTGTGGACCGGCGGCGTCCGCCCCGACGGCCCGATCGAGTGCGAGGTGCAGCTCCGGGCGCACGGCACGCCGTTGCCCGCCGTGGTCAACCTGGTCGACGGGTCGCTCACGGCCGAGCTGCGCACGCCGGCCCGCGGGATCGCGCCGGGCCAGGCGGTCGTCGCCTACCGGCCGGACCCGGCCGGCGACATCGTGCTCGGCTCCGCCACCATCAACTAATCCCCCGCGAGAGCGAAGCGCTCGGCGTGCACCTGGCGCTTGGGCACGCCGGCGTCGCGGAGGGATTGCAGCACGGCCGAGGTCATCGCGGGCGGGCCGCAGACGTACACGTCGCGCTCCCTGATGTCGGGGACCAGCGCCATCAGGTTTTCCGGTGCGAACGGGATGTTGGGCGGCTGACCGGCGCCGGTGCGGCCGGTGAGCAGGTGCAGCGTCACGCCCCGGGTGTGCACGTAGTGCTCGAGTTCGCCGAGCAGCACCGCGTCGGCCGGGCCGGGCACCCGGTAGAGCACCGTGACCGGGCCGTCGAGCTCGCCGAGCAGCGAGCGGATCGGGGTGATGCCGACCCCGCCGGCGATCAGCAGGGTCGCGTCGCGGGTGCGGTGCAGCGTGGTGAACGCGCCGTAGGGCCCCTCGACGAATACCCGCGCGCCGACCGGCAGGTGCCGCAGCCCCGCGCTGGTCTTGCCGACGGCCCGCGCGGTCAGCCGCAGCGACTGCCCGTCGGGCGTCGACGAGATCGAGAACGGGTTGGCCTGCCACCAGCGCCCCGGGGTGAGGAAGCGCCAGATGAAGAACTGGCCGGCCCGCGCCTCCAGCCCGGCCAGGTCGTGCCCGGTCACGTAGACCGAGGTGACGTTGTCGGACTCGGGCACGACGGCGGCGACCCGCAGCTTGTGCCGGGCGTTGCGGAGCAGCGGCGTGACCACCCGGCCGTGCAGCAGGGCCACGATCACCAGACCCCAGAGCGCCCACCAGTACGCCGTGGTCAAAGTGTTGGCCCGGAACGTCGTGCCCTCGTAGAGCTGGTGCAGGATCGCGAGCGTGACAGCGGCGTAGAGCAGCAGGTGGATGGCGTGCCAGACCTCGTAGGAGAGGCGGCGGCGGGCGAACCGCACCGACAGTGCCACCACGATCACCATCAGCGAGACGGCGAGCATGCCCAGCAACGTCGGGAGGACGCCGAGGAACGTGTCGATCTGGGCGAGCACGGAGATGTCGCTGAGCCGGGCGTACCCCGTCAGAATGAAGCTCGCATGCAGCACGACCGCCCAGAACAGGGTGAACCCGGTCCACCGGTGCCAGGCGGTCAGCTTGTCGGCGCCGATCCAGGTGTCGAGCCACGGCAGCCGGGCGACCAGCAGGAGCTGAAGCATCATCAGCAGCGCGGCGTGCAGCGCGATGAACTTGGCGATGCCGATCAGGTCGTTTTTGGCCGGGTCGCCGGTGAAGAACAGGATCTCGACGATCACCACGTTGAAGGCCAGCGCGCCCCACACCGCATATCGGGCGGCTTGGGCCCGGTTGGGGGTGGCACGGCCCGCGCGGGCCGTCGGCGACGCCGTCGCGTCGGCAGCGGTCATCAGCGCTCTCTCCTGTCCCGGATGGTGCTCCTCGATGTGACTACGGGGATCCGGCGAGAGTAGTTCAGCTAGGGTCGCAGGATGCTCACCCGCGCGTGGGGAATCGCCCGATCGTTGGTTATCTATCACGGTCAGCCCGGTCGGCACCGCCGGCTCGTCCGCTTCTACGGCCAGTTCCTCGGGCCTGACGACGTCGCCTTCGACATCGGCGCGCACGTCGGCAGCCGGGTCCGGGCGTGGCGTGCGCTCGGCGCCCGGGTCGTCGCCGTCGAGCCGCAGCCGGACTGCCTGCGGGTGCTGCGCACCTTCTTCGGCCGCGACTCCCGGGTGACCATCCTGCCGGTGGCGATCGGTGCCAAGTCCGGCACCGCCCACCTGGCCCTGTCGACCGCGACGCCAACGGTGTCCACGCTGTCGACCGAGTGGATCGACACCGTCTCCACCGACCGCAGTTTCGCCAAGGTCCGCTGGGACCGCCGGGTCGAGGTGCCCGTCACCACCCTCGACGAGCTGGTCAAGGAGCACGGCGAGCCGGCGTTCTGCAAGATCGACGTGGAGGGCTTCGAGGCCGAGGTGCTGGCTGGGCTGTCCCGGCCGGTGCGGGCGCTGAGCTTCGAATACCTGCCGATGGCGCACGACGCCGGGCTGGCGGTGCTTGGGCAGGTCGAGTCGCTGGGGGACTACGAATACAACTACTCGCCGGTCGAGACCATGCGCTGGGCGCGGACATCCTGGATGAGCGCGGCCGAACTGGTCGCCCTGTTCGGCGAGATCCGCCCGACGGGCCGCTCCGGTGACGTCTACGCCCGCCTCCGCACGTCGTGAACCGCGCGGTCGTCCTGCTCACCGGCATCCAGGCGGCGGGCAAGTCGACGGTGGCCCAGGAGCTGGCGTCGCGGTTGCCGCGTTCGGTGCACGTGCGGGGCGACGTGTTCCGGCGGATGGTCGTCGGCGGGCGGGCGGAGATGAGCCCCGCGCCGTCGGACGAGGCGCTCCGCCAGCTCCGGTTGCGCTACCGGCTGGCCGCGCAGGTCAGCGACGCCTACTTCGAGTCGGGGTTCACGGTCGTCACCCAGGACGTCATCCTGGGGGAGCACCTGCCGGAGCTGGTCGGCCTGATTCGCAGCCGGCCGCTGCTGGTGGTCGTGCTGGCGCCGTCGCCGGCCGCTGTCGAGGCGCGGGAGGCGGGACGGGGCAAGAACGCGTATGGCACGTTCGCCGTCGCAGAGCTTGACCAGGGGCTCCGGGACGGGACGCCGCGCATCGGGCTGTGGTTGGACACGTCGGCGCAGACCCCCGCCGAGACCGTCGACGAGATCCTGGCCCGGGCGTGGACCGAGGCGATGGTGACATGACGCCGCCCGCCGGCGCGCTCGGCGGACAGCTCTAAACCTTGGAGCCGACTCCAAAGTCAAGCCCTGGCCGGGCGCCCACCGACGCCGGTACGTTCAGCCGCATGGATTCGCTGCCGCGCACCATGTGGACCCTGTTCGAGCCGATCCACGCGGTGACCTACTTCGCCCAGCCAGCCCGCGACGCTTTCGAGGCAGCCAACCTGCGGGGCTTCTGGCGCGGCTACTTCGCGGGCCGGGCGGCGCCCCTTGGCCCGGTCGGCGCGGCACCGGTGACCGCGCTCTTCTTCGGCTTCGCGCCGAGCATGGTCACCCGGGCGCTGCCCGACGTGTGGTCTCGTGCCACTCCGGATGAGTCCCTGACCGCCCGGCTGGCCGGTGCCCGCGCCTCGCTCACCCCGCTGTTCGACGGCGCCGGCCCGGTCGACGAGGCCGCCGAGCTGCTCCGCGAGGCGGCATCGGCGGCGCCGACGGTGGGCCGTGCGCTGGGTGCGGCCAACGCGGCACTGCCCTGGCCCGATGATGCGCTGGGCATCCTCTGGCACGCGGCGACCATCCTCCGCGAGCACCGCGGCGACGGCCACGTGGCCGCGCTGTTGGTGGCCGGCCTCGACGGCGCCGAGACGGGCGTCTGGCGGGCGGCCATCGACCAGCGCCGGGTCTATCTCCAGCCGGCCCGCGGGTGGACCGACGACGACTGGACCGCCGCCGCTTCGCGTCTGCAGGACCGCGGCTGGCTCGACGAGACCGGCGCGGCGACCAAGACGGCCCTGGCCGCCCGCGACGAGATCGAGGACATCACCAACCGCCTGGCCGCGGCACCGTGGCAGCACCTCGGCGAGACCCGCACCGCGCGCCTCCACGAGGTCATCCACCCGCTGGCCCACGCGGCCCGCGCCTCCCTGCCGGACGAAACCCCCATCGGCCTGCCAGTTCTGCGGTGACCAGCCGTGCGAGCTACATGCTTTCGCATGTACGCGGACGACGGTACGGC
>Ga0193743_1001029_pt1 | contig 21268 bp, 22 predicted proteins | sample L2c2metaG_FD_143038 | JGI IMG/M metagenome (GOLD analysis project Ga0193743, IMG submission 143038) | Soil microbial communities from a riparian zone of the East river system, Colorado, United States - L2c2 | ecosystem: Environmental > Terrestrial > Soil > Riparian zone | place: USA: East River... | reverse complement strand
GAAATACTTTCCTTGTGCACGTCCATGCCGATATATTTAGTAATCGTCATAAAGGGTGTTCCTTTCTGGAGAGGTTGAGCCAAGCACTCCAACCTACTCTAAAAGGGGCGCCCTTTTATAATGCGTGACGTCCCGTAGTGGAAAGTTCCCTTTCAGGGGCCGAACTTGCCGCAAACCCGACTTCGCAGGAGCTTCGCCTTTGCGGGTAGCTATCGACCGAGCGCTTTCTTTGATCGCGGACCCGCCCGCGATCAAAGAAAGCTACTTCAAGCCATCTAACCATTCCTCCAAATCCTTCAGAACCTCTGGCTCATTGGACTTGAAGACATAGTGGTTCGCGTTCGGGATCCGAATCACCTTTGCAGTCGGCACCATCCGCTCCCATGCTTTCGCCTGGCCCTCGGTGAATTCGGCGTCGTGCGCGGCAGCCGCTGCTTTTTGCTTCTCGTCCATCGGCGGTCCGCTCATGTCGTGAGGGTCGGCGAAGATCGCAAGCACCGGGCACTTGATATCGGTGTACTTCTGCTCGCCCGCCATGATCGCCTCCGCGCTTATCCGGCGGCGATCCTTCTTGTCAGGAACGGGCCGGTTCGGGATATCCGGCAGACCTTCCATCTCCTTTTGCCGGGCAACGAGATCCCTTTCGTATTGCGGCAGTTCCGTCTTCAGCAACTGGGCAGTGACAGCACGAATCGCACTCGGATCCTGTGCATTCGAGAGTTCGGTCATCTTCTCGCGGAGTGCGATGCCGTCGATCCCAAAGTCCCCGCGCGTCGAATCGTAAAGTGCATACGGATACCCTGCATCCAGGTAGACCAAACCTGCGACTCGCTCTGGGAACCGACTTCCAATCGAACTCAGCTCCTCGCCTGCGATCGAGTGTCCCACCAGAACAGGCTTCTGCAGTCCTAATTTGTCGACCACTGTAAGCACGTCGTCGCCCAACCTGTTCGCCGAGTAAGCATCTCCTACTACCGGCGGTGTGTCCGAAGCGCCGTAGCCCCGGCGCGTGATCCCGTAGACGTGGTACTTGCCAGTCAGCTTCTCTGCGAAGCCATCAAAGATGTGCGCGTTATTCCCGAGGCCGGTCAGCAGAACGACCGGGCGTCCCGTCCCGCCCCAATCCAGCACCTCAAGCTTGACACCCGGTTCAACAGTGACGAACTGAACATTGTGCTTGTGTGGATCGATCACCCACGCTGTGCTCTTGGTTGCACGTTCGAATTTCAAAGGGTTAGAGCCACGTTGTGTCCAGACCCCATCGATTGAGTTCGAGTCCGGACTTAGCGTGCCCTCATAGCTGCCCTGAACTACAGATAACGAGAACTTTACCTTCATACCGTCGAGCGAAATCGAATCGACAGGAAATGGGTCTGTTGTCTGGTCGATGCTGTAAAAATCGGCTGCTAGCTTTTGATCCGGGCCATTCGACACCTCGAGGATGGTGCGCAATCTGAGTTTCCCGATGACCAGCGTTCCTTGCCAGTCCCCAGCGATCCCTTGTGCTTTGAGAGTCCCGGACAGCACCAACAACACGGACAGCCAAAGCCCTACGCCCACGATCCTCTGCTTCATGAAAGACGCCTCTCCAAACGTTCGTGTCAATTGTCGCTCTACTGGAGCTCTGCGCAAAATCCCAGAAAACGGGAATTTCGGCAACTTCACATTCTGATCCCGCCCCCAAGGCAGGCCATGGAAATGACCACGGCCTCGACGGCGGGTTAGGTGTTTAGGAGCAACGGCAAAGACCAGCCGCAACCTCAATTCAAGCCCTCAACTCCGCAAGGGACTTGTAACGGATGTCCCCGGTCCAAAGTGTAACGGATGTTCCGGTACACTCACTCCTTAGCAATCTTTTGTTCTTGTTGTGGCTTCTGCGTGAGGCCGGGTACTTCTGCCGGCGTCACGCTGCCTTCAGATTTTCCCGGTGCCGGGACTTTTCGATTGTCTCGGCACGGTTGCGAAAAGGGGTCCGGGGAAAAACCGCGGAAGGAGAGCAGCATCGAAGTTCGCGGTTGCCCGCGTTCTCCTGGCGAATCAAGTGAAATGCCATGAGGATCCACTTACCTTCCACCGATGATCGTAATGGTCGTGGTGGTTTCTTTCCGCGCAGTCATGTTTCGACATTACGACGAAGGCTTTCATCAACGGATTCGCAAATGCTTATGCCATATAGACATGGCCCCGATATCAATTGTAAGAGTTCCTTGTTTATACGCCATCATTTTTTACTATTTGGACAAGACTGCCTTTGTGGATCAAAAATGGATATCGAAAAAAGGAGAAACGATGAACAACATCATCACATCCACACTCGCACTTGGCTTGGTTGTCGCAGCAGCGGTCCTACCTGCAACTCCGGCAGAAGCAGAGATCTATTCGAGGTCCAAGGATCTGGTGGTCATGGAGCCCCCCGATCTTCCGCAGCAGGCGCAGGTACCGGGCAACTCACTCTTTCTTCACTCAGACAATGCAGGAAGCACTTATCTTTACATCGCGCAACACGAAGGCGCTCGCCTATCCGTCTTCGATGTTACGGATCCGGCTCGCATCAAGTTTGTAGTAAGCACGCCGTTGGAAGCCAACGGCGCGTTTGATTTCGTTCGCCCTCTCGGCCACTATGCGCTTGTGTACTTTCGCGACAGTCAGCAGGATGCCGTACTCGATCTACGCAAGGCCGAGAGGCCTGTGCTTCGGATGATCCCGATTAAGACAGACCTTAGATCGGCTGAGAAGTTGGGAGAGGGCGGTCTTCTTGTCACAAGCCAAGACCGCAAATACGCCCCTGCGGTTGCGCGTAACTATCAGGTGATCGATTTCTCCACTTCTGATCCCTCTCACCTCACTACCGTCCAGGAGGTGAAACATCGGGTGGATAACAATTACACAGGCACCACGTTTCTACTTGGCAGCAATGGGCTGACGGTTGTAAGGCGCCTCGGGATCGAGAACGCCTACAAGGTGCTTCAGATGCAGATGAGGGGAAACTAAATCTGCCGTTCTGGAACCTCGAGGGCAAGGGGCGGCGCATCCGCACCGTGGCCAACCCGCTCTGGGTCAAGCAGGGCATCAACGCCTGGATGACCGCAGCTGGGATCGAAGATGGGCGGCTGCTGCGGTCGGTTTCCAAAAGCGGGAAGGTCAATCGCGAGACCTTGAGTGATTGGGCGGTGTGGTCAATAGTTGAACAGGGTGATGATGGCTATTTTTGCCCAACCCCTCGAAAAGGTCTAATTGGCAGTGAGGACTGTTGATGGCTGATCTCGCTGCTGAGCGAGCCGGAGCGGCACTCCACCGACACCCACGGCACCAACCAGGTGAACTTCTTCCTTCTGTTCTTCGACGGTTACCAGTTCGCGCCGCGTTATCGCGACCTCCACAAGAGGATGAGCGGACTCGTCGGCTTCCGCCATCCAAGCCACCATGCCAATTGCCTTATCAAGCCTGTCCGCAAGACCTTCGATGCCTTGATCGTCAAGGAGTGGGCGAACATTCAGCGCATCATGGCGTCTCTTGCGCAAAAGGACGTGACTCAGGCAACTGTCGTGCGCAAGCTGAGTTCTTACGCCCGACAAAACCAGACCAAGAAAGCCCTTTGGGAGTTGGACAACATCCGACGGACCATCTACATCCTCGAGTTCATCGACGATCCCACCCTGAGGCAGTGCGTACAGAAAGCGCTCAATCGCGGCGAGTCCTATCAGGGGTCACTACACCAAACGTCAAAAATCGTACGTTTAGGACTGTTGCGAAAACCTATCGCCATCCGGAAGCCGAGCGCAATACCTTTATGCAACACGAAATGCGAGCTTTTCTGAAATTGGAGGATCGTTGCAATAACCTTCGTTTGTGCACGACCTGGACTTCTACCAGAAGCCGGTTTCTCGTCTACTTACGGCTTAATGGTCGAGTGTTGCAATAATGAGCAAATGGTCCCGTCCTTCAGCTCAGTGCGTTTCTCCATCCTTTCCTCTGTCCTAACCCTCATATTCCTTGGTTCGCTACGAGGACAGAGTGCGGCCCCGAGCGTCTCCCCAGAGCTCGCTCATCGCATTGAATCGATGCTTCGTTCCAAGCTGGACCTTCCTCCGGCTTCGAGCATTAGCTTCGGCGCGCGAAGCGCTGGTGAAGTCCCAGGTTACGATCGTATTGTGGCGCATTTCAGCAGCAGCCTGAGCCCAGAGAAGGGCGACGTCTCATTACTCGTCTCGAAGGACGGAACCCGCCTCGCCCAATTCAATACTTACGACATTAGCTTCGATCCCAAGTCAAAGTTTCCGGCAGGTGATCGCCCAGCTCGTGGGGGGGCCGCCGACCGCTCCCGTTGTCATCGTCGACTATGACGACCTGGAGTGCCCCTTCTGTGGCCGGCTGCACGCAGAGCTTTTTCCGGCGTTAACAGATCGGTACGGCGACCAAGTACGAGTCGTCTACCGCAGCTTCCCGAGCGAGGGACACTCTTGGGCCATGCACGCTGCTGTAGACACGGACTGCTTAGGAGCTGAAAGCGCACCTGCCTATTGGGCAGCAGTCGATCAGATCCATGCTCATGCTGCGGAGTATGGCGGCAAAGAACGCTCGCTAGTCAAAGCCCAACAGGAGCTCGATGCGATAGTAACGGACGAAGGTCATGCATTCCATGTTGATGCGTCCGCGCTGGAGGCCTGCATAAAGAAGCAGGACACCACTAAACAGAATGCAAGTGTCCGTTCTGGTATCGAGCTTGGGGTAAGCAAGACCCCAACTTTCTTCATCAATGGCGCGAAGATTGACGGGGCCGTGCCGATCACGTTCGTTTTCGAGATGGTCGACAGTGCTCTTAAGGCCGAGGGCAGAGTCCCTCCGACGCCACATCAGGAGAAGCTGGTGAGCCCCCGAGCCTCCGCATTTTCCAATAAACGCGAACACCGATAGCTCTCGATAAGGACGACGTTGGGCACAATAAAGCTGATGCCCGCACCCCATATCGGCCTACGTCAAGTGGCCGTATAGTCGCCTTCCGGACAAGTGGCCCTTGGCTCAACTGTTGCCTTCAGGGCGAGTCACTCAGCGAGCCCCTTTCCGCCCGTGGAGATCGAATTCAGGGGCTTGCCAGTCAACCAGATGAAGTCCGTCCAAACGTCACGTGAGGGTCTTCATTAACCGCACAACGACAATCTAGATCAACCATACTCTGGCCGAATGGTTAGATTAATTTCTCGGAAAGGAACCATAAAGTGGCAGCTATTGCCACTTTATGGTTCAAATCACATTTATTTCCGGCCAAAATATGCTTTAGTTCACACAACAACCTGTCCCTTCACCCATAAAGTGGCAGCATCCGGGAAGCATAAAGTGGCAGTCCTTCGCTCACAACAGTCCTGATATCAATCTCCTTTAAAATCGCCGTTTATTGCGAACCGAAGCATAACTTGGCAGTAAGTGCAAAAGAGAACCATAAGATGGCACCAAGTGCAGCGGGCGATCCTGATGCTGCGGTCGCATCATTGAACCAGGTAAGTAATTGACAACTTGTTCGTACAGGTGTTATATAACACACATACCATGAAGACGACTGAAACCTCGGATGATGTAAGGCTGTGGTTCTTGAAGGCAATTGAAACTTTATGGCCGGTCGCTCTAGGGTCGATATCGTTACGGAAAAGTCCCTGTGTGCGAGAGAACTGCTCAGCCTGTGCCTCAGGCGACGGTCACTCCAGCTATGCACTGTCGGGCTACCAGGGCGATCATCGATTCTCCGTTTATGTGCCGAGCGACTTGGCTCCTGAGATTACAGAGGCTGTCGAAAATGGGCGACGAATACAAGATCTAGTCAAAGAAGCAGGTGTGCGTTACCTGCATGCCGCAAAAAGAGAGAGGCTGTCGGAGACAGAGATGTGAAGTGCTCTAGAAACGTAGAGGTTCGAGGCGGGAGGTCATTGTGCTTGGCGATGACGATCTGTTGGCATGGTTCAGTAGGCTCGACATTACGGAGTCAACACGTTCTCTGATCACTCAGATTAGGTCGACGGGGCCCTCACGTCGTGTGGGTGGTGGTCGCTCCAATGTGACGGGTCGATACCCAAGCAAAAAGATGGGCGTCACCATCCAGTTTGAGAGTCATCAGGTTGAACTGGCGGGCATCCATGAAATGGAACATGACGCTGCGGTCCTGGAGTACTTCGATCAGCCGCCGCCGATCAGGCTTGATTATCAAAGCTCCAGCGGCAAGCGGATGGGGGTCTTCCATACTCCAGACTTCTTCGTGATTAGGCCACAACAAGCGGGCTGGGAAGAGTGGAAGACCGAAGAGAAATTGCAACGTCTCAGCGCGCGCAACTCGTTTCGTTATTGTGTCGACGCTAACGGTCAATGGTACTGCCCTCCTGGCTCCGCATTCGCTGAACGTCTCGGGCTCTACTACCGTGTACGGTCCTCATCGGAGATTAACTGGATCTTCCAGCGTAATATTCAGTTTCTAGAGGACTATCTTCGGGACGACTCGCCGGACATTCCTGCAGCTGATCGCGAGCTTGTGATCGCGCAGGTGTCGGCCCGTTCCAGGCCTATCGCTCAAAGAGCTATTAGAACTGACAGCACCGACAATTGCTCCCGACACGATTTTCGCGATGATTGCCGCTGATGTTCTGCATGTGAACCTGAACGTCACTCCTCTTGCCGAACCAGCACAGGTAAAAGTATTTGCTTCGCCAGAGACGTCTTGCTCCCACATCCATCGATCTCCCTCAACTCTATTGCACTATCGACAGCGGCCATTTCAGTGCGGCAGCCAGATCATCTGGGATGGAAGACGCCTCAATGTGGCGAACATCGGAGAGACGCACGTCAGCTTGATGTCAGAGCAGCATGACCTTATCGAGCTTCCAGTCGCCGCCTTTGAGACATTGGCCCGCGAAAATCGGCTGGAGTTCACTACAGACGATTCCCGCCACGGCTCTGCAGAGACGATTCGAGATCGTCTGTCGCGAGCAAACGAAGCGGCACTTCGTACGGCGACCCGTCGTTCAGGTTTGATTGGACAGTACATCGATCGCGGCATCCTTCCGCACAGCACAGAAGCTCCTCCACGCACCTTCTTTCGTTGGCTGGCAAGATATAGAGAGGCGGAAACCGCCTATGGCAATGGTTTTGTGGGGCTGCTGCCAACCTCTGTCAATCGAGGGAACCGTTGCGCGAAGCTGCCAGAGTTGTCGCAAACGATGATGCAAGAGCACATCGGAAATGACTACGAGACGCTAAAGCAAAAGACAAGATACTCCTCCTGGATTCAGTTGAAGCTTGCGTGCGAAAAGCAAGGAGTATGTACACCGAGCTATAAGACATTCTGCCGGGCAGTACGGAAGAGACCAGCTCATGAGCAAACTCTGAAGCGCAAAGGTCGCCGGGCCAGCTATCAGGTCGAATCATTCCATTGGGATCTCACTTTAAAGACACCGCGTCACGGTGATCGGCCTTTCGAAGTCGTACATTTCGACCATACTGAACTTGACGTCGAGTGCGTTACTGGGTCAGGTCAAGTGCTCGGTCGTCCATGGATGACATTGCTAACAGATGCCTTCTCCCGCAGAGTATTGGCGTTTTATCTCACCTTCGATCCGCCAAGCTACAGGTCCTGCATGATGGTTCTGCGTGAGTGTGTCCGGAGATTCACTCGAATCCCACAGATATTGATTGTGGACGGTGGCCGAGAGTTCGCCAGTACGTACTTTGAAACATTGTTGGCAAGATACGAATGTACAAAGAAGACCAGGCCTCCAGCGAAGGCGCGCTTCGGCTCGATCTGCGAGAGAATGTTTGGAATCGCAAACACTCGTTTCATCCACAATCTGAGAGGCAATACGCAGATCACGCGTAACGTGCGTCAGATTACCAAGTCGGTCGATCCGAAAGGGTTCGCTACCTGGTCACTCACGGAACTGCACCACAGACTGTCGGAGTACCTTTACGAAGTGCACGATACTATCAGACACCCGGCGCTTGGATGCACCCCGCGTGAGGCATATGACACCACGATAATCAGCGGTGGCTCTCGTATGCGCCGTATGGTTGCTTATAACGAAGAATTCCTGATGATAACGTTGCCTACCACCGCTAAAGGTGCAGCGAAGGTGACGCCATCACGGGGAGTGAAGATTAACCACATCTACTACTGGTGTGAAGCTTTTCGGCAGATTGTCGATGAACTCGTCCCCGTTAGATACGATCCTTTCGACGCTGGGTTAGCCTACGCGTTCGTTGGGAAACAGTGGCGTCGATGCCACTCGGAATGCTACGGGACTTTGCAGGGACGGTCTGAGCGCGAGATTATGTTGGCGACAACTGAGTTGCGTCGTCAGCGCCATAATCATTCGCGTCATTTCTCTGTCACCGCCCGACGCATGGCTGAGTTTCTGCAATCCGTTGAGGCTGAGGAGCATCTACTTACCCAAAGACTACGCGACCAGGAGAGTTCCACAACCAGATTGGGAATCATCACGGCGGCTACTAGCAGTGAGGCCATAGTTGAACAACGGGAGCCGCAACTGTCGTCCAATCATGTTGGCATTGCGGATGAATTGGTGATCGGCGAACTCTACGGTGAGTTTTGATGGGAGGCGTGCTGGCAGGTTTTCCGCGAGAACTGTTGAGCCAGTCCTGGAATGTACGCGCAGATTATTTCCAGTCATACACGTTGGCTCATCCGCGACTGGTCTCAGCTCGCGACTCTCTCGTGAATGCTATTCACGAAGTTCCTCCCAACACCCTAATTGTGCTCCTCGGGCCAACTGGCGTTGGAAAATCAACCTTGCGTGCAAAGATCGAACAGCTCTTGGCTGCCGAGATGCTCTCTACGCTCGAACTGGATCCAGGGCGTCTTCCGTCCGTCAGCGTGGAGTGTATTGCACCAGAATCAGGCAGCTTCAGTTGGCGAGACCACTTCCGCCGGTTGTTGTTGCAGATGGATGAGCCGTTGTCGACTACAAAATCAATCCGGCTGCTCCTGTACGTATCGGCGATGGTGCCGCAAGGTTTATGCCTAGTGCCAGAGCGGTTGGGTCGGAGTACCACCACGCAGTTGAGCGTGCTTTGGCCTTTAGACGGCCTGCGGCTGTGCTGATCGATGAAGCGCAGCATCTGTCGAAGATGGGCTCCGGGCGCAGGCTCTCAGACCAGTTGGATGTGCTCAAGTCTTTAGCCAATCGCACCAGGACGGTTCACGTTCTGATCGGCACCTATGAGCTTCTCGCATTCCGAAATCTCAGCGCGCAACTGAGCCGCCGGAGTGTAGACATACATTTTCCGCGCTACCGGACAGATAACGCGGATGATCTGAAAGCGTTCCAAACCATTTTGCGGTCACTCGAACAACAGCTCCCGCTCTCAGAAACCCCAAATCTGTTAGACGATTGGGAATATATGTATGAGCGAAGCATCGGTTGCGTTGGAATCTTGAAGGACTGGCTCATGCGCACTCTGATTTCTGTATTGCGGCGGGATGTTGGCGTGTTAACACACAAGGACCTGCAAGCTCATGCGCTCAGTGTTGCGCAGTGCGACAAGATGTTGTCAGAAGCCCTAGAGGGTGAGAGAAGCCTGGAGGAAAGCACGACAGGAAGGAATCGTCTCCGAGCCCGCCTCGGGCTGACATCACAAGAACATACAGAAGTTGCCCCGAGCGTTGGCCATGGATCTGTCGCAGCTGCCGTCTCGGCACAGCGGCAGAATCGAAGAAGGCCGGGACAACGCTCACCGGTCCGCGATGCCGTTGGAACCTCTGGCACTCTTTATGCAACCGCAGCCACTCTTTGAGTCGTGGGACTGCTCACCGCCGGTGTTACCGCCGCGGAGCCGGCTCTACGGACTTGATCCAGTCGGAATCGGAACGCCTTTGGTTGAGAGTCTTTCCGGCTATGTCGCCAGACTTGCCGATGCGCATGCAGTCTCGGTAGGGGATCTGGTGGGCCGGGAGCTTGTTGCATTTGCGTCAAAGCCGTTGATCTCGTTCGGACAATTCATGAAACAGAACCGAGCGACTTCTCACGGTTTTCATGCGCAGGCGCAAGCAATCAATGGTCTTGGGGAAAGTCCGCAAACGTGGACCGCGGCGCTCGAAAAAGCGACTCAGCGCACGACGCTGCGATTCCTAACAATGAGCGCCTTCAACGGCGTTCTTTCACGGCAGCGTGTGCTTCGTAAAGTGCGGGCCTGGTGCCCTGGATGTTACGAAGACTGGCGAGAAACCGGCAAGGTTATATATGAGCCACTGATCTGGACCATCGGGCTTGTCACGCTCTGTCATCACCATCTCCAACCTTTGGTGGAGAGGTGCCGACTTTGTGGTCGTCAGTCGGCGCCTCTGGCTGTCTATTCGCGGCCTGGCTACTGTTCTCACTGTCAGGAATGGCTTGGGAACTCCGGACGCCAAGATTCGCCTGTCGTCGGGCAAGAAACCAATTTTGAATTCTGGCGCGCCAGGGAGATTGGTGAACTTCTACGTTGCGCGCCGACGCTGGACTCCCTGCCATTGAGTGATATTCTCTCCTGCAATCTGAGGGCTTGCGTAGATGCTGTGGCACAGGGAAACTCTTCGTCATTTGCTAAAACCTGTCAGGTCTCTTCATCAGCGTTTCGTTCTCACTTACTTGGAAACAACCTACCGACGTTGGATGTCCTCTTGCGCCTTGGCCGTCGGTTGGATATTCCGTTGACAGCCTTTTTCGAGACAAATCAGGCTGTGACGAGGGCATATTGGAAGCATGCAACTCAGACAGTTCAACATGAACAATTGGCCCCGGCATACAGACCCGCGGAACAACTTCGTCTCTTGCTCCATGAAGCGGTGCTGGAGCAGCCTGCACCCAGCCTTTCTGAAATCGCTGCCCGTCTTGGCTACAAGGGAACCGAGCGCCTCTATCAAGTTGATAGTGTTCTTGGCCAACAGATATCTTTGAACTATCGGCGATCAGGACGAAGCCACTGCTGGAAGAAGCCAGGAGCAAAAAGAATCTCCGAGGAGTTTAATCTCCGGCGACTGCTTGAGGAGTCACTGGCTCAGGATGAGCCAATTTCTTGTCTGAAGATTGCGGCTCAACTCGGTTATACGAACGAGGGGTATCTTCGACAGCAATTTCCAGACCTGTGCTGCGCGATCGCAAAGAAGATCGCGGCGAAACGAAGTGAACGCATCAGTACCGTTGAGAGAACACTCAGGGATGCGCTCAAGGAAAAACCCACTCCGACGCTCGAAGAGATTCGAAAACGACTGAGTTACTCGAGTTCCATGTGTCTCCAATTTCATTTTCCAGTTCTCTGTGGTCAGGTCCTGCGCAGACGCGAGGCACATCAAAAAGCGCGTATTGCACAGCTGCGCAGAACGCTTGAATGCCTGCAGACAGAAGTCCCTGCACTGTCGTTGCGCATGGTCGGCACACGCACAGGAATCTCACCTAGTCATCTCAAGACGCTCTGCCCTGAACAGTGTGCTGTGCTGGCTTCCCGCTATCTCTGCTGGCGGCATGAGGCTGCAGTACTGCGCAGAACTCAGCTCATGGAGGAGGTCCAGAAGATAGTCCATGAGCTCCATCGTCAAGGAAAGTGCCCAACAGTCGGACGCGTGTCTGCCCTGTTACAACCAAACTCGCTGAGAGAATGGAAAACCATAACGGATGCCGTAAAAATGGCCCGCGACAGAATTGGATCTCAGATAGCCCAGGCTCGCGTTACCCAGAAGCCTAAATAGCGCGTGTCCTTTCAACCATGATCCGGCCAAGCAGGGCATGACTGAGCCTCGACAAGCTCTCTGGTTTCCGTCGAATACTCGCAGTGGTCCCCCGAGAAATCAAGCACAACCAGGCCCGGATACACCAAATCATGGATATTGTGACCAGGAATTCCTGACCAATCCGACGGCGTCAACAAGATCCGCAGTCCCCACCGATTCATTTGGAGACCTCCCTGAGTGACTCGGCGATTTCGCAGTCATCGAGAGTCCTCTCCGGAAAAGTGCATACCCACAGGCACTTCATTCCCTCTGGTTCGCACCTAGCCCTACTCACGCCGTAGCGTCACACTTGGGTCCAACAGGCTCGCGCGTCGTCCTGGAATCGCTATCGCGGCTGTCGCAGATACAGCCAGCAAAAGAAGCGTCATACCCAGCACCGGAGCGGACGCGCTGCCCGCATGATAGAACTCGGCTCGCAGCAAATACCCGATTAGGACGGCTCCCGATAACCCCAAGCCTAGTCCCACACCGATCCACCGTGCCTCCTGCCGTATCAGCAGAGCCAAAATCGCTAATCGTTGTGATCCCAACGCCAGGCGGATTCCGATTTCACGCTCGCGAAACGAGATTTCATAGGCCAATAAGGCATAGGTGCCCAGTGTCGCTAAGCCCAGTGCAAGCAGCCCAAAAGCAGCGACAACCCACATGGAGAATCGCCGCATCGCGACGGCATGCGCCATCAGCTCAGGCATGCTCTCGACGTAGCGCACTGTGATACCTGAGTTGCCGCGGAGCAGACGGCGTACCGTCTCATCCAGTTCGGTCGGATCGCCAGCTGTGCGCAGAAAGATCGTCATTGAGGTGTCCGGTCCATCCGCCGCTGGCAGGTACAGGTTCGGCACGGGTGTGCGATCGAGCGAATAGCTGTGCACATCGCCCACTTCGCCCACCACCGTCGCCCACGCTTTCAGGTCGCCCGAAAAGATCCGATGGCCGATGGGGTTCTCACCCGGCCATTCATGCTGCGCCAGCGCCCGGTTCACGATTGCCACATGATTTCTCCCATCGTCTGCGTCGTTGAAAGTCCGACCGCGTAACAGCGTTTGGGCAACCGTCTTGAAATAGTTAGGCGTAACCAGAAACACGTCCGGCGCCTCTGCGCTTGACTGTCGGCAATCGTCCGGATGGGCATCCGCGCAGAAGTCGTACCGATTCACTCTTCCGCCCAGCGGCTTGTCATTCGCGGCGGCGACTTCTTCAACCCCCGGAAGTGCGCGTACAGCGGCCATCATCTCGCGCAGTTTCTCGATGGTCATCGCGGGATCGACCGCTGCGCTCCGTACAGACCCCCGCAAGTCTGTGCTCGCAAACAGCAGATGGTCGGGATCAAAACCCAGCGGCTGATGCAGCAGGATCACAACGGAAGAAACCATCCACCCCGAAGCTGCTACAAGTACAAAGGCCATCGCGATCTGTGCCGCAACCAGGAATCGGCCCGCCCTGCGCAATCCATGCGGGGCCGAACTGGTGCCCGAGCTACCCGAACGCAGATCCTCAGCGAGCGCTATTTTCCGGCTGCGCGACGCCGGTAGCAGCGTCAGCAGGATCGCAATTATCCCCGCGGCAGCTGCTGCAAACGCCACAGATGAGAAATCCATGTGCGCCTCACTTAGCCGTGGTAGATGAATCATTCTGCTCCGGCTGGCAAGGTGTACCAAGACGCTAGCCAATAAGACTCCGAGTGTCGATCCGAACGCAACTAGGGTCGCGTTCTCTGTCAGCATTTGCCGGAACAGGCGCACCGGCTGCGCTCCGAGCATCGTTCGCAGCGCGAACTCCGATCGTCGCCGGGTGCTGCGCGCTAGCAGCAGGTTCGTCAGGTTCGCGCATGAGATTAGCAGCAACATGCCGCATGCCGCGAGCGTTGCGAAGAGCGCGGAGCGCGTTTCCGTTCCGCTGACGAAATCGCTCAGTGGCATTATCGTCGGCTCAAAACTCGGGGGATAAAACCGCGGATAGGCGCGCGAAATGTTCTTCTGGGTCCTTATGAGGTCCTCAAGCACGGCTGACATCGGGACTCCGGGTTTGAGCCGCGCGATTCCGAGGAATTCGCTGTCGCCTCTGCTGTCCATATGTTTTGCCGTATCGCAGCCAATCGGGGTCAGAATGGATGGCTGACCGAACGCTTCCAAATCATCCAGCGCTGCGCTCGATGACAGGACTCCGATGATGCCGTAAGTTTTGTAATCCAGCTGAATTGTGCGGCCATCGAGCGCATTGCCACCGCCCATTCGTCGCCAGTAGCCATCCGTCACGATTGCCTGGTTGAAGCAGTCGCTCTCGTTTCCGGAATGCGTGAAATTGTGACCCATTCGTAAAGGAATGCCCAGTGTTGCCAAGAAATTCTGCGATACGAGCAGGGCGTTAGCGCGTCCCAGACCCGCGGATGACTGGATGCGCGGCGCCCATCCGGTATATGCCGCGATCGATTCAAGGGTCCGGCTATCTTTCTGCCAGTCTTCCATCGTCGGCAGGCTGAAGTGCCGCCACGGTTTATCCCCAACCGCTGCCAGCCGATCCGGTTGCGCGAAGGGCAGGGGCTTCAAGATCACGGCATCGACAATGCTGTAGATCGCCGTTGTTACCCCAAGGCCGATCGCGATGATCAGCAGCGCCGTGATAGTGAATCCCAGCGAACGGCGCAGTTGCCGCAATCCGAACCGCATGTCCTGCCATACTCGCTCTACGCTGGTTCCCGCCCGCTCATCTCGTACTGCCTGCTTAACCTGTTCCGCACCGCCCAACTCCACAAGTGCCTTGCGCTGGGCCTCAGCCGCCGACATCCCATCGGCCATCTTCTCGTCGGCCAGCATCTCCGCGCAGGCGCGCACCTCCGCGTCCAGATCGGCTTCAGCTATATTTTTGTGCGTCAGATTTCTGAGCGCAGCCCGCATGCGCGACCATCTACTCATCGTCGGTACCCCTCACGTCGATTTCAGTGCATTCGCAATCGCGCGTGCAATCGTCGTCCACTCCTCGGTCTCGACGCCCAACTGGCGCTCGCCAGCTCTCGTGCGCCGGTAGAACTTCGCTCGCCGGTTGTTCTCCGAATCGCCCCAAAGTGACGTCAGCCATCCCGCCTCTTCCATGCGATGCAATGCGGGAAACAATGATCCCGGCTTTACCTGGAACGTGCCGTGTGTGATCTGTTCGATACGCCTTGAGACCCCCAGACCATGAAACTCGTCGTCACCAATCGCCTTCAGGATCAGTAGATCGAGCGTGCCCTGCAGCAGGTTTGTCTTGTTTTCTCCCAACTACTGACTCCTATCGAATGACGATATGGACATATTATTTTCTTCCTACAGAATGTCAATAGAAGAAGAGATCACCTCAAATGACGAGTTCAGGCCGAGTCACTCAGTTGGAATTCCCCCTAGCTCGGCGGCTGAACGAAAGAAGTCCTGCCAAACGTCAGGCGACGATTTTTGTTACCAGCACAACAACAATTTTGATCAACCATATTCAGGCCAAACGGCCAATTATGGTTGACTTTTCAGCGCGAAAGGAACCATAACGTGGCAGCTACTGCCATTTTATGGTTCAAATCACACAGGGTGAGTTTCCTATTGAATACGGAGAATCATGCGTAATGTCGCTCGCATCAAACTCGGCTACTATCCTCTTCCTCCCTCAGAGGGAGTCCGTATTAGGCGGCTCCTAAAGTTTCCCACCGAAGCAGCCTCGGTCCTCGATCCGTGTGCGGGAACAGGAGCGGCTCTGGAACAGATCACTCATGCCGCGATGGCTGATCTTTACGCGGTGGAACTCGACGCAGAGCGCGCCCGGCAAGCGCAGACAGCGGGCATCAAGACGATCCAGGGCAACCTCTTCGATGTCCATTCCAAAGTCGAACGCTTTTCGCTGCTGTATCTGAACCCGCCGTATGACAGTGAGGTGGGATCGTCCGGTAACAAACGCATGGAGTTCCTGTTCCTCCGGCACACCTGCCGCTGGCTAGTGAGTGGGGGCGTGTTGGTCATGGTCGTTCCCCACGGGCGCCTGGGAGATTGCGAATCTCTTCTTGCTGAAGCGTTCACGGACTTCCGAATCTACCGGCTCACCGACCCCGAATCCGAGCGTTTCGATCAAGTGGTCTTGTTCGCGGTGCGTGCGCGAATCAAGGCGACGGCCTTTGAAACAAATCGACAAAGCCTGGTCAGGGCGACGTGGAAGAATCCTCTCCCCCTGCTGACAGGGAAAGAAACGCCTTATGATGTGCCTCCGTCTCCTTCAACCGAGCTGACCTATCGGGGTCTGCCACTGGACGCGTTGGAAGATGCCGCACGCGGCTCGACGGCGTGGGGCAAGATTCGCGCTTTTCTGCTGCCGAAGGAAGACATCGAAGTCGGAAGGCCGATTACGCCGTTGCACGGCGGCCATGTAGGACTGCTTTGCACGGCAGGGCTTCTGAACGGCACCTTCGGCAGCGACAAGGATCGCCACATCGCCCGCTGGCGCACCGTGAAGTATGTCACGACGTTTACGGAGGAGATGGAGAACTACGTCGAGGTTCACAAGCGGGAGCGATTTTCGAATGAACTGGCGCTGGTGTATGCGGACGGCCGCACCCTGGTGCTGACCGATGAGAAGCCGAAAAAGGAGAACCACGATGCAGAACGCACACCTGCGGCTCGCGCGGCTTGATTATCAGCGCAGTACATCCAAGACAGCGACCAGCACATCGGTCCATGTCTCGCATTACATGGGAGAGGGAGAACAGGCTCATCTTCTGAGCTTCTTTGGCAACGATGCGGAGGTCGCCGCTGTATCCGCGGCCATTCAGGAGAACCATCGCTTTCAGTTGGTGTATCCGGACGGCACGACGCAGAGGATCGGTTTCGGTTCAGACCCTGCCTGCTACAAGGGAACGCTTGCCGTGCCGGGGGAAAAGAGGTCACTCCGGCATGTCATCGCCGTATCGTCCGTGCTGCACGCGAACGGAAGCGCCGGACGCAGCTTCATCCTGAACGATGAGCCTCATACACAGACCTTGGTATGGGCGACATTGGCGACCCTGCTGGGATTGCCTGTCGTTCCGCAGTGGGGAGCGCACATGCTCGAAGCCCTGCGGCGTGAGAAGAAGATTGTCCCGATATCCGGGATCGCTTGTGCGCCCGCCGTCGTTCAAATCACCCGCCCCGAAATGTTGGAGTGGATCGGTCGCGAATGTGCGGCCGGGCACCTGCCATTTCCGGAGACCAACGGCCCGATACCCTGGCCATCTTTCGAACCTCAGCAAGCCCTTGCACTCGCTTCATAGAACGTCATCCGCCCATACGGGCCGAGGGTCGCCAGCTCAGTGAAGGGCAAGCGTAACGAATCCTCCAGGAGGCCAGGTGAAAGCCATCGATTCAGACCCACAAACGCTCTCGGAGATGTTTCTTGTGCTGCTCGAAGACCGATTCACGTGGCTTGGCACCGACGACCCGGCCGACGGGGCCGATACGGTCGAGCAACTCAGTGAGCTTCATCAGAGCCTGTTAGAGCGCAGGTCCGCCATGCAAAGCGAGCCGCGACAATAGCAACAGCTATCCCTGAACCCAACGCCAAGGCCAGCGAAAGCTGGCCTTTCTCTTCTCGCCAGTTTTACCGGAGGTTTGCGTGGAGACCTATCACGACTATTTACGATGTCAGTTATGTTGTCATGCGGCATAGATTGCCCTCTCTCGGCGGATTCTGTTTGGCGGTTGACCACATAACTCAATACATTTGGCTCACTTGCAGTTCGCGAAAGGAGTCAGTCAGATGTGCGAATTCGAAAAGTTGATCGGACGAGTTGAGTGGGTTCGGCGCTACAAGGCAGCGCCCTACCTCGAAGAACGAAACGCATATCTTCTGCACCTTCGAGGTATGGGCTACAGTGCGCGGCAACTCAAAACAAACAACAAATACATCCTGTGGATTGCTGAAGTGATCGATATAGGCCAGCTCTCCGCAGTGAATCCTGCGCAGGTTGAGCGAGTATCGAAAACATGGGTCGAGACGCATTGCAGAGCGCGCTCATCGGCAAACACTGCTCGCATAGCCAAGAGCGCATTCACGCAGGTCGCGATGAATTGGCTTCGTTTTCTTGGCAAATGGGATGACGATCTTCCCTACGCTCGCTATCAGCCGCAGATGGAGCAGTTCCTGCGGTATCTGCGCGATGACCGAGGCTACACAGTTCGCACGGTTCTCACACGCCAAAGTGCGCTACGGGTTTTCTTAAACTGGCTTGCCTTGATGGACTGCGCATTGGAGAACGTTGCTCCAGAGACGATCGCACGATATTTCATAGAGCACCGATCAAGGAACTGGTCGCGGGCCACAATCGCCATGTACGCGAACTCGCTTCGATCCTTCTTCTTTTATGCGAGCGCACAGCGTTGGTGCAAACGCGGCATCCATGAGACTATTGAGCGACCGCGCCTCTATTCGTTGAGTGGCATTCCCCAAGGACCTGCCTGGAAGGACGTACGACAACTCGTCAATAGCGTCAGTGGAGACCGGCATAGTCACATCCGCGACCGGGCGATTATGCTTCTCCTTTCTGTATATGGCCTACGTGCGGGAGAAGTTGCGGCCCTCACACTCGATGACATCGACTGGCAACTTGATCGAATTCGCATATATCGCCTGAAACGAAGGGCTCCCCAGGTGTTTCCTCTCACCACAGAGGTAGGAAACGCGATCCTTCGGTACTTGCGTGACGTTAGGCCCAAAACAGCGTATCGCCAGGTATTTCTGAGGTTGCTCAGCCCTCATCGTCCGTTCAGCGTGCGTGGACTCAGTGGGTCCATAGCGTTTCGGATTCGTGCCCTGGGCACGAACCTCCCTGCGTGTGGGCCTCATGCATTACGTCATGCTTGCGCTACCCATCTTCTATCCGAGGGATTCTCGATCAAGGAAATCGGAGATCACCTGGGCCATCGCTCAGCTCACGCTACTCAGATCTATGCCAAAGTGGACACGACGGGGCTGCGCCAAGTGGCAGATGTCGACCTCGAGCCGCTGAAAGCCTATGTCGCAAACGCCACCGTTGCAGCCACGACTGAATGGATCGCACAGAGGCTACCGCAGCTACGGCAGGTCGCAGATCTCCAGCTTGGAGGCCTGCTATGAGACTGGCCGCTGCAATCGAAGAGTTCGTCGCTTATAAGCGCGCTCTGGGAGCTTCCTACAAAGGGGAGAACAATCGCCTCTTAGCCTTCTTGCGAACTACAGGGGATATGCAACTGAAGGCGATTACGAAGCAGCACCTCGACGCCCATCTGCCCATACCCGGCAACAAAATCGTGACAAGCGGCTGGTTCAAGAAGTATGAGACGCTCCATCGATTCTTCCAATTCGCGATGGGGCGTGGCTACATGCGACATCGCGTCCTTCCAGATCTGTTGCCGGAGAAGCCTCCTGCCTTCGTGCCATACATCTACTCGCTGGACAACGTGCGCAGTCTGCTGGGCGTTCCAGACAATCATTACTCGCCTCTATCACCCTTAGCCCCCTCCACAATGCGTGTCTTCTTGATCTTTCTCTACGGTACCGGGTTGCGACTGGGAGAAGCCGTCAAGCTGAAGGTCCACGATGTCGATCTGGGCGCCGCACTCGTTACGGTCCGCGACACGAAGTTCTTCAAGTGTCGCCTTGTACCTATAGGAGATGACCTTGTGAAGATTCTTCAGCAGTATTGGACGTGGCGTCCTTCATCTGAGTCGTGCGATCCGGATACGCCGTTTTTTCGTACCCGTCGAGGCAATACAGTCAGACATTACCATGCGGATCATCAGTTCCAATGGCTTCGCATGGAAGCTGGGGTGCTTCGGTTCGACAACGCCCGGTTTCAGCCTCGGCTCCATGATTTCCGCCATACGTTCGCGGTGACCCGTCTGACATCCTGGTATCGAGAAGGCAAGGATGTGCAGCGTCTCCTGCCGCACCTCAGCACCTATCTCGGGCATGTAAGCATAGAAGAAACTGCCACGTACTTGCGAATGACAGCGGAACTGCTCGGCGAAGCCAGCTCCCGTTTTGAGCTCTATTCGTTGGGGGAGGGCCATCATGCCTGACCACTCTTCCGTTGGATACTGGGTTCGCCGATTCCTCCTTGAATACCTGCCTCATGAACGAGGTCTTTCCAAAAACACGCAGCAAAGCTACCGCGATGCCTTTCGTCTACTTCTGCCGTTTGCTTCAAAACACTCCAGCATCGCAATCGATCGCCTCACAGTGGAGGATGTCACGTCCGAATTGATACTTTCGTTTTTAGGGCATTTGGAATCCGATCGTGCGTCAATGGTCGTGACGAGAAATCAACGATTGGCGACAATTCATGCGTTTGCTCGATTCGTGGGTGAGCGCTGTCCAGAACACGTTAGCTGGTGTGCCCAGATTCGTCTCGTCCCATTCAAGCGGCATGACAAAGGAACCGTTCCTTATCTGGAGAAAGATGAGATAGACGCGTTGCTGACGGCCCCTGATCGAAAGACAGAGCAGGGCCGGCGTGACTATGCGATCCTTCTCTTCCTCTACAACTCTGGCGCACGAGCAAGCGAGGCAGTGGCAGTCGCAAAGGAAGACTTGCAGTGGGATCCAACGCGTACCGGCTCGGTAAAACTCAAGGGCAAAGGGCGAAAGGTGCGCTTCTGTCCGCTTTGGAAGAGCACCATGAGTGAACTTGAACTTCTTGTCCGTAACCGGTCCGAGACGGACAGCGTCTTTCGAAATCGCTACGGAGACCCGCTGACCAGGTTTGGTGTTCATGCTTTGGTGGAACGCTATGTACGGTCAGCATCTGGGCACGTTCCCTCACTTCTCAAGAAACGAGTGAGCCCTCACACGATTCGTCATACAACAGCGACCCATCTCCTTCGGTCTGGAGTTGACATCAATACGATTCGGGCGTGGCTTGGCCACGTATCGCTCGACACCACAAATGTCTATGCGGAAACCGATCTTTCGATGAAAGCAAAGGCACTGGCTGCCTGTGAACTGGGAGTTCATCACGGCACACCAAAGCGAAATTGGCGACAAGGCCAGACTGTGATGGCATTTCTACAGGCCCTTTAGCTCGACAGTAGTCATGACAGGAGAGCAGTTTACTCGCTCTCCTGTTTTTTATGTGACCAACAGTCAAACAGAATCCGCCGAGAGAGGGCAATCTATGCCGCATGACAACATAACCGACATCTACACATATTTGAGGACCTACAGCGCGGAGCTGGGTGCGCGCATCGTTGAGATGTACCCGCCTTTACAAGGCCCGAAAGATCCCATCGCTCCCGCGCTCAAGACACTGCTCAGGAAGCCGTTGCCGGCCCAGGCTATGACCATCACTGGCATCGCGAAGTATCTCAAGACAGAGGACAGCGTACGCCTCGTCGGAGAGTGCGGAACCGGCAAGACGCTCATGTCCATCGGCGTTGCTCATACTCACGCCGAAGGAAAGCCTTACAGCGCCCTGGCGATGTGCCCCCCTCACCTGGTCCTGAAGTGGGCGCGCGAAGTTCTGATCACCGTGCCCCGGGC
>Ga0193743_1001028_pt1 | contig 21292 bp, 16 predicted proteins | sample L2c2metaG_FD_143038 | JGI IMG/M metagenome (GOLD analysis project Ga0193743, IMG submission 143038) | Soil microbial communities from a riparian zone of the East river system, Colorado, United States - L2c2 | ecosystem: Environmental > Terrestrial > Soil > Riparian zone | place: USA: East River... | reverse complement strand
TCCTGCCGATCTCGCTGCCCGGCTTCACCGCCAGCTTCAACGGGGCGATCCGTGCCGAGCGCGTCAGGCTGCTGTTCTGGACCTCGGCGCGCAACGCGGACTTCCCGGTGCTGCTGGGCGTGGTGCTGGTGGTCGGGGTGGCCACGGTGGTCGGCGCGCTGCTCGCCGACCTGGCACAGCTGCTGCTCGACCCGAGGGTGCGGATACCGGCGCGGCGGGCAAGGGCAGGGGCGATGCGGTGACCGGGGCCAGCCGTTGCTCTCCGGCGCGACTACGTGCGGGCCATCGCGGCGATCGGCGCCGGCCGGCTGCGTGTGGTGTTCCGCCACATCATCCCCAACGCGATCGGCACGCTACTGGTCAACGCCACCTTCCAGATCGCCGACGCCATCCTGCTGGTCAGCTACGTCAGCTTCCTCGGCCTCGGAGTACCGGCGCCGACCACCGACTGGGGTGCCATGCTGAGTAAGGGGCTCACCTTCGCCTACGACGGGGCCTGGTGGCTGATCCTGCCGCCCGGGCTGGCCATCGTGCTGGTCGTCTGCGCGGTGAACTTCGTCGGGGACGGCCTGCGGGACGCGTTCGCGGTGCGAGGCCGGCGATGACCAGCCAGCGGAGGTCCGCACGGACCAACCCAGAGCCGGTGCTGGACGTCCGCGACCTGCGGGTGACCTACCGCTCCGGGCCCGCGCTGGACGGGTTCAGCTGCACCGTGGCACCCGGGGAGATCGTCGCGCTGGTCGGCGAGTCAGGCTCGGGCAAGACCACCGCCGCGCTCGCCGCGCTAGCCCTGCTGCCGCCCGCCGCCCAGCTGAGCGGGACCATCCGGCTGGCCGGTCAGGACGTCCGCGGGTTGCGTGGCGAGGCGCTGCGGCGGCTGCGCGGCGGCGCCGCCGGCATGGTGTTCCAGGAGCCGATGACCGCGCTGAACCCGCTGCTGACCATCGGCAACCAGCTGGCCGAGGCGATCCGCAACCACGACCCGGAACGCCGGGGGCGCGGCGGGTACCGGGAGGAGTCGCTGGCCCTGCTGCGCCGGGTCGGCCTCCGGGAACCGGACAGCCGGCTGCGCCACTACCCGCACCAGCTGTCCGGCAGGCAGCGGCAACGCGTGATGATCGCGATGGCCATCGCCGCCCGCCCGAAGCTGATCATCGCCGACGAACCGACCACCGCGCTGGACGTCACCGCGGGGCAACAGACCCTGGACCTGCTGGACGGTTCCCCGGCGCTGCTGGCACTGTCCGAGGTCGTGGTGGACTTCGGCGGTCGGCGCGCACTGGACTCGGTGTCCCTGACCGTGCACGCCGGGGAGATCCTCGGGCTGGTCGGCGAGTCCGGCTCGGGCAAGACCACGGTGGGAAATTGCGCGCTCGGCCTGGTCGCGCCGCACACCGGGGCGGTCCGGGTGTTCGGCGCCCCGCTGCCCCGGGGTACCGGGCGGCGGGCTCGCGCGGTGCGCCGGCGGATCGGCGCGGTGTTCCAGGACCCGGCGTCCTCGCTGGATCCGAGGATGACCGTGGCGCAGACCGTCGCCGAACCGCTGGCGGTGCACACCAGGACGGCCCGCCGGCAACGGCTGGCCAGGGTGCGCGAACTGCTGGACGCGGTGGAGCTGCCGACCGCCATGCTGCACCGCTACGGGCCCGAGCTCTCCGGCGGGCAACGCCAGCGGGTCAGCCTGGCCCGCGCCCTCGCGCTGGAGCCGGACCTGCTGATCGCCGACGAGCCCACCAGCGCGCTGGACGTGTCCGTGCAGGCCTCGGTACTCGAGCTGCTCGGCCGCCTGCACCACGAGCTGCGCTTCGGCTGCCTGTTCATCAGCCATGACCTCGCCGTGGTGGACAGCCTGTGCGACCGGGTCGCGGTGATGCGCTCGGGGCGGGTGGTCGAGCAGGGGCCGCGCGCCGAGGTGCTGCGTTCCCCGACGCATCCGTACACCAGGGAACTGCTGCTCAGCTCCCCGGTGCCCGATCCGGGGCAACGGCGGGAACGGCGCGCCCGGCGGTTGTCCGAGGCCGACCCGGCGGCGCCGCCGAGGCCAGCGGCATGAGCGGGGCCACCGGGACCCAGCGCGCGGCCGGTCAGCGCATCCGCCCGCACACCGGGCTGCGTGCTGGCGTGGACATCGGCGCGACCAAGACGTTCGTCGTGCTGCGCGACCAGGAAGACTGCCTGCTCGCCGAGGCGGAGGCACCCACCCCGGCCCGGCGCGGCGGCGAGGCGATCCTGGACACCGCCGCCGAGCTGGTGCGCGGGGTGTTGGCCGGGGTCGGGGCCAACCCAACGGAGCTGAGCGCGGTCGGGGTCGGGGCCGCCGGGGTGATCTCAACGGGCGGAATGGTCACGGCGGCCGGTGACGCGTTCTCCGGCTGGGTGGGTACGAAGATCGACCTCGAGCTGTCCCGGCGGCTCGACCGGGTCCCGGTGCGCAGCGAGAACGACGTGACCGCGTTCCTGCGGGCCGAGCTGGGCGAACTGGGCGCGGACCAGCCCCGGCACGCATTGGCTGTAGTGGTGGGCACCGGGGTGGGCGGCGCGCTGCTGGTGGACGGGCGTCTGCTGCGCGGCGGTGGCGCCGGCGCCGGCGAGATCGGACACATCGGCGATTTCGGCGACGAGCCGTGTTCCTGCGGGCGGCGCGGACACCTGGAGGCGTACGCGGGTGGCCGCGCGCTCACCCGGCGGTACGCGGCGGCCACCAAGCAGCAGTGGAGCGCCGAGCGGGTGGCCTCGTCCGCACTCGGCGGCGACCCGGTGGCCAGGGCGGTGTTCGAGCGGGCCGGGCGGTGCCTGGGCACGGCGATCGGCCAGGCCACCGGATTGCTCGGCATCGACCTGGCCATCCTGGGAGGTGGCGTGGTTCGGTCCTGGGAGCTGCTGGAGCGGCCGCTGCTGGAGGCGCTTCGGCAACACCCGCTGGTGTCCGGGCGGTCGGTGGCGATTCGGCTGTCCGAGTTGGGAGGACGGGCGGTGGCGCTGGGCGCAGCGGCGCTGGTCTCCCCCGCCCCGGATTAGCAACCCGGCGCGCGGTCGGGGCGGGCGGCGGACACAATCGGGGTTGACGGTGCTCGACCGGTGGGCGGAGCCGCCCGCGCGGACTGTGAGGGGGAACAGGTCTCGTGCGCGTGCGCGCTCTACTGACGGTTGCCGGTGTCGGCCTTCTGGCCACCGCGTGCGCCACCGGCCCCGGGGCCGGCCCGGCTCCGGGCGCTCCCCGTCCGTCCGCCGAAGCACCTGGTCAGCCCGGCGGTAGCTGCTCGCCCGCCGTCCAGATCGACGGCTTTTCCGATGTCCTGGACAAGACCACGTTCGACGACACCTACGTCGGCAACCTGTCCGGCCTGGCGGTCAACCCAGGCGGCAGCATCGCGGCGCTGTCCGACCGCTCCTCGCTGTTCACCCTGGATGCCCGGACCCACCGCCCGATCAGCGTCGTCGCGTTGGCCGACGAGTCCGGCAAGCCGCTGGACTCGGAGGGCCTGGTCGTCGACCGGGACGGCACTCTCTTGATCACCTCGGAGGTCGAGCCGTCGGTTCGCCGCTACACCAGGGACGGCAAGTTGCTCGGCAGCCTTCCGGTGCCGGACAGCCTGCGGGTCGCCCCGGCCGGGCGGGCGACCCGCAACCTCACCTTCGAAGGGATCGCGCTGCAGCCCGACGGCCGCACCCTGATCGCCTCGATGGAGGCCGCGCTGGCCGGTGACCAGGGCAACTTGGTTCGCTTCCCCACCTGGGCCCGGGTCGCCGACACCGACGAGTTCCAACTGGGCGCCGAGTACGGCTACCCGGTCGACCCGGCGCTGGGCGTCTCCGAGCTCACCGCCACCGGGGACGGGCGGCTCCTGGTGCTGGAGCGGGGGTACGTGCCCTCGGCCGGCAACACGATCCGGCTCTACCTCGCGGACCTGACCCAGGCCACCGATGTGCGCGGGGTGCGGGACCTCACCGACCAGCCGCCCGTCCGGCTGATCCACAAGAGCCTGCTGGCCGACCTGGTCAACTGCCCCTCGCTGGGCGCCACCGCCAGGGAACAGCAGGCCAACCCGCTGCTGGACAACATCGAGGGCATGACCATCACCAGCCGCGACGCCGACGGCGGCCTCCGGCTGCTGCTGGTCAGCGACGACAACCAGAACGGCAGCCAGACCACCCGGCTCTACTCCCTCACCGCCCACCTGCCGATGCCCTAGCGGCTGCGGCTACGTGGCTAGCCGACCAGGCGGGTGGCGTAGGGCATCAGGCCGCCGCCGTAGCGCACCGGCGTGATCCGGACCGCTCCGCCGGAGTACGGCGCCTCCACCATCTTCCCGTCGCCGATGAACAGGGCGACGTGATGGATGGTGCCGCCCTCGGCCCAGAACAGCATGTCGCCGGGGCGGATCTGGGAGATCGGCACCTTCTTGCCGGCGTTGTACTGGTACCCGCTGTAGTGCGGCAGCCCGATGCCCGCGCCGCCGAACGCGTAGAGCATCAGCCCCGAGCAGTCGAACCCGGTCTTGCGGAAGTCGCCGAACGCATCCGCCACCCCGCCGTCCCGGATCCCCCTGGTCGGTCCTCTGGCGTTGCCGCCGCCCCAGGCGTAGGTCACCCCGAGCTGGGAGACCGCCCGGTCGATCACTCCGCGTATCCCGCCGACCGCGCTCGCCCCCGCTCCGGCCACCCGGCCGGCGGCCGCCGCCGCGGCGGCCTTGGCGGCGGCGGCCACCTGAGCCTGGTAAGCCAGGTACTGCTGACGCTGGGCGCGCAGCCCGGCGTCCTTGGCGGTCAGTGTGTCCAGCTGGTGCTCCAGGTCGGCCCGCCGCAGGTCCACCTGGCGCAGTTCGGCGAGGCCGGCGCTCAGCGCGGCCTGCGCGCTGGCCACCGCGCCGTCGGCGGAGCGCTTGGCACCGGCCGCGGCGTTCTGCTTGGCCACCGCGTCCAGCTCGGCCGCCCTGGCCACCGAGTCGGCGTTGACCTTGGCGATCCGGGCGCGCTGCATGCCGTCCAGCGCGGTGCTCTGCTGCTCGGCTATCGCCTGGGTGAACTCGGCGCGTTGCACCAGGTCGGACGGGTCGCTGGCCTCCATGAGCAGGCCGAACGAGCCGCTCTGCACACCCTGCTCGTAGGCCACCGCGATGAACTCGTCGAGTTGGCGGTGCGCCTGTTCGATTGCGTCCGCGGCGGCGGCCGCCTCCAGCTGGGTGGCCTGAACCCGTTGCGCGGCCACCTGGGCGGCGTCCCGCGCGACCTGCAGGTCCACCAGCGCCTTGTTCGCGGACTCCTGGCGGACCTCCAGCTTCGCGCCGAGCGCATCGGCCTCGGCCTGCACGGCGGCCAGCTGGCTGGTCAGCTTGCCGACCTGCCCGGCGGCCGAGGCCACGTCATTCTTGCTCTTGTCCAGCTGCTGTTCGGACGGGTTCGGCGGCGGCGAGGGCGGTGGCGCGGGGTCGGCCATGGCCGGGCCACTGCTCAAGATCATGGCCCCGACAAGCAGGGCAACGACGACAGCCACCCGCCGGGCAGGCACGCGCAGCACAGCCACGACCGACCCTCCATCGCACGTTCGAGTTCGACAGACGGCCGGACTTTCTCACTCAGCGCACCGAAATCGTGGTACCGACACACACCTTCGACCACATCTGTACCTCGTGAGGGATATGAGCCGCCTCACGCGAAACACCGCGAGTGCCCAGCCCCGCCAGCACTCGACAGCCAAGCAGTACGCGCGTACTGTTTGGGGTGCAGGCCTCGTGACTACCCGAAGGGGCTCGTGCGACAGACTGCCCGTGACGCCCGTACCACCACCCGGTCCCGATCGACTCGATCAGGGACGTCGGCACTGCAGGAGAGGACGCGACGTGAGTTCCACAGACCCGGCCGGCACCGAGGCCCCGGACAGCTTCGGCGCGCGAGGCACTCTGAGCGTCGGCGGCGTCGACCACGAGATCTTCCGGCTGTCCGCCGTCGACGGCGCGGACCGACTCCCCTACAGCCTCAAGGTGCTGTTGGAGAACCTGCTGCGCACCGAGGACGGCGCAAACGTCACCGAGGCGCACATCACCGCGCTGGCCGGCTGGGATCCCAACGCCGAACCGGACACCGAGATCCAGTTCACCCCCGCCCGGGTGATCATGCAGGACTTCACCGGCGTGCCGTGCGTGGTCGACCTGGCCACCATGCGCGAGGCGGTCACCGACCTGGGCGGTGAACCGTCAAAGGTGAACCCGCTGGCGCCGGCCGAGCTGGTCATCGACCACTCGGTGATCATCGACGTGTTCGGCACCGCCGACGCGTTCGAGCGCAACGTGGACTTCGAATACAGCCGCAACCGGGAGCGCTACCAGTTCCTGCGCTGGGGCCAGGGCGCGTTCGACGAGTTCAAGGTGGTGCCCCCGGGCACCGGCATCGTGCACCAGGTCAACATCGAGCACCTGGCCCGCGTGGTGATGACCCGCGGCGGCCGGGCGTATCCGGACACCCTGGTCGGCACCGACTCGCACACCACCATGGTCAACGGCCTCGGCGTGCTGGGCTGGGGCGTGGGTGGCATCGAGGCCGAGGCGGCCATGCTCGGGCAGTCGGTGTCGATGCTCATCCCGAAGGTGGTCGGCTTCAAGCTGACCGGGGAGATCCCGTCCGGCGCGACCGCCACCGACGTGGTGCTGACCATCACCGAGATGCTGCGCCGGCACGGCGTGGTCAGCAAGTTCGTGGAGTTCTACGGCGAGGGCGTGGCGGCGGTGCCGCTGGCCAACCGGGCCACCATCGGCAACATGAGCCCGGAGTTCGGCTCCACCTGCGCGATCTTCCCGATCGACGACGAGACGATCCGCTACCTCACGCTCACCGGCCGCTCGAAGGAACAGATCGCGCTGGTCGAGGCGTACGCCAAGGAGCAGGGCCTCTGGCACGACCCGTCGCACGAGGCCACCTACTCGGAGACCCTCGAGCTGGACCTGTCCACTGTGGTGCCGTCCATCGCCGGCCCGAAGCGCCCGCAGGACCGGATCGCGCTGACCGACAGCAAGTCCTCGTTCCGCAAGTCGGTGCACGACTACACCGACGACGCCGAGGCGGCGCTCAACCACGTTGACGAGGCTGGCCAGGAGTCCTTCCCGGCCAGCGACTCCCCCGCGCTGTCCTTCGCGGACGATGACGTCGCCGCTCCGTTGGTGCACTCGGCGGCCAACGGCGGCGAGGGCCGGCCGTCCAAGCCGACCCCGGTCCGGTCGGAGTCGCGCGGCGACTTCGTGCTCGACCACGGCGCGGTGGTGATCGCCTCGATCACCTCGTGCACCAACACGTCCAACCCGTCGGTGATGCTGGGCGCCGCGCTGCTGGCGAAGAACGCCGTGGAGCGCGGGCTCACCGTCAAGCCATGGGTGAAGACCTCCATGGCGCCCGGCTCGCAGGTAGTCACCGACTACTACGAAAAAGCCGGCATGTGGCCGTACCTGGAGAAGCTCGGCTACCACCTGGTCGGCTACGGCTGCACCACCTGCATCGGCAACTCCGGCCCGCTGTCCGAGGAGATCTCGGCGGCGGTCAACGAGGCCGACCTGTCGGTGGTGTCGGTGCTGTCCGGCAACCGGAACTTCGAGGGCCGGATCAACCCGGACGTCAAGATGAACTACCTGGCCTCACCGCCGCTGGTGATCGCCTACGCGCTGGCCGGCACGATGGACTTCGACTTCGAGAACCAGCCGCTGGGCACCGACACCGACGGCACGCCGGTCTTCCTGCGGGAGATCTGGCCGAGCCCGAAGGACGTCCAGCAGACCATCGACTCGGCGATCAGCCAGGAGATGTTCACCAAGGACTACGCCGACGTATTCAAGGGCGACGAGCGGTGGCGCTCGCTGCCCACCCCGGAGGGCAACACCTTCGACTGGGACCCGGACTCCACCTACGTGCGCAAGCCCCCGTACTTCGAGGGCATGTCCGCGGAGCCGACACCGGTGGAGGACATCGCCGGCGCCCGGGTTCTCGCGCTGCTCGGCGACTCGGTCACCACCGACCACATCTCGCCGGCCGGGTCGATCAAGGCGGACACCCCGGCCGGGCAGTACCTGACCGAGCACGGGGTGGACAAGAAGGACTTCAACTCCTACGGCTCCCGGCGGGGCAACCACGAGGTGATGATCCGGGGCACGTTCGCCAACATCCGGCTGCGCAACCAGCTGCTGGACGGGGTGAGCGGCGGCTACACCCGCGACTTCACCGCCGGCGGCGAGCAGGCGTTCATCTACGACGCGGCGCAGCACTACGCCGAGGCGGGCATTCCGCTGGTGGTGCTGGGCGGCAAGGAGTACGGCTCCGGCTCGTCCCGGGACTGGGCGGCCAAGGGCACCTCGCTGCTCGGCGTGCGGGCGGTGATCGTGGAATCGTTCGAGCGGATCCACCGCTCCAACCTGATCGGCATGGGCGTCGTCCCGCTGCAGTTCCCGAACGGTGAGTCGGCCTCCTCGCTGGGCCTCGACGGCACGGAGACCTTCGACATCAGCGGCATCACCGCGCTGAACGACGGCTCCACGCCGCGCACGGTGCACGTCACCGCGACGAAGCAGGGCGGCGAGAAGATCGAGTTCGACGCGGTGGTGCGGATCGACACCCCCGGCGAGGCGGACTACTACCGCAACGGCGGGATCCTGCAATACGTCCTCCGCCGCATGCTCGCCTCCTAACCCCGGCGCCCCCCGGCGCCCCGCCCCCCGGCCACTTGTCGTTGGAAAAAGACACGACAACAGCCACTTGTCGTTGGAAAAAGACGCGACAAGTGGCCGGGCGGGCGTCCGCGGCCACCACGGTCTGCGCAAGCCCGTGCGGGCTAGAACTACAGCGCTGTGGCCAGGGCTAGGGCGAAGCGGTTGTGCGAGTCCGTCCACCACTCGGTGAGCTCGAACCCGGCGCCGGCCAGCTCGTTCCGCACCCCGCCCAGCCGGAACTTGGCCGAGGTCTCGGTGCGCATCTCCTCACCCTCGGCAAACGGCACGTCCAACCCGAGCTCGGCGACGTGCACCGTCATCCGCCGCCGCGCCCGCAGCCTCATCTCGATCCACTCCCGCTCGGAGTTCCACCGGGCGACGTGGTCGAACGCCTCGGGATCGAAGTTCGCGCCGAGCTCGCGGTTGAGCACCCGCAGCACGTTGCGGTTGAACTCGGCGGTCACCCCCTTGGCGTCGTCATAGGCTGGCACCATCACCGCGGGGTCGATCACCAGCCCCACCCCGATCAGCAGCTGCTCCCCCTTGCCCAGGGTGGACCGGGCGGAGCGCAGGAAGACCGCCCGGTCCGGTGGCAGCAGGTTGCCGATGGTGCCGCCCAGGAAGGCGAGCAGCCGCTTGCCCTGGCTCGGGATCCTGGCCAGGTGCCGGGTGAAGTCGCCGACGATGCCGTGCACGTTCAGCTGGGGGTAGTCCGCCGCGAGCGCCGAGGTCGCCTCGCGCAGCGCCGACTCCGAGACGTCCAGTGGCAGGTAGCCGCGCAGCGTGCCTTGCGCACCCAGTGCGTCCAGCAGCAACCTGGTCTTCTCCGAGGAGCCCGAACCCAGCTCGACCAGCGCCTCGGCCTCGGACGCGGCGGCGATCTGGCCGGCCCGAGCGCGCAGGATCTCCCGCTCGGCGTTGAACGGGTAGTACTCCGGCAGCTCGGTGATGCGTTCGTAGATCTCGCTGCCGGCGGCGTCGTAGAACCATTTCGGCGGCAGCGCCTTCGGTATGGCGGTGAGCCCGCTCCTGGCGTCCAGTCGCAGCTCGGCATGCCCGTCGGCTTCGGTCAGGTACACATCGAGCACAGCGGTGGTCATTCGGCTCCTCTGTGGTTCTCGGTCGCGTCCGAGAACTCGGTCATCGTGCGGTGCGTGACGGTCACGCTGGTGTGTGAGTCGGTGTGGGAGTTGCTGTGTGAGGCGGTGTGCCGGGTGGCGGTGGCCAACTCGGCGATCGGCCGGATGTCGACGTGCCCCGGCCGGGCCATCAGCAGGTGCTGGTCGGGTACCGGTGTCCAACCGGGCAGCTCGTCGTGCGGCTCGGAGGCCACGGTCACCGCGTGGGGTTCGGTGCGCACCGCCAGCGCATGGCTCCACGCGGTCGCGTACACGCCTCGGCCGTCGGTGAGCAGCAGGTTCAGCCGTGAGCCCGGCGCGGCGGCGGCCACCTCGGCGACCACGCCGGCCAGCGCCGCCTCCGGCGGCAACCCGGCCCGCAGCCGGTGCCGGACCAGCGCCCAGAGCAGCGCGGCGTCGGTCGGCGCGTCCAGGGTGAGCAGGTCGGTCACCGGCAGCGCGGCGGCCAGCGGGGCCACCGTGCCAGGCCAGCCCCGCACCACACCGTTGTGGCTGAACAGCCAGCGCCCGGCGGTGAACGGGGCGCTCGCGGTGCTCACGATGGGCATGCCCACGGTGGCCGAGCGAACCGCGGCGAGCAGCGCGCCGGCCTCGGTGACCGCCGCGAGCTCAGCGAAGGACTGGTCGCTCCACAGCGGCCGGTCGGTGCGATACCGGGTGGGCCGCTGAGCGCCGGGCGGGTACCAGCCCACCCCGAACCCGTCGGCGTTGACCGTCCCGCCGCCGCGCATGTCCCGGGGCGCGTAGGACTGCCGCAGCAGCCCGTACTCCGGTTCCAGCACCAGCGCGGCGAGCGGGCGCGGCGGACCCAGGTAGACCAGGTGTCGGCACACTGCCGCTACCGGACCGGGCCGTCGCGCAGCTCCGCCGGGGTGGCGTCGCGGGCGCAGCGGAAGCCGGAGAAGATCTGCCGGCGGATCGGGTGGTCCCAGTTGCGGAAGGTGGCCCGCACCGCGGCCGGGTCGGCCCCGAACGAGCCGCCGCGCAGCACCCGGTAGTCGCCGCCGAAGAACACCTCGGAGTACTCCGGGTACGGGAACATCTGGAAGCCCGGATACGGGTACCAGCCCGAGGACGTCCACTCCCAGACGTCGCCGATCAGCTGGTGTACGCCCAGCGCGGAGGCGCCCTTCGGGTAGGCACCCACCGGCGCCGGGCCCAGGTGGCGCTGGCCCAGGTTGGCGTGCTCCGGCGTCGGGTCCTCGTCGCCCCACGGGTAGCGCCGCGAGCGCCCGCTGGCCGGGTCCCATCGGGCGGCCTTCTCCCACTCCGCCTCGGTGGGCAGCCGCTTGCCGGCCCAGGCCGCGTAGGCGGCCGCCTCGTGGAAGCACACGTGCACCACCGGCTCGGCGGGGTGTACCGGCTCCAGCACCCCGAACCGGCGCCGCCACCACTGCCCGCCGGCGTCGGCCTCCCAGAACTGCGGCGCGGTCAGCCCGGCCTCCACCCGGTGCCGCCAACCCGCCTCGCTCCACCAGCGCGGCTCGTCATAACCACCGGCGTCGAGGAACTCGACGTACTGCCCGTTGGTCACCGGCGCCGCGTCGATCACGAACGCGGGCAGTTCCACCTGGTGCGCCGGGCGCTCGTTGTCCAGCGCCCACGGCTCGGTCGAGGTGCCCATGCTGAACGCGCCGGCCGGCACCAGCACCTCCGCCGGGACCGGCACAGCGGCCCCCCCGACCGGCACAGCCGGCGGCGGCTCGGCGTGCAGCACCGGTGAGCCGGCGCGCAGCTGGTGGGTGGCCAGCATCGTCTCGTCGTGCTGCTGCTCGTGCTGCACGATCATGCCGAAGGCGAACGCATGCTCCTCCAGGCGGCGGCCGCGCAGCGGGCTGTGCTCCAACGCCTCGAGGGCCTTCTCCCGCACCTCGGCGACGTAACGCCTGGTCTCCGCCGGGGTGAGCAGCGGCAGCTGGACCCGGCTGGCCCTGGTGTGCTGGAACGCGTCGTACAGCCCGTCGATCTCCGGGCGCAGCGGCTCGCGGCCGCCCACGTCACGGACCAGCCAGAGCTCCTCCTGGCTGCCGATGTGCGCCAGGTCCCAGACCAGCGGGGACATCAGCGGGGAGTGCTGCCGGATCAGGTCAGCCTCGTCCACCGCTTCGGTGAGCGCGGTGCTGCGCGCCCGGCTCCTGGTGAGTTCGGTTGCCACGTGGGCGCGCAGCGCCTCGGGTGTCAGCTCGGCGAGCGGATCCGCGATCTCGGTCATGCCGCCCCTCCACTTCGGTCAGGATCAATCACGTCATCGGCCGGACATCGGCCGCGCAGCACCCGCCGCGCGACGAACTGGTCAACCAGTTCCCGGATCCGGCCGGGGCCGACCAGCCCGGGCAGCGCCTCGGCGGCCAGGGTGAACACGGTCGCCGCCGCGCGGGCCAGCTCGGGGTCGGTCAGCCCGTCCCGCGCCGCGCCGTGCCAGCGATCGGCCACCGGCTGGCAGGCGTCCACCGCCGCCGACGTGGTGGCCGGATCGGACAGCAGCGCGGCCAGCACGGCGACCGGGACGATCCACTCGTCGCCGGCCTGCGCGTCCACATACCGGACCTCGACGTGACCGTGCGGGCGCACCGGCGGGAACAGTGTGGTCAGGTGCAGGTCGAGGTCCTCGGTGGTCGGCGGGGAGGGCAGCGCGCCGGCCAGCCAGTCGGCGAAGCTCACTCCCGGCGGGGCGTCCCAGGATTGGCCGGGCCGGCGCACGCAGATCACCGAGGCCTCCAAGGCACGCCGCGCGTACCCCGCCGCCGGATCGCCCACGGACAGATCGGGCGGAGCGGTCCTCGGCGGATCCAGCGCCAGCCACACCGCCATCCGGGACGAACGCCACCCGGTGCGCCGGCCGTGCAGCACCGGCGAGTTCGCGAACGCCGCCACCAGCGCCGGGCCGAGCACGTGCAGCGCGGCCCAGCGCGACCGCAGGTCGGCGCGTTCCCCCAGGTCGAAGCTGGGTTGCACGGCCGCGGTGGAGCACATCATGCTGCGCCCCTCGGTGCCCAACCGGTCGAACGCGGCCTCCATCGCCGCGTACCGAGGAGTGGTGAGGATGCGGTGCGGCGCACGCACCGGATCCGCCGCGTACGGATAGGGCCTCAAGGAGTACGCGGCGAGCCGGCGGTGCAGCACGGCCGCGTCCGACGAGACATTGCGGAAGAGTGCGCCGAGATCGGCGAAGGGCTGGCTGGCGAGCTCAACCTGGCCGCCGGGTTCGACGGTGACCGTCGAACCGAGGGGCAGCGGGAGCGCCGGAGAGAGCGGGTCGAGCGAGGTCGGGGTATGCGGACCAAGCGCGGCGGTGAGCACCGCCGAGTCGAGCCGGGCGGGGTCAACCGACGCCTCGGGCGAACGGGGGGGCACCACCCTTCGGGCCAGTAACCACTCCAGCTCGACGCCGATCAGCCGGGGCGGCCCATGCTTGAAGCACACTGAAGCTACGTACGCCTCGGACTCCTCCCGGCTGCGCAGCACCTGCACGGCCCTCTCATTCAGCGTCTCCCGGCCCTCGTCACAGACCCGAGCAGTTGCCCTCGGTGACACCACCAACCACCCCCGAACGAGTCGAACACCGGAAATCGACGCTACACAACGCCACCGACAAAAGCAGGGCGCGTCATCAGTCGGTAAGCCGTACAGACGGCCTATTAACGGCTACGCTGTGTAGATGCCTCGTGTCAGCGCCGGCCACCTGGCCGCCCGCCGGGAGCAGATCCTGGACGGGGCCAGGGCCTGTTTCAGCAGGTACGGATACGAGGGCGCGACGGTCCGACGGCTGGAAGAGGCCACCGGAATGTCCCGGGGCGCGATCTTCCACCACTTCAAGGACAAGGACTCGCTGTTCCTCGAGCTGGCCCACCAGGACGCCCGGCGGATGGCGCAGGTGGTATCCGAGCAGGGGCTGGTGCAGGTGATGCGGGACATCCTGGCCGACGCGGCGATCGGTGGCAGCGGGATCAGCTGGCTGGGCACCCGGCTGGAGGTGTCGCGGCGGCTGCGCACCGACCAGAAGTTCCGCGCGGACTGGGAGCAGCACGCCCAGGAGCTCACCGACGCGATCCAGCGCCGTCTCACCCGCCAACGGGAGGCCGGCGTGGTACGCCGTGACCTGCCCGTTCCGGTACTGACCCGCTATCTGGAGCTGTCCTTCGAGGGGCTGGTTTCGCACCTGGCGATGGGGCTGCCGGCCGACGACCTGCGGGCCGTGCTGGACGTGGTGGAGAGCAGCGTCCGCCGCCCGGCCCCTCTTGGGGGCTAGGTTCAGCGGAGCCGGCCGACGATCCGCTCGGGAGTGACCCGGACAGTGGTGATTTCGATCTCGCCGTACCGGGCGGCCGCCTCAATATTGTGTTCGGCGTAACTCAGGCCGGTGTAGCGCAGCGCCAGTGCGTCGCGGAGCTCACGGCTGCCCTCGGCGCGCAGCGACGCGGTGCCCTGGATGGCCGCGTAGCTGTACGGCTCCTCGGGCGGGCTGACCAGCACGCTCACCCTCGGATCCCGCCGCAGGTTTCGTTCCTTCCGACTACCGACCGCAACCACAAACAGCACATCGTCGCCGTCCCTGGCCACCCAGACCACGGACTGGTGCGGGCTGCCGTCGGGTTGCACGGTGGCCACCGTGGCGAAGATCGGGGCGTCCAGCACCCGGTGCAACCTGGCCACCGACACACCGGGAGCGGCCGGAGCGACCCTGGACAGCAGCGTGGTGGTCTCGGCGTAGAGCCGCCGCGCCGCGGTCTCGTCGAACGCCGGGCCGCGCACGCTGATCGGCTGGCCGATGACCGTGGCGCTGAGCGGCTCGGCGGGCGGGTTGTCCAGTACGGCGAAGATCGGCGGCAGCGCCTGGTCGATCGGTTGGGCGGTGGCCCGGAGGGCCTCGATGTGGGCGGCGGTCTCCGGGTCGTACTCGCCGGAGAAGCTGGTGTTCACCACCCCGGGGTGCAGCAGCGCGTAGCGCACCTTCTCGGAAGGCCGGTTGAGCACGAATCCGATGCCGAGCAGGTCGTTGAGCTGGCCACCCTGGGCCAGGATGCGCGGCGCGTGGAAGTCACGCTCGCCGCCAAGGTCGTCCCAGCGGATCTCGCCGGTGCCACTGCCCGGGCCGCTCACGTTCAGGATGATCGGCTGGTCGGCGGCGTCGAGCAGGTCGACCAGCCCGTAGCTGAGCACGAACCGGCTCAGGTAGTACAGCGCGAACGTGTGCTCGAATCCCTCGGCGGTGACCAGCCGGGTGGACCGGTAGTGCCGGGCACACAGCACCAGCGCATCGAGCCTGGCGAAGATCCCGCTGATCTCGGCGATCGCCGCCCTGGTTTCGCTGACCAGGCTCAGGTCGGCCAGCACGAAGTGCGCGCGCCCGGCCGCGCCGAGCGTTGCCGCGGCATCCAGGAACGCCTTCCCCTTCTCCGCGTTCCGCCCGATGACCGCGACCTCATCCCCCCGCTCCAGATAGGCCAGCGCCAGCGCCCCGCCGATCCCGTCCGTGCCCCCGCTAATGACGAACGACCGCCCATTTGAACTCACACGTTCAACCTACTGAACCAATGTGCCCAAAACAACTCGCGCGCCGGCGACACCGATCAGCGCGTGGAGCCGGAGGGCGGACACACCTCACCGGCACACTCATCGGGGCTCACACAGCTCCCGCGGCTCGACACAGCTTGCGGGGCTCGACACAGCGCGTCGACCAGCTGTGTGAGCACACCGTGTGCTGTGTGAGCGGATGGACGGGCTGTGCCGACGCCAGCCGGGCTGTGCCGACCCGGGGGCCCGGGGGTTAGGCGGCGGGTTCCACGACGTCTTCGGCCAGCCTCGGGGTGCCGAACTGGCGGCGGTAGAGGTCGGCGTAGCGGCCCTTGGCGGCCAGAAGCTCGTCGTGCGTGCCGCGCTCCACGATCCGGCCGTGCTCCACCACCGCGATCAGGTCGGCGTTGCGGATGGTGGACAGCCGGTGCGCGATCACCAGGGCAGTCCGCCCCTGGAGCGCCTCGGCCAGCGCCTCCTGCACCGCCGCCTCGGACTCCGAGTCCAGGTGCGCGGTGGCCTCGTCCAGCACCACCACCGACGGGCGGGCGAGCAGCAAACGGGCGATGGTCAGCCGCTGCCGCTCCCCGCCGGAGAGCCGGTAGCCGCGCTCCCCCACCACGGTGTCCAACCCGTCCGGCAGCGACTCGAGCAGCTCGCCGAGCCGCGCCCGCTCCATCGCCTCGACCAACTCGGCCTCGGTCGCCTCCGGCCGGGCGTAGCGCAGGTTCGCCGCGATCGAGTCGTGGAACAGGTGGCCGTCCTGGGTGACCACGCCCACCGCGCCGCGGATCGCCGGGAAGCTCAGGTCCCGCACGTCCACCCCGGACAGCTCGACCGAGCCGGAGGTCACGTCGTAGAGCCGGGGCACCAGGCTGGCCAGGCTGGACTTTCCGGCGCCGGAAGAACCCACCAACGCCACCAGCGACCCGGCCGGCACGTCCAGGTCGATGCCGTGCAGCACCTCCTCGCCGCCCCGGGCGTCCAGGGTGGCGACCTCCTCCAGCGACGCCAGTGACACTTCGGTGGCCGAGGGGTAGCCGAAGTGCACGTCCCGCAGCCGCACCGAGACCGGACCCTCCGGCAGCTCGCGCGCGTCGGGCTTCTCGGCCACCATCGGCCGCAGGTCGAGCACCTCGAACACCCGCTCGAAGGAGACCAGCGCGCTCATCACGTTGACCCTGGCGTTGGACAGCTGAGCCAGCGGCCCGTACAGCCGGGTCAGCAACAATGCCATGGTGACCACCGTGCCCGGGGCCAACTGCCCGGTCACCGCCAGGTAGCCACCCAGCCCGTACACCAGGGCCTGAGCCAGCGCGGAGAGCAGGCTCAACGAGGTCAGGAACACCCGGGACACCATCGCGGTGCGCACGCCGATGTCCCGCACCCTGGCCGCCCTGGCGCCGAACTCCGCGCGCTCCCGGGCCGGCCGGCCGAACAGCTTGACCAGGGTGGCCCCCGGCGCGGAGAACCGCTCGGTCATCCGCGTGGTCATGTCGGCGTTCAGGTTGGCCGCTTCGCGCTGCAGCCCGGCGATCGTGATGCCCATGCGCCGGGCGGGCAGCAGGAACACCGGCACCAGCACCAGCGCGAACAGGGTGACCTGCCAGGCCAGCCCGATCATCACGGCCAGCGCCAGCACCAACTGGATCACGTTGGCCACCAGGCTGGCCAGCGTGTCGGTGATCGCCGACTGGGCGCCGATCACATCGTTGTTGAGCCGGCTGACCAGCGCGCCGGTCCGGGTGCGGGTGAAGAACGCCACCGGCATCCGCTGCACGTGCCCGTACACCGACCGGCGCAGGTCCAGGATCAGACCCTCGCCGATGCGCGCGGACAGCCATCGGGTGGCCAGCCCGACACCCGCGTCCAGCACCGCCAGCCCGGCGATGACGCCGGCCAGCAGCACCACCACGCGCACCGGGTCGGGCAGCCGCGCCGCGCTGATGATCGTGTCCACCACCCGGCCGGCGAGCAGCGGGGTGAGCACCCCGATCACCGCCGAGACGACCGTGAGCAGCAGGAACACCACGAGCTGCCGCCGGTACGGACTGGCGAAACCCCAGATCCTGGGCAGCGTGCCCTTCGCCACCGAGCGCCCACCGAGCTCCTCGCGGCGGGCCGCCGCCCACATCATCGATCTACCGCCCATGCCGCCCGCCATGGCGCACCCGCTTCCACATCACCGTTCCGGGATTCGAAACGCGGCGAACGCCACGCGACTTCCCGGGACCACCAGGCCAGTCTGCAACCTCAAGTAATGTAGAGGTCAATCCACCGACACTACACCCGGGTAGGCGTGCCGGAACTGGACACTGATCCGAGGCCCGGCGGCGCGCACCTTGGGCACCGAGTGCTGCCAGGTGCGCTGACAGGACCCGCCGAGCACCAGCAGGTCTCCCGGCCCGGGCAGCAGCCCCACCGAGCGGCCCCCGCCGGTCGGCCGCAGCCGGAAGGGACGCACCGCGCCCAGCGAGACCAGGGCCACGATCGCCGACGGCAGCTCCCTGGCCACCCGGTCGCCGTGCCAGGCCACGCTGTCCGCGCCATCCCGGTAGAGGTTCGCCCCGACCTGGGTGAAGCGCTCCCCGTACCGCTCCGACAGCACCTCCGCCATCCTGGCCAACAGTGGGTCGGCCAGCTCACCCGGCGACTGCTCGGGCAGCACCCAGCGGTGGGTCAACCTCGGCTCCGGCAGGACGCGCTCGTACATCCGCACCTCCCGGCCCCGCCACGGGGTGTGCTCGAGCAGCCGGTCGAACAGCACGTCCGCGCCGCGCAGCCACCCGGGCACCACGTCCACCCAGGCGCCCTCGGCGAGCAGCCGGCGCCGGCACCCGGAGAACCCGCCGTCGATGTCCGGCGGATCGTCCCCACCACCGAACAGCGACGGCTGCCACGCGAGCGCACCAACCACCCGGCCAATCGTAGTCGAGATCGAACGTATATTCGAGGCTCGTGCGTGGAGCGCGCCAACGTCATAGGCCGTGCGTGGTGCGGAAGAACTGATCGATCTCACGGCGTCCGGGCGCGGGCCGCGACAAGATTTCCGTGCTCGGTGAGCGTAGGCCGTCGAGGAGTACGCCGAGATGACGGTCGGCCAGGTCGGCGATGGGGGCCCCGTCCGTCGCGTCGGGCATGCGTCTGGGGATCGAGTTGAGCATCAGCACGAGGTCGAACGCGTTGACGTCTTCCCGCAGTGCCCCTGACTTCTGGGTCAGGTCCACCAGGTCTTCAAGGGCCGCGAGCAGCGCGGTGCGGATAGCGGCGAGCTCGGGTCCCGGCTCGGTGGCACGGCCGCGGGAGACGGGGAAGAGCTGGCTGCTGCGCAGGCGCATCATGTGGCGCATCACTCGGGTGAAGGCATCCCAGGTGCCCGGCTCGTCGGCAATGGCGCGTTGTACCTCGGCCAGGCTCTCCCGCATCACCTCGATCGCGATTCGTTCTACCAAAGCGCTCTTGTTCGGGAAGTGTCGGTAGATGGTGCCCATGCCCAGGCCTGAGCGGCGGGCAACCTCTTCAATCGAGACCTTGTAGCCGAGATCGGCGAAGACCGTCCTGGCGACCTGCAGGATCTGCTCGATGTTCTGGCGGGCGTCGGCTCGCAGCGGGCGCTCGCCGGGAGCTGTTGACGGGTTCATGTCGCCGCTGATGTTAACCTCGCCAATAAGCGGAAAACTAATCTCCGCTTAGGCTCGGCGGTCAATCCAGGAGGCATCCATGCGCGCCCCGTCTGCTCCCCACGTTCACGACGACTTCCCGGCGGAGTTCCGTGGAGCACTGCTGCGCCCCGGCGACGACCGGTACGACATTGCCCGGGCGGTGTACAACGGCCGCGCCGGTGACGAGGGACCGGCACTGATCGCCCAGTGCACCGATGAGCTGGACGTCGCGACCGTCCTGCGCTACGCCTCCGCGCGCGACATACCGATCGCGGTGCGCGGCGGCGGGCACAGCTCGGACGGCTACGCGATGCCCGGCGGCGCACTGGTCGTCGACCTGTCGGGGATGCGGGCGATCACGGTCGATCCGGGGACACGGGTGGTGCGCGCCCAGCCCGGCGTCCTACTCGGAGAACTGGATGCCGCCGCGCAGAAACACGGCCTGGCGGTGCCGGCCGGGACGGTCAGCACCACCGGTGTCGCTGGGCTGACCCTCGGTGGCGGGATCGGCCACCTCATGCGCCGCTACGGCGCCACCGTGGACAATCTGCTGGCCTGCGAGATGGTCACCCTTGACGGGGACAGGGTCCGGGCGGACGAAGCCGAGAACCCGGAGCTGTTCTGGGCGCTGCGCGGCGGAGGCGGCAACTTCGGGGTCGTCACCGCATTCGAGTATCGGGCGCACCCGGTAGGCCCGGACGTCGTAGCCGGGCAGTTGATCTTCCCGTTCGACCAGGCCGCCGGTGTCCTGGCCAGGCTCGACGAGCACATGGCGCACGCCCCTAGGGAACTCGGCCTACTGGCCGCGATCGCCCCCGCCTCCGCACCGGCCCCGGCCCCGGCCCCGGCCCCGGCCGAGAACGGCCGGCGGAAGCCGGCACTCGTCCTCATCCCGGTCTACACCGGCGAGCTGGTGTCCGCTGATCGGGTCATCGCTCCACTCGCCGCCCTCGGTCGCCCCCTGGCCAACCTGGTCGAGCAGACCTCCTGGCTGACGGCCAACAGCATGCTCGACGCCGGCGCCGGCTACGGCAAGCGTATGAACGCGCGCGGCGGATACCTGCCCGCGCTCTCCGAGAACGCCATCGGCGTCGCACTGGAGTACGCGGCGACCGCGCCGGCCAACCTCGGTGCCGCCACCACGATCAACCTCTGGTGCCTGGGTGGTGCGATCTCCGAGGACGTCGCTGAGGACGCCGTGGCCTTTTCCCGCAAGGGCGCCGCCTGGGTGTGGGAAGCCGTCAGCATGTGGGACGCGCCCGAGCACGACCCGCTCCACGAGCGGTGGGCGAACGACATCACGCACGCGATGCGCCCGCATGGCTTGTCCAATGGCTACACCAATCTCACCGACGATCAGGGCGAGCAGTGGCGCCGCGGCGTGCACGGCGGCCAGGCCAAGCACCGCCGCCTCACCGCGATCAAAAAGACCTGGGACCCCCACAACCTGCTGCGTCACAACAAGAACATCGCCCCGGACCCGGCCCTCTAGAGCCAGAACGCAGTTGGAAACCTGGCGTCCGCCTTTTCCACGGGCGTGTCGGTGAGCTGTTCCAGGGTGAATGTCAGTGGCGGTGGGCGCGGAGTCGTGGTTGCGTTCTCCGCTGGTCCAGGACTGATCAAGTGGTCGAGCTGGATTGTCCGAGGCCTGGCGGCGCAAGGGGTGATGCGGGACGTGAGCTCTGACAGCGAGTGGGACGCGGGCGGCACGCGAGGGGTAGCCGCGCCGGTGCCGTTGATCGGGTCCGGGGAGATGGTGACCCCGTCGTGGGCCCTGGGCTATGAGGATCAAACTCGGGCGGGGGTCTGGACGGTCGCCAGGGCGGCGCCGCGCACGGTTTCGCTGTTGATGGGGCTGGCCTGGCGGACCTCGGCGCGGCTGACGGCGGTGGCGCTGGTGGTGCAGCTGGCTGCCGCGATGAGCGCGGCCCTTGGGCTGCTGGCCACCGCGAGCGTGTTCACCCGGCTGCTCGCAGAGGGTCCCACTCCGGATCGGCTCGTTGCGGCTCTACCAGCTTTGTCCCTTGTGGCAGCCGCGGCGGTGGGGCGGGGGTTACTGCAGGCCGGTGTCGGCGCGGTGTGGGCGGAGTTGACGCCGCTGATCGAGCAGCGAGCCCAGGATGATCTGTATTCCGGGCTGTCCCAGGTCGAGCTCCTGGCCTTTGACGATCCGGACTTCACTCAGCTTGTCGAGCGGACCAGCACCAGGGCTGTGATGTCGATCAAGATCGGGATCTCCAGGGTTGCGGGTCTGCTCACCGCCGTGGTCTCGGTGCTCGCCGCGGTGGTG
>Ga0193743_1001027_pt1 | contig 21298 bp, 21 predicted proteins | sample L2c2metaG_FD_143038 | JGI IMG/M metagenome (GOLD analysis project Ga0193743, IMG submission 143038) | Soil microbial communities from a riparian zone of the East river system, Colorado, United States - L2c2 | ecosystem: Environmental > Terrestrial > Soil > Riparian zone | place: USA: East River... | reverse complement strand
ACCGGAGGTGCTGGGGCAACAGATGGCGCGCCTGGCACGACTGGCGCACCGGGTGGTCTGGGCCAACCCGCGCACCCAGAGCGCGGCGTTCCGACCGCTGACGGGGGGCATGGCCGCCGCGTGGCCATATTGCGACGCGGTGGTGAGCGCGCATCGGCTGACCGCGCTCGACGACCTGTTGGCGGCGCTGGCCGATCCCGGGCCCCGGCACCGACCGCGACCAAGGGTCGCCGACCCGGTGGCGGCGGCACAGCGGACCGACCATAGTGATAGCTGGGGGCGATGATCGTGCGTGACGTGCTCGCTGACCTGTCGCGTTGGTGGCGCGAGGGTAGCCCAGTGGGGATGGCCACGGTGGTGGGCACCTGGAAGAGCGCACCGCGGCCACCCGGCGCCACCATGCTCGTCGGCCCCGACCAGACCGCCGTCGGCAGCGTCTCCGGCGGCTGCGTCGAGGCGGCCGTCTACGAGCTCGGCCTCGAGGCGATCGGGACCGGCGAGCCGCGGCTGGTCCGCTACGGGGTCAGCGACGACGACGCGTTCTCGGTCGGCCTGACCTGCGGCGGCATCATCGACATCTTCGTCGAGCGGATCGACCCGGCGTCGTTCCCGCAGCTCGGCGACGTCGCGTCGGCCATCGCGGCGCAGCAGCCGGTGGCCGTGGCCACGGTGATCCGCGATCCGGCGGGCCGGCTCGGTCAGCGGGTGGTCGTCTGGCCGGACCGGGTCGACGGGACGCTCGGCTCGGCGCACTTCGACGAGGCGCTCACCGAAGACGTGCGCGGTCTGCTGGCCGTGGGCCAGACCGGGCCGCTGCACTACGGCACCGACGGCGAGCGGCTCGGCGACGAGGTCGACGTGTTCGTCGCGGTGTACGCCCCGCCGCCGCGGCTGCTGGTCTTCGGCGCGATCGACTTCGCCGCCGCGCTGGCCCGCCAGGGCGCCTTCCTCGGCTACCGGGTGACCGTCTGCGACGCCCGCCCGGTGTTCGCGACCAGCCGCCGCTTCCCGGGTGTCGAGGTGGTCGTCGACTGGCCGCACCGCTACCTCAACGGCGAGATCGCCGCCGGCCGGGTCGACGGCCGCACCGTCGTCTGCGTGCTGACCCACGACCCGAAGTTCGACGTGCCGGTGCTCCAGGTGGCCCTGGAGCGCGAGTTCGCCTACGTCGGCGCGATGGGCTCCCGGCGCACCCACGACGACCGGATAGCCGGCCTGCTCGCCGCCGGCGTGCCCGAGGCCCAACTCAAGAAGCTGCACTCGCCGATCGGGCTGGCGCTCGGCGCGCGTACCCCCGAGGAGACGGCGGTGAGCATCACCGCCGAGATAATCGCCGACCGCTGGGGTGGCGACGGACAGAAGTTGTCCACTCTGGACGGAAGTATCCACGAGAACCTCGACCGACGCTGACTGGGAGATCCTTCAATGGAGTTGGAACACAAGTTCACCGTCGCGGCACCTGTCGAACGCGCCTGGAACGTGTTGCTCGACCTCGACACGGTCGTGCCCTGCATGCCCGGTGCGGCGCTGACCGCGCAAGACGGCGACACCTTCGACGGCACCGTCAAGGTCAAGCTCGGCCCGGTCTCGATGACGTTCGCCGGCAAGGGCAAGTTCGTCGAGCGCGACGAGGCCAACCGGCGCGTGGTGGTCGAGGCCGCCGGCCGCGACTCCCGCGGCGGCGGCACCGCGAAGGCGACGGTGCGGGCCACCCTGACCCCGTCGGCCGACCCGGGCGCCACCGACGTGCACGTGGTCACCGACCTCGCCGTCACGGGCCGGATCGCCCAGTTCGGTCGCGGCATGATCGCCGACGTCAGCGGGCGGCTGCTCGGCCAGTTCACCGACTGCCTGCAGGGCAAGCTGGCCGGCAGCGGCGCACCGGCGGTGCCCAGCGCGCACACCGCCACGTCGGCCGGTGTGGCGGCGTCCAGCGGTGGCGCGTCGGCGGCGGGTTCGGCGGCGGCGGGCACCCCGGCGGGCTCGGCGTCGTCCGGCGGCCGGCCGGCGGCCGACGGCGGCCCGCCCAACGGTCGCGCCAGCGGCGCCCGGCCGGAAGCGTTCCACGGCCTGCGGCCGGCGGAGCGGGCCCTCCCGGGTCAGGTGGAATCGGAGGAACGCCAGGCGTTCACCGAGCAGCGGCAGGCGTTCACCGAGGTCGACGTGGAGCCGGTCGACCTGCTCGCGGTCACCGGCCTCAACACCGCGGCGCGGCGGGCGCTGCCCTACGCCCTGGTGCTGCTCGCCGGCATCGCGATCGGCACGGTCTTCTTCCGCCGCCGGCGGGCCTGACTCAGAGGCTCTTGTCGTGTGAACCGCGCAGGACGGCTGCCGCCAGCGACGGCAGGCGCTCCGGTGGCACCAGGTTGGCCAGCCGGGCGGGGGTGCTGGGCAGGCTGACCGCCTTCGCGGCTTCGGTGACCCGGCTGTCCAGGTATGGGTGCACGTCCGGCCAGATCCCTTGCACTTCGCGCAGGAAGATGTCGGCGCCGGTCGGGCCGATGCCGGGAAACTCGGTCAGCGCGGCGCGCAGGGCTGTCCGGTCGCCGTACGCCTCGCCGTGCATGCGGCGCAGGTCGCCACCCCAGCGGTCGAGGAGGAGCTGGGCGCCGGCGGCCAGTTGCGCCGACGCCGGGCCGCCGTAGCGGACGTAGTGGCCCGCGGCCAGGGCGTGCCACCGGGTGCGCTCGTCGGCGTCGACCATCGCCCGCGGCGAGGTCAGGCCCGCCTGGAACAGCTCGCGGGCGGCCGCGACCGCGACGTCCGCGGAGATCCGCGTGCTCAGCAGCTTGACCAGCACCAGCAACTGGTAGAGCGGCTGAGGTCGGTCGGCCAGGCGGATGCCCGCCTGCTGTGCGTAGGTCTCGCCATATCGGTTGAGCAGCAGCGCTACCCGCTCGGTGTCGGTCATGCGTCCCGGGTTTCCACCTGACGGTGATCTAACCGGGCTGTGCCGGCGGGTTCGGCACAGCCCGGTCAGCGGTCGTCTCAGCCCGCGGTGCAGGACCGGACCTGCGGCCTCGCGCCGGAGTTGCCGTTCATTTGCCACTGCTGTCCCAACTGGCGCTGCCGCTCCAGCTTGGCCTGCGGCTTGGCGTTGTTCCAGTTTCGGAAACTTCCGGGAATATGTTCCGGAACGATGAGTTTCCGGCGTCGGCGCGGTAGATATCTCGACCGCACCACCGAGGAGGAAAATCGAGATGATGACCGCCGAGATCAAAGACCTGTTCGACCGCGTGTACGCCGCCTGGGGCGACGCGGACGCCTTCGCCGCGCTCTACCGCGAAGACGCCACCATCGTCATGCCCGGCGTGTTCCGGCAGGGTCGCGAGGCCGTCCGCGAGTCGATGGGCGCAGCCTGGGCCGGCCCGTTGAAGGGCTCCCGCGCGATCGACGAGCCACGCGACGTCCGGGTCATCGGCGACACTGCCGTGGTCGTCAGCCGGGCCGGGATCCTGATGCCCGGCCAGTACGAGCTCGCGCCGGGCGCCGCCGTGCTGGCGACCTGGGTGCTCACCCGCGACGCCGGGGGATGGGCGGTCGCCGCCTACACCAACACGCCGGCGGCGGCGTGAGCGCACCGGTCGACGCAGACGTCGAGGCCCACCGGCCCGAGCTACTGGTGCACTGCTACCGGATGCTCGGGTCGGTCGACGACGCCGAAGACGTGGTGCAGGAGACGATGCTGCGCGCCTGGCGCGCCCGGGAGTCCTACGACCCCGGGCGCGCCGCCCTGCGTACCTGGCTCTACAAGATCGCCACCAACGCCTGCCTGACCGCATTGCGTGGGCGGGCCCGCCGGCCGTTGCCGTCCGGGCTCGGCGCGCCCAGCGACGACCCGGGCGCGCCGCTCACGCCGGCGTTCGACATCCCGTGGCTGCAGCCGTTGCCGGACGGGCGGCTCGACGACCCGGCCGGGCGGGCGGTCCGCCGGGGGAGCCTGCGGCTCGCGCTGGTCGCCGCGCTGCAGGTGCTGCCGGCCAGGCAGCGGGCGGTACTCGTACTCCGGGAGGTGTTGGAGTTTTCCGCCCGCGAGGTGGCCGACCTGCTCGACACGTCGGTGCCGGCGGTCAACAGCGCGCTGCAGCGGGCCCGGTCGGCACTGTCCGATGTGGAGGAGGTCGAGGTCGTCGAGCCCGACGACCGCACCGTCCGGGCGGCCGTCGACCGTTATGTGCGGGCCTTCGAGGTCGCCGACGTCGACGGGCTGGTCCGATTGCTCACCGACGACGCGGTGCTGGAGATGCCGCCGGTGCCGCTCTGGTATCGCGGGCGGGACTCGTACGCCGCCTTCATGCACCGGGTGTACGCCATGAACGGCGAGGTCTGGCGCGTGGTCCTGTTGGGCGCGAACACCCAACCGGCATTCGCGGCCTATGTCCGGGCCGGCGACAGTTTTGCCCTGCACACCTTGCAGATCCTGACCGTCACGGCGGCCGGTGACATCGCCCGCAACGTGGTCTACCGGGACCAGGCCGTCTTCGCCGCCTTCGCCCTGCCGCCGACCCTCCCCGCGGTCAGCTGAGGAGCCCGCGGTCAGCCGCGGGCGAGGCGGCGCTCACCCGAGTCTCCTTGCACATAGTCCAGGTCGTAGTGGGCGAACACCGACGGCTCGTCGCTGGCCGGGAGTTCGCCACCGTCAGGGATCGACGGTGCGTTCTTCACCTGGTCGCGGAAGGCGGTGACCTTCACGTAGCCCGGACCGACGTTGGCGCCGGCCAGCGGGACGAAGACCGCGCGGTGCCGTGTCGGCATGCCGATGGTGACGGTGGCGAAGGTGGGCTCGTCGGTGACGGTGTCGAGGTAGACCGATTCGAGACTCCCGATCTTGTTGCCTTCCGGGTCGACTACCGATTGGCCCTGCCACTCGCGGATATCAACTGAATCGAACATGCCAGCCCTCTCGTGGGTTTTGGACGGAAAAGCCGCTACGTGGTGCCGGGCGCCGGGTCGATGCCGCGGTTCGCGCGGGCGCCGGCCGACTCGGATGCCGGCTGGTCCTCGGTGCCCGACTCGCCGGTCGCGGGTGCCGGGCCGCCGGTGTCGTCGTCGGTCGGTGGGGCGCCGGAGGGTTGGGGTGCGTGGGCCTGGATCAGGAAGAAGATCAGGATCGCGCCGGCCGCGAAGATCCCGGCCGAGACCAGGAACGCGACCTTGTAGCCGGCGACCGGTGCCTCGATCGCCGCCGCGGCGCCGGTGTGTGTCGCCGCGTAGGTGCTGGTCACGCTCACCGCGATCGTGCTCAGCAGCGCCGTGCCGACCGAGCCGCCGACCTGCTGCATCGTGTTGACCAGGGCGGAGGCGACGCCCGCGTCGTCGCGGCTGACCCGTTCGGTCGCGGTGTTGATCGCCGGCGCGAAGATCAGGCCGAACCCGAAGCCGAGCAGGGGTAGCGCCGGGAAGATGTGCACCCAGTAGTTCGAGGTGGAGTCGATGAAGTAGAGGTAGGTCATCCCGACCGCGGCGAGCGCCATGCCCAGCGTGATCAGCACCCGGGCGCCCAGGATCGGCATCAGCTTGACGTTGGCCAGCGTCGAGCCGATCAGCACGAAAGCAATCATGGGCAGGAACGCCACGCCGGTGAGCACGGGGCTGTAGCCCTTGGTGAGCTGCAGATAGAAGGTCAGGAACAGGAAGACCCCGAAGATCGCGATTGCCGCGAGGCCGACCGACAGGTAGGCGGCGCCGCGGCTGCGGTCGAGCACGATGCGCAGCGGCAGGAGTGGTTGCTTCACCCGGCGTTCGATCTGCACGAACGCCGTCAGCAGGACGGCCGCGACGATCAGGCTGACGATCGTGATCACGTCGCCCCAGCCGTCGGAGGCCGCGCGGGCGAAGCCGTACACGATCAGGAAGAGACCCACCGCGGCGCAGAAGGTGCCCCACCAGTCGATCTTCGGTTTGGTCTCCGGTCGCTGGTCGCGCAGGTAGATCTGGCAGCCGACGAAGGCGATGCCGGCGAAGACCAGGTTGACGAAGAAGCACCAGCGCCAGGACGCGTACTCGGTCAGCACTCCGCCGAGGAGCAGGCCGACCGCACCACCGCCGCCGGCGACGGCGCCGTACACGCCGAATGCTCTGCCTCTCTCGGCCGGTTTCTGGAAGCTGTTCGCGATGGTCGACAGCGCCGCCGGTGCGAGCAGGGCGCCGAACGCGCCCTGGAAGGCCCGGGAGACCACCAGCACCATGAAGTCGGTGGACGCGCCTCCGGCGGCGGACGCGGCCGCGAAGCCGATCAGCCCGATGACGAACATCCGTTTGCGGCCGAACAGGTCACCGAGCCGGCCGCCGAGCAACAGCAACGACCCGAAGGCCAGCGCGTACGCCGTGACCACCCACTGCCGGTCGCTGTCGGCGAAGCCGAGCGCGTCCTGCGCGGCGGGGAGTGCGATATTGACGATGGTGGCGTCGAGCACGACCATGAGCTGTGCGATCGAGACGATCACCAGGATGGTCCAGCGGTGTTTGCTCTCGAACTCGCGATCGGCGTCGTATCGCCGCGCCGCAGCGGTTTCTGTCGTCATATGACTTCCTCGGCCTAAATGACCGGAAAAATCCAGCTTTTGTGGTAGCCAATCTCCACCGTATGACGCGATCCGACCACGGCCAGTGACAACGCCTACTTCATCGTGTGTCCTGGCTCTCCGTCAGCGCGTGGGTTTAGCGCACGGGCCGCCGGGCAAAGCCTTCGCCACATCGACGAACTCCCCCGGAAGCGAGGCACCATGGGCAAGTTGGTCTACAAGCCGGTGGGAATCCTGCTCGGCGTCGCGGCCGGCGGCATCGCCGGCGTGGTGTTCAAGCAGGTGTGGAAGCAGGTCGCCGGCGACGCGGACGCGCCGAACGCCACCGACGAGGACCGCGGCTGGGGCGAGGTGCTCGTGGCCGCGGCGCTCCAGGGCGCCATCTTCGCGCTGGTCAAGGCCGCGGTCGACCGCGGCGGCGCGGTGGGCGTCAAGCGGCTGACCGGCCGCTGGCCGACGTAACGGTTGGGGCCTGAGTTCCCAGGCTCAGGCCCTCGGTCGCGACCAGTCCGTAGGATGGTGGGCGCTATGTCGACGCTTGCGCCCGGCCTACGCCTGCACGACCGCTTCCTGCTGGTCGCGCGGATCGGTGTGGGCGGGATGGCTGAGGTCTGGCGGGCCGACGACACCGTCCTGGGCCGCCCCGTCGCGGTGAAGGTGCTCGACCCGTCGATCGGCAGCGACACCACGATCCGGATCGCCACCCACCGCGAGGCGCGCGCCGCCGCGGGCTTGACCCACCCCAACATCACCCGGGTGTACGACTACGGTGAGGCCGCCCTGCCCCGGGGCGGGCTCGCCCCCTACCTGGTGATGGAGTTGGTCGAGGGCGCCGACCTGGCCGAGCGGCTGACCGCCGGCCCGCTGCCCTGGCCCGACGCGGCGTCGATCGCGGCGCAGGTGGCCGCCGGGCTGGCCGCCGCGCACGCCGCCGGCGTGGTGCACTGCGACATCAAGCCGGGCAACGTGATGCTGACCGCGACCGGCGTGAAGATCCTCGACTTCGGCATCGCCGGCCTGGCCGGCGCCGCCTCCTCCGCCGACGACGGGGTCCGCTACGGCACGGTCGGCTACCTCGCGCCCGAGCGGTTGGCCGGCGCCGATCCGACGCCGGCCGGCGACGTCTACAGCGTCGGCGTGCTGCTCGCCGAGGCGCTGGTGGGCGGGCGCCCCGATTCCAGCCGCGGGGTGGCCAGCTTCCCGGTGCTGCCCGGGGTGCCGGCGGCGCTCACCCGGGTCGGCGCCGCCTGCCTGGCCGCCGACCCGGCCCTCCGCCCGTCCGCCGCGGAGTTGGCCGCCGCGCTGGCCGACCTGGCCACAGCGGTCGCGCCCGGCCGGGCCGTGGTGGCCGCGCCGACGACCGCGATCCGCCGCCTCGACGAGCCGGAGCCCGTCGAGGGCGCTGCCGTGGCCCGCAGCCCGATGCGGGCGGTGGCGATCGGCGCGCTCGCCGCGGTTCTCGTGGTGGTCGGGATCGTATTGGCGATCGTGGCCAGCCCGTCCGGCGGAAACACGCCCGGCGGCGGGGGAGTGGCGCAGGCCGGCGCCAGCCCACAGCCTGAGGCCGAGCCGACGACCAACGCGCCCGAGCCGACCACGCCGGCCGACCAGGACGACGTGCTCGACGAGTTCGAGGCGGCGCTGGATCAGGCGGTCGACGACGGCAAGATCGACGAGAAGGCCGCCGAGCGGATCGGGGACGGGCTCGACGACCTCCGCAAGGCGGTCTCGCGCGGTCGGGATATCGCCGACGAGGCGCGCGACCTGCGCAGCGAGGTGCTCCGCGACCGCAACAAGGAGCACGTCGACGAGCTGGTCCGGCGTCAGTTGGTGCGCCTGCTGATCCCGTTCAACAGCGCCGGCGACAACGAGGGCTGAGGCCGCCGGCGCGGCGCGGGCTCAGAGCAGCCCGGCCTTGCGCAGCGCGTCCTCCATGGCGCTGTTGACCGGCGGCGCCGCCTGCCGGCCGCCGCCACCCTGACGCCCCGTGCCACCGCTACCGCCCTGACGGCCGCCGCTACCCCCGCTGCCGCCGCTACCCCCGCTGCCCTGGCCGCCGCCACCTTGCCGGCCGCCGCCTTGCGCGCCACCGCCGCCTTGCCGGCCGCCGCCCTGCGCGCCGCCGCCACCTTGCCGGGCACCGCCGCTACCTTGCGCGCCGTCGCCTTGCCGGTCGCCGCCTTGGGCGCCGCCACCGCCTTGCCGGGCACCGCCCTGCGCGCCGGCACCCTGGCGTCCGCTACCGCTGCCACCCTGGCGCGGTCGGGCGGGCTGGCGGTCGCCGCCACCCTCTCGCCCGGCGCCCCGGTTGCCAGCGCCGCCGCCACCGCGAGGCGCCCCGACCGGGCTCTCCTCGTCGAGCCGCAGGGTCAGCGAGATCCGCTTGCGCGGCACGTCGATGTCAAGCACCTTGACCTTCACGACGTCGCCGGGCTTGACCACCTCGCGCGGGTCCTTCACGAACGTCTTCGACATCGCCGAGACGTGCACCAGGCCGTCCTGGTGTACGCCGACGTCGACGAACGCGCCGAACGCGGCCACGTTGGTCACCACGCCCTCGAGCACCATGCCGGCGACCAGGTCGCCGAGCTTCTCGACGCCCTCGGCGAACGTCGCCGTCTTGAACGCCGGTCGCGGGTCGCGGCCGGGCTTCTCCAACTCGCCCAGGATGTCGGTGACGGTGGGCACACCGAACAGCGCGTCGGCGAAGTCGCCCGGCCGCAGGCCGCGCAGCAGCGTGCCGTTGCCGATCAGCGACGGCAACTCGGTGCCGACCGCCGACAGGATCCGCCGGACCACCGGGTAGGCCTCCGGGTGCACCGACGACGCGTCGAGCGGGTCGCCGCCGGCGATCCGCAGGAAGCCGGCGCACTGCTCGAACGCCTTCGGACCGAGCCGCGGCACCTCCTTGAGCGCCGTGCGGTCGCGGAACGGGCCGTTGGCCTCGCGGTGCGCGACGATGTTGGCGGCCAGCGACTCGCCGATGCCGGACACCCGGGACAGCAGCGGCGCGGACGCGAGGTTGACGTCGACGCCGACGCCGTTGACGCAGTCTTCGACCACCGCGTCGAGCGAGCGCGACAGCTTGGCCTCGGAGATGTCGTGCTGGTATTGCCCGACCCCGATCGACTTCGGGTCGATCTTCACGAGTTCGGCCAGCGGGTCCTGCAGCCGGCGGGCGATCGACACCGCCCCGCGCAGCGAGACGTCCATGCCGGGCAGTTCTGACGCGGCGTACGCGGAAGCCGAATAGACCGAAGCGCCGGCCTCGGAGACCATCACCTTGGTCAGGTTGAGCGACGGGTTCTTCGCGATCAGGTCGGCGGCCAGCTTGTCGGTCTCCCGCGACGCCGTGCCGTTGCCGATCGCGACCAGGTCGACGTTGTGCGCCTCGGCCAGCTTGGCCAGGCTGGCTAGCGCCGCGTCCCACTTGTTGGCCGGCACGTGCGGGTAGATCGTGTCGGTCGCCAGCACCTTGCCGGTCGGGTCGACGATCGCGACCTTCACGCCGGTGCGGAAGCCCGGGTCGAGGCCCATCGTGGCGCGGGTGCCGGCGGGCGCGGCGAGCAGCAGGTCGCGCAGGTTGGCCGCGAACACGCGCACCGCTTCGTCTTCCGCCGCCTGGAACAGCCGCATTCGCAGGGACATGTCCAGGTGTACGACGATCCGCGTGCGCCAGGCCCAGCGGACCGTGTCGAGCAGCCAGCGGTCGCCGGGGCGGCCCTGGTCGGCGATGCCGAAGTGGCCGGCGATCCGCTGCTCGTAGAGCACCGGGCCGGTGGCCAGCATGCCGGTCGCGACCGCGTCGGCCTCGGCGGCGTCGGGCTCCAGGATGAGGTCGAGCACCTCCTCCTTCTCGCCGCGGAACAGCGCGAGGATCCGGTGCGACGGCAGCGAGGTCAGCGGCTCGGCGAAGTCGAAGTAGTCGCTGAACTTCGCACCCGCCTCCTCCTTGCCGGGCTTGACCTTGCCGCGCATCCGGCCGCGCTCCCAGACCTGCTCGCGCAGCGTGCCGATCAGGTCGGCGTCCTCCGCGAACCGCTCGACCAGGATCGACCGGGCACCGTCCAGTGCGGCCGCCGCGTCGGCGACGCCCTTCTCGGCGTCGACGTAGGCCGCGGCCTCGGCCTGCGGGTCTTTCGCCGGGTCGGCGAAGAGCAGGTCGGCCAGCGGCTCCAGGCCGGCCTCGCGGGCGATCTGCGCCTTGGTCCTGCGCTTGGGCTTGAACGGCAGGTAGATGTCTTCGAGCCGGGCCTTCGAGTCGGCCGCCCGGATCTGCGCCTCGAGCTCTGGGTCGAGCTTGCCCTGTGACCGGATCGACTCGAGGATCGCGGCCCGCCGTTCGTCGAGCTCGCGCAGATAGCGCAGCCGCTCTTCGAGGGTGCGGAGCTGGGTGTCGTCGAGCCCGCCGGTGGCCTCCTTGCGGTAGCGGGCCACGAACGGCACCGTCGCGCCGCCGTCGAGCAGGTCGACGGCGGAGCTGACCTGGGATTCGCGGACGCCCAACTCGTCGGCGATCCGCGCGGAGACGGACGGAGCTGCTGCCTGGATCTGGTCGGTCACCTCCGGCATTCTGCCGGACTGGTTCGTTTGACGTGGCCAGTGGGTAGAAGCCACACCGAGGGAGGTACGTCATGCTGGCCGAGCGACTACGCGATGTCGCGCCCGACGCCCTGGTCGAGGTCGTCGACCACCACGTCCGCTCCGACCTGGGCGGGCTGCGCGCCGACGTGCTGCTGGCCGACTATCGAATCGCCGGGCTCTGGCCGGTGCTGCGGCCCGACGACCCGACCCAGGGCCTGCTCGCCGAGCAGACGATCGCCGCGCGCTGCTTCGCCAGCCAGGAGCCGATGGTCGAGGATGTGCCCGAGACGCCGGGCGTACGCCTGTATGTGCCCCTCACGATCTGGGGTGAACGCCTCGGCATCCTGGTCGCCGACTTCCCGGCCCAGCCCGACGACGCCACGGTCCGGCACTGCCGCGCCGTCGCCGACGATCTCGCCGTCGCGTTGCGGGCGGCCGACCGCGACACCGACCGCTACCGGCTGGCCCGCCGTCGCCAGCGCCTTTCGATGGCCGCCGAGATGCAGTGGGACCTGCTGCCCGGCCGCTGTGTGAGTGATCACGGCTACGTGCTCGCCGGCCAGTTGGAGCCGGCCTACCGCACCTCCGGCGACAACTTCGACTGGGCGGTGAACGACGGCCGGTTGACCGTCACGGTGGTCAACGGCAACGGCACCGGGCTCGCCGCGTCGGCGTTGACCTCGCTCGCGGTCAACGCGATGCGCAACGCCCGCCGGTCCGGCGGGACGCTGGTCGAGCAGGCCGAACTCGCGTCGGACACACTGTTCGCGACCCATCGCGGCGCGCGGCCGATCGAGGCACTGCTGCTGGAATACGACGCGGGCAGCGGCCACGTGAAGGCGGTCGACGCCGGTTCACCGCGGGCCTGGCGGAACCGGGCCGGCGAGGTCGCGCCGATCGTGCTCGAGGAGCAACTGCCGCTGGGCATGTTCGAGGAGACCCGCTACGGCGTGCAGAGCTTCGAGTTGGCCGTCGGTGACCGGCTGTTCGTGGTCAGCGACGGCGTGCATTGCGCGGCGCCCGGCGGCCGTGAGTCCTATGGCGAGCGGCACCTGGCCGCCGCGATCCGGTCGGCCCGCCTCTCCCCGCCCGCGCAGGCGGTCGGCGCGTTGATGCGGGCGCTGCGCGACTATCACGGCGACATCGAGTTCGAAGACGACGCGGTGATCGTCTGCCTGGACCGCACCCATCCCGTCGACGGGACCGCGGGTGTCGCCGATGAGATCACGTCGAAGCGCATGGTGGAGGCGGCGCCAGGGTAAGTTTGCGGGTTGTCAACAGGGCATCCATCGACTCGGCGAGAGGCGACGGAATGGATCGTGCGGCGAACCTGGCCAGTTCTATTGAGGCTGCGTCGGAGGCGCTGGTCAGCGTCATGGAAGCGGCCCGCACGCGCCAGGAGTCGCAGGTCTCGCCGACCCAGGTCCGGGTCCTCTCGATCATCAACGTGCGGCCGGGCACCAACGTCAACCGCCTCGCCGAGATCCTCGACGTGGTGCCCTCGTCGGCCAGCCGGCTCTGCGACCGCTTGGAGGCGGTCGGCCTGCTGCGCCGCGCGGCCGACCAGCGCGACCGGCGCGAGGTCCGCCTGGTGCTCACCGCGGCCGGCGCGGCGGTGCTCCGCGAACTGCGCGAACGCCGCGCCCAGGCGGTGCAGGCGGTGCTCGACCGGATGCCGCACCGCGCCCAACACGACCTGCTGGTCGCCCTGATCGCGTTCGGCCACGCGTCGGCACAACTCCAGTCCGAGTCAACCCAACCGCGCACCGCCTAGCGCCAGGATCACGTCGATTTCGCGGGCGGCCTTCGTGTTGGCGGCGTTCTCCGCGAGTTGGATCAATGACTTCCACAGGGCCCAGCCGCGGCCGCGTTGCCAGGTCGCGTCGTCTGCGCCGAGAGCGGCGCGGAAGGCGGCCTGGGCGCGGGCGTCCAGGAAGGTCCACGCGATGACGAGGTCGCAGGCCGGGTCGCCGACGCCGGAGGTGCCGAAGTCGATGACGCCCCCAAGCTGGCCGTCGCGGACCAGCAGGTTGCCGTTCGCGAAGTCGCCGTGGAACCAGACCGGCGGCCCGTGCCACTCGGCGGCCAGGGCGGCCTCCCACTCCGCAGTGGCCGCGGCGGCGTCGACGCGCCCGTCGAGCGCCGCGATCGCGCGCCGGGTCTCCTCGTCGTAGTGGTGCAGTCCGGCGCCCCGCCAGAAGCTGTGCCGCCCGGCGGCGGGCTCACCGCCGGTGTCGACGGCCCGCAGCGCGGTCAGGAAGTCGGCAAGCTCGACCGCGAAGGCGGTCAGGTCGGTGATTCCGCCGTGGGTGGCGGTGCTGCCGTCGAGCCAGCGGTTGACTGACCACGGCCACGGATAGCCGGCGCCAGGCTTTCCGCAGCCGAGCGGGGTGGGTATCGGCTGCGGCAGGTGCGGCGCGAGCACCGGCAGCCAGCGCTGTTCCTTGGCCACGCTCGGCACATAGCCTTCGGCGCTGGGCAGCCGCACGGTCATCGCGTCGCCAAGGTGGAAGGTGCGGTTGTCGTTGCCGCCGACCGCCACCGGACGCACCGGAAGGTCGGTCCAGTGCGGGAACTGCTCGGCGATGAGCTTGCGGACCAGGGCGACGTCGATGATCACCGCTCGATGGTCATGGTCCGGGCCCGCGACCCGCAATCGATTAACCCGTCAGCCGCCGCTGATCAGGATGTCCATTTCCGCAACTTAGACTGTCTGGGCTACGTGCGGCAGAGCCGGACATCGGAGACAATGAACCATGGCATCGATGGCAGATCGGCTCCGCGACTTCCTGCGCAGCCCCCGCGGGCAGCAGCTCATGCAGAAGGGCCGCACGCAGCTCAACAAACCGGAGAACCAGCACCGGCTCCAGCAGCTCGCCAACCGGCTGCGCGGCCGCAAGCGCTGACCGCCGGAAAACCGCGGGCGGGAGCGCTGCCGGCCCGGCTAGTCTTCCCAGGCCATGACCGAGTTGCCGCCCGTCGCACACCTGCACGTCCACCTGGAGAGCGCGGTGCGCTGGGCCACGCTGGCCGAGATCGCCGAGCGCAACGGGATCGCCGTCCCCGATCACCTGCACGGCGGCGCCCATCAGTTCACTTCGTTCACCGACTTCTTCGACCAAAACCACCTCGTACGCGAATGCCTCCGCCGCCCCGACGACTTCCGCCGGGTGGCCGTCGAGTTCTGCGCGGACCAGGTCGCGCAGGGCGTCGGCTACGTCGAGGTCTCGTTCACCGCCGCCGCGCACGGCGAGCGCCTCGGTGACCTCGGCATGCCGCTCGCAGCGGTGCTCGACGGGCTGGCCGAGGGCGGCGAGCGCTATGGCCTGGCCTGGCAGGTCATCCTCGACACGTCCCGCCGGCGCTCGGTGGAGCGCGCCTGGCGCACGCTGGAGCTGGCCCGCAAGCATACCGGCGTCGTCGCGGTCGGCCTGGCCGGCGACGAGGACCATCCCGCGGCACCGTTCGCGGCGGTCTTCGCCGAGGCCCGCGAGGCCGGCCTGCACGTCGTGCACCACGCCGGCGAGGCCGCCGGCCCCGCCAGCATCCGCGAGGCGCTCGACGTGGGCCTGACCGAGCGGCTCGGCCACGGCATCCGCGTCCTCGACGACCCCGACCTGGTCGCCGAGGTGCGCGAGCGCGGCATCCCGCTGGAGGTCTGCCCGACCTCCAACGTGGCCCTGGGCTTCGCACCGTCGCTGGCCGCGCACCCGTTGCCCCGGCTGCGCGCGGCCGGCCTGGCGGTCACCATCAACACCGACATCCCAGAAATGGTCCACACCACCGTCCGGGAGGAGTACGCGGCCGCGGCCCGCGAGTTCGGGTGGACCGTCACCGACCTCGCCGACCTGGCCCGCGCGTCAGTCGACGCCTCGTTCGCGGATCCCGCCACCAAGGCCCGCCTGCACGCCGGCCTGTCGCCCGCCTAGAGCGCGGTTGAAGGCGTCGTGCCTCGCGGCTATGCGAGCGGCAGAAGGTCGCGTTCCGCGAACACCTTCTTGGCCGCGAACACCGCGTTGAGTGCGCGCGGGAAGCCGCAGTAGACCGCCGAGTGCAGGAACACCTCGATGATCTGCTGCGGCGTCAGCCCGACGTTGAGGGCGGCGTTGATGTGCACGTCCAGCTGCGGCTCGCAGCCGCCGAGGGCCGTGAGCATCCCGAGCGTGACGAGCTGACGGTCGCGCGGCTCCAGCCCGGGGCGGGCATAGATCTCGCCAAACCCCCAGGCGACGACCTGATGCCCGAGCTCCGGCGCGATGTCCGAGAGAGCCTCGATGACCTTGGCGCCCGCCTCGCCGTCAATCCTGTCGAGCACTTCCTTGCCCTGGTCGAAACGCTCCTGGCGGGAGGTCTTCTCGTCCACGGTTGTCCGCTCCTTCGTCCCGGTGATCACCCAGAACGGTAGAAGCTAGAGCGTGCTCTAGGTCAAATCCGGCTACCGGCTGTGGATCGCGGAGCCGAGGATGTCGCGGTTGAGGGAGCCGATCACGGTCAGCGGGATGCCCTTCGGGCAGACCGCGGTGCACTCGCCGGTGTTCGTGCAGCCGCCGAAGTCGGCCTCGTCGTGCGCTGCCAGCATGGCCGAAGCGCGCTCGGCGCGTTCCGGCTGGCCCTGCGGCAGGGCGCCGAGGTGGGCGACCTTCGCGGCGGTGAACAGCATCGCCGAGCCGTTGGGGCAGGCGGCCACGCAGGCGCCGCAGCCGATGCAGGCGGCGGCCTCGAACGCGGCGTCGGCGGCCGGCTTCGGCACCGGCGTCGCGTGCGCGTCGGGGGCGCTGCCGGTCGGCGCGGAGATGTAGCCGCCGGCCTGGATGATCCGGTCGAACGCGGCCCGGTCGACGACCAGGTCCTTGACCACCGGGAAGGCGCGGGCCCGCCACGGCTCGACGTCGATCGTGTCGCCGTCCTTGAAGTGCCGCATGTGCAACTGGCAGGCGGTGGTCAGCTTCTGCGGGCCGTGCGCCACGCCGTTGATGACCATGCCGCAGGCGCCGCAGATGCCCTCGCGGCAGTCGTGGTCGAAGGCCACCGGCTCCCTGCCGGCCGTGGTGAGCTGCTCGTTGAGCACGTCGAGGACCTCGAGGAACGACATGTCCGGCGAGATGTCATCGACCTTGTAGGACACCATCGAACCGCGGGTATCCCGGTCCTGCTGGCGCCAGATGCGCAGGTTCAGTTTCACGAGTAGCTCCGCTGGCTGGGTTTCTCGTACTCGAAGGTCAGGGCCTCTTTGTGCAGCACCGGCTGGGCGCCGAACTCCCAGGCGGCCACATAGGAGAACTCGTCGTCGGCCCGCAGCGCCTCGCCGTCGGGGGTCTGCGACTCGGCCCGGAAGTGGCCGCCGCAGGACTCGGTGCGGTGCAGCGCGTCGATGCACATCAGCTCGGCCAACTCGAAGAAGTCGGCGACCCGACCGGCCCGCTCGAGCGACTGGTTCAGCTCCGCGCCGGTGCCGGGCACCTTGACCCGGGCCCAGAACTCCTCGCGCAGCGCCCGGATCAGCTCGATCGCCTTGCGCAGCCCGGCGTCGGTGCGCTCCATGCCGCAGAACTCCCACATGATCTTGCCGAGTTCGCGGTGGAACGAGTCGACCGAACGGTCGCCGTCGATCGTGAGCAGCTTCTGCACCCGGTCGGCGACCGCGGTGCGGGCCTCGACCACCGCCGCGTGCTTGGGCGTGAGCTTCTGGAACGGGCCGTCGGCCAGGTAGGCGCCGATCGTGTTGGGCAGCACGAAGTAGCCGTCGGCGAGCCCCTGCATCAGCGCGGACGCGCCGAGCCGGTTGGCGCCGTGGTCGGAGAAGTTGGCCTCGCCGATCACGAACAGGCCGGGGATCGTCGAGCTCAGGTCGTAGTCGACCCAGAGCCCACCCATCGTGTAGTGCACGGCCGGGTAGATCCGCATCGGCGTCTCGTAAGGGTCTTCGCCGGTGATCCGCTCGTACATCTCGAAGAGGTTGCCGTAGCGGGCCTGGACGGCCGGGCGGCCGAGCCGCTCCAGCGCGTCGGCGAAGTCGAGGTAGACGCCGCGCCCGCCGGGGCCGACGCCACGGCCGTCGTCGCAGACCGCCTTGGTGGCCCGGGAGGCGATGTCACGGGGCACCAGGTTCCCGTACGCCGGATAGCGCCGCTCCAGGAAGTAGTCGCGCTCGTCCTCGGGGATGTCGCCGGGCGACCGGGTGTCGCCGGCCTGCTGCGGCACCCACACCCGGCCGTCGTTGCGCAGCGACTCGCTCATCAGCGTCAGCTTCGACTGGTGCTCACCCGAGACCGGGATGCAGGTCGGGTGGATCTGGGTGTACGCCGGATTGGCGAACAACGCGCCCCGCCGGTGTGCCCGCCAACTCGCCGTGACGTTGCAGCCCTTGGCGTTGGTCGACAGGTGGAACACGTTGCCGTAGCCGCCGCTGGCCAGCACCACCGCGTCGGCCAGGTCGACGGTGACCGCGCCGGTCTCCAGGTCGCGCACCACGATGCCGCGGGCCCGGCCCTCGATCACGATCAGGTCGAGCATCTCGTGCCGGGTGTGCATGGCGACGGTGCCGGCGTTTACCTGCCGCTCCAGCGCCTGGTAGGCGCCGAGCAGGAGCTGCTGGCCGGTCTGGCCGCGGGCGTAGAAGGTGCGGGAGACCTGGGCGCCGCCGAACGAGCGGGTGTCCAGCAGGCCGCCGTACTCCCGGGCGAACGGCACGCCCTGCGCCACGCACTGGTCGATGATCTCGAGGGAGACCTCGGCCAGCCGGTAGACGTTGGACTCGCGTGACCGGAAGTCGCCGCCCTTGATGGTGTCGTGGAAGAGCCGCTCGACCGAGTCGCCGTCGTTGCGATAGTTCTTCGCGGCGTTGATGCCGCCCTGCGCGGCGATCGAGTGCGCGCGTCGCGGGCTGTCCTGGTAGCAGTAGCAGCGCACCCGGTAGCCGAGCTCGCCGAGCGTCGCCGCGGCCGAGCCGCCGGCCAGGCCGCTGCCCACCACGATCACGTCGAGCCGGCGCCGGTTGGCCGGGTTGACCAGCCGGCCGGTGGAGCGCCGCTTGGTCCACCGCTCCGCGAGCGGCCCGTCCGGCGCCGCGGTGTCGGCGATCGGGTCGCCGTCGACGAAGAACTCACCCGGGTATGTCATGCGGATCCCACCCATCCGACGAGAACAGCGAACGGCACCGAGAGGAAGCCGACGCAGAGGAGGATCGCGAAGCCGAGCGCGACCACGCGGGCCCGCCGTTCGCCCTTCGCGGTGCGCTGGCCGAGCGTGCGCAGGGCGCTGAACAGGCCGTGCCGCACGTGGAAGCCGATCGCGACGATGGCCAGCGCGTAGAAGAGGGTGACCGGCCAGCGGCTCGGCGCGAAGTCGGCGACCACGTTGGCGTAGGGGTGCGCCGCGTCGCCGACCGGGTTGACCGTGCCGGTGGTCAGGTCGAGCAGGTGCCAGACAATGAACAGCAGGATGATCACGCCGCCCCAGCGCATGGTGCGGGCCGCGTAGCTGCCCTGGACCTTGGGGCGGTGGGCGTAGGCCACCGGGCGGGCGCGCTTGGCGCGCAGCGCGAGCGTCGTGGCGGCCCAGGCGTGCCCGAGCACGGCGGCGGTGAGCACGAACCGCTGGATCCAGAGGTACCAGACGTGCGGGATCACGGGGTAGCCGATGGTGCGCAGCCAGTGCGCGTAGCTGTCGAACGATTCGGCGCCGAAGAACACCTTGAGGTTGCCGGCCATGTGCGCGACCAGGAACAGCAGCAGGAGCAGGCCGGATACGGCCATGACCGCCTTGGCGCCTACCGTCGACCGGTAGATCGCCTTCCGCCCGCCGGGCGGCGGCGCGGAGGATTTCTTTGTCGCCACGCGCGTACCCGATGCTGCCACCATGCCGTTGACGCTAGGTTCACCTCGCATGATGCGTCCAATGCATGGCCATCGCGGTGCCAATAGCGTTAAGCTATCGATATGCGTCTGGAACAGCTGCGGTCCTTCGTGGCGGTGGCCGAACTGCGACATTTCACCCAAGCGGCCGTTGCGGTGGGTGTGGCGCAGCCCTCACTCAGTAAGCAGATTCACAGCCTCGAAGCCGAGCTCGGCGCACCCCTGTTCACCCGCCTGCCGTCCGAGGTGGAGCTGACTCCGGCCGGCGAGGCGCTGCTGCCGCTGGCGCAGCGGATCCTGGCCGACGCCGAGACCGCTCACCGCGAGGTGCGCAACCTGGTCGGGCTGACCAGCGGCCGGGTCCGCCTGGGTGCGACGCCGAGCCTGTGCACCTCGCTCGCCCCGCGGGTGCTGCGCCGCTTCCAGGCCGCCCATCCCGGCATCGAGCTGCGGGTGGCCGAGGGCGGCTCGCAGGAGCTGGTCCACTCGCTCTCGCACGGCGAGCTCGACCTGGCCCTGGTGGTGCTGCCCGCGACGGGCATCGACCCGGCGCTGGACGCCGCGCCGATCCTGGAGGAGGCGCTGGTCGTCGCTGCCGCCGTGGGGACACCGCTGCCCGAGCCGATGCGCGTCGACGACCTGCGCGGCCGGCCGCTGGTGATGTTCCGGCGCGGCTACAACCTGCGCGACGACGCGCTCGAGGCGTGCCGGCGGGCCGGCTTCGAGCCGACCTTCGCGGTCGAGGGCGGCGAGCTCGACGCGGTGCTCGAGTTCGTCGAGGCCGGGCTCGGCCTGGCCGTGGTGCCGGAGATGGTGCTGGCCAACCGCCCCGGCCTGCGCGCCGTGCCGCTCGCCCCGCCGGGCCTGCGCCGCACCATCGCGATCGCACAGCGCCGCGGTGTCTCACTGACCCACGCCGCGTCGGCGCTACGCGACGTCATCCTGGCCGACGTTTGTCCGTAGAGTCTCCGGACGTGAAACCTTGGCGCGATGTAGCGGCCCGCGTGCTCGGGCGCCCCACCCCGGCGCGGATGGTCCCCACCGGATCGGTTCGGCAGCGGCGGCGGATGCCCGCTCCGCTGCGCCGCCGCGAGGACCGGATGCTCGACTATTCGCCGGAGCTCGACGGCCGCGCCGACCCGGGTGAGGTGGTCTGGACCTGGGTGCCCTACGAGGAGGACCCGCGCCAGGGCAAGGACCGGCCGGTCGTGGTGGTCGGCCGGCGCGGCCGCACGATGCTTGGCCTGATGCTCTCCAGCAACGACCGCCGCGACGGGCAGCACGGCTGGCTGGCGGTCGGCACCGGCTCCTGGGACCGCGACTCGCGGCCGAGTTGGGTGCGCCTTGACCGGGTGTTGACGGTGCACGAGACCGGCATCCGCCGCGAGGGCTCCATCCTGGACCGCGGCCGCTTCGACCAGATCGCCACCCGGCTACGCAGCGACTACGGCTGGCGTTAGGCCCATTCCGGCTGGGCATCCGGGATAACGTCGGGGCGGTGCGGTTCCTGAGTAGACGCTCCATCCTGGCCGGTGTCGTGGGCGCGGTGGCGTTGCCGGGCGGGCCGGCCGCCGCGTCCGCCGCCGCGGATCCGCTGGAGCGGTTGCTCGCCGGCAACCGGCGGTTCCGCGCCGGTCAGCCCCGCCAACCTCGCCAGTCGCTCGCCGACGTGCGGCGCCTGGCAGGTGGTCAGTGCCCTTTTCGTCGTTGTCCTCGACTGCCTCCTCACCGCCCGGAGCGCCATCGTCCGCTCCGCCGTCGAGGCTGGCACCCTCCGTGTCGTCGGCGCCCGCTACGACCTCGACACAGCTGCCGTCACCGTGGTCTGAGCCCCGCCACCGACGACCGGGCCGCCAGCGATCAGCGACGCCGGGTTGAGCTGTCGGGCGTGTCGCGGAGGCTCGGGGTATATCCGTTCGCGCGTACATGATTTGTCATGTACGTACATGACAAATCATGTACGCGCTGGGACAGCTACCCGCCGGGAGAAGTTGCCTGTCGCGGTTTGCGGGTGAGCGGCGGCGGGTCTGGCAGCGGAGCGAAGCGTTGTCTGGCGGGGCGACGGTCGCGCCCCACGCGAACCCGAGTTATGCGCATGTCGACCTGAAGAGGGTCAGCGACCGCATGAACGGACTCACAATTGCCCGAAGCGGGCGATCGCCACGGTCAGCGCGGCCGCGAACAGGACTATGTTGGCCGCGACGCTCAGTGGTTCGCGCAGCTTCGTGTGTGCGTAGGCCGCGCCGATCATCAGCGCGCAGACGCCGAGCCCGGCCAGCGGGGTGAGCACCGGGGCGATATCGGTGGCCCACGGCAGGATCAGGCCGACGCCGGCGA
>Ga0193743_1001026_pt1 | contig 21304 bp, 16 predicted proteins | sample L2c2metaG_FD_143038 | JGI IMG/M metagenome (GOLD analysis project Ga0193743, IMG submission 143038) | Soil microbial communities from a riparian zone of the East river system, Colorado, United States - L2c2 | ecosystem: Environmental > Terrestrial > Soil > Riparian zone | place: USA: East River... | reverse complement strand
TGTCGAGTACGCCGACCAGCCGGGCCAGTGCGGCGCCCGAGGACTGCACTGTGTCCAGCTGGAAGAGTGCCGAGTTGACCGGGCCGAACAGGTTGATGAAGTACAACGCCGCGGCGCTGGCCGTGCCCACCGTGGCCGTGCCAGAGCGGACCAGGAAGAACCCGGTGATCAGCACGGCCGCCGCGCCCACGTACTCGGCGATGTTGAGCCGGCCGAAGAACCCGGTTTGCAGCCGTACCACCCGGACCGAGGCGGCGACCACCTCGTCGGACCGGCGGCCGACCCGCACGGCGTGGTCGGCGCCCAGCCGGAACGCCCGCACCGTGGCCGCGCCGCCCACGGTGTCCAGCAGTTGCTGCTGCTGCGCTCCGGCGGTCTCCCGCTGCGCCCGGTAGAGCGGCGAGGATCGACCCAGGTACCAGCGGGCGGTGAGCACCTGGACCGGGGAGGCGAGCAGCGCGGCCACGGTGAACCGCCAGTCCAGCACCGCCAGCCCGACCAGGGTGAGCCCGATCAGCAGCATGGAGCGGGCGAACTGCGGCACCGCGTCCCGAACCGCCTCGCTGACCAGCGCCACGTCCGCGCTGACCCGGGAGGTCAGATCGCCCGACCCGGCCTGCTCGATGCGGTCCAGCGACAGGTCCAGCACGCGGGTGATGAACCGCTCGCGCAGCGTGGCCAGCATGTCTTCGCCGACCCGGATCACCAGTACCACGCCGAGCACCGCAAGCAGGCCCTGGCCCAGCGCCACGACGACCAGCGCCAGCACTGGGCCGTGCACCGACGCGGCCGGTTGCCCGCTGGTCACCAGGTCAACGATCCGACCGAGCAGCGGCGCGGTCAGCAGGCTCACCGCCGCGCCGCCGACCAACGCGGCCAGCGCCAGCGCCGCGGCCGCCCGGCGCGGGCGCAGCAGCGCGGCGACCTCGGCGCGCACCCTGGCCCCGGTGGCGACCGGCAGCAGTACCCGCGAGCTCATCCGAGCACCAGCGTCCGGTAGTCGGCGTCCCGGTCGAGCAGCTCGGCGTGGCTGCCCTGCGCCCGCACCGCCCCGCCGTCCAGCTCGACCACCCGGTCACAGGCGGCCAGCAGCGCCGGGCTGGTGGTGGCCACCAGCGTGGTGCGGCCGCGCCGCAGTTCGCGCAGCGCCTCGGCGACCCGCGCCTCGGTGACCGTGTCCAGCGCGGTGGTCGGGTCGTGCAGCACCAGCACCGGCGTGTCGGTGGCCAGCGCGCGGGCCAGCGCCACCCGCTGTCGCTGGCCGCCGGACAGCGACCGGCCCTGCTCGCTGACCGGTGCGTCCAACCCACCGGGAAGGCTGGTGGCCACCTCGTCGGCCTGCGCCGCGCGCAGCGCCGGCCCGGGATCCACCTCCTCGCCGACCGCGGCTGTCACGTTCTCCCGCACCGTCCCGGCGAACAGCTCAGCGTCGTGCGCGGCGACCAGGATCACCCCGCGCAGCAGCCCCGGATCGAGATCCACCAGCGGGTGTCCGTCCAGCTCGATCGAGCCCCACGCGGGGTCCGCCTCCCGGTTGAGGCAGTCCAGCAGGGTGGTCACCGCCGCCGGGTCGGCGCTCACGATGCCCAGCAACTCCCCAGGTTGAACATGCAGGTCGAGGCCGGTCAGCGGGCCCCGGCTAAGCCGGCGCAGCCGCAGCTCGCCACGCGCCGGGGTGTCCGGGGCCGCGTCGCCGCCGTGCACCGAGGGCGGCGCGCTGAGCACCGACTCGATCCGCTCGGCGGATGGCCTGGCCTGAGCCAGCGCGCTGACCACCCGGCCGAACACGCCGAGTGGGCCGAGCAGGAACTGGGCCAGCCCGACGGCGGACACCAGCTCGCCCACGCTGATCGAGCCAGCGGCGGCCAGCCGGCCGCCGACCAGTGCGACCAGCGCCAGGAACAGCCCGTTCGCGGCGAGCACGGCGCCCTGGTACCAGCCCTGCGCACGTCCGGCCCGCAGCGTGGCGGCCAGCGCCTCCCGGCTGGTCGCGGTGTACCGGCGGACCGCGGCGGCCTCCGCGCCGATGCCCTTGACCACCCGGATACCGGCCACCAGATCCGCGGCGACCCCGGCCGCCTGTGCCGCCCGCTCCTGCTCGGGGCCGCTGCGGCGCTGCAACGGTTTGCCGAGCAGCCGCAGCAGGTACAGCAGCGGCGGCGTGCCGAGCAGAATCAGTAGCCCCAACGGCAGCGAGATGCGCAGCAGCGCCACGGCGGCGACCACCAGCGCGGCCAGCCCGGCCAGCCCGAACGGCAGCGCCAGTTGCAGTGCGGCGACCCGCTTGGCGTCACCGACGGCGATGTTCACCAGGGCGCCGGGCAGCCGCCCCGCCTCCGCGCCGCCCCGCGCGTCCAGCACCCGCTCCGTCACCTGTCGGCGCAGCCGTTGGTCGGCGCGGGCCTCGGCCAGCCAGGTGCGGCGTGCGCCCAGCCGATAGCAGTTGGACAGCATGAGGAAGTCCAGCCCGAGCACGAGTAGCCAGAGCACCAGCTGGCCCAGGTCGCCGGTCCGAACCGCGTTGTCGATGACAACCCCGACCAGCACCGGCACCAGCGCCTCGCCGACCTGGTGCAGCATGAGCAGCGGAGACGCCACGGCGAGGTCCCCGCGTTGGGCCAGCACCGAGTCGCGCAGGACGGTCATGAGCCCAGCATGGCAAGGTAAGGCTGTGCTATCAACGCGGCGATCGACTCGAGTGACCCTTGACTCGTGCCGGGCTCGGCGGGCGGGCGGATCATGACTGCTGCCCGGCTCAACGGCATCTCGCTGAACTACGAGGTGGCTGGGTCCGGTGACCTCGTGGTGCTGGTGATGGGCACCGGCGGCCCCGGCCGGGTGTGGAAGCTGCACCAGGTGCCGGCGCTGCTCGCGGCCGGGTACCGGGTCGCCACCTACGACGCCAGGGGAATCAGCTCAGACCCTGTGAGTGGTATTGGTCGCTATAGCGACCAAGACCACTCACAGGTCCCGCTGCCGGACGGTGGGCACGGCACGAACGGCGTCGCCCCGATGACCATCGAGGACCTGGTCGCCGACCTGGCCGCGCTGGTCGAGCACCTCGGCGGCGGTCCGGCCCGGGTGATCGGTACCTCGCTGGGCGCGCGGGTCGTGCAGGAACTGGCACTGGCCCGCCCGGATCTGGTCCGCCAGGCGGTGGCGATGGCCGCGCACGCCCGCCTCGATCCGATCCAGCGGATGCTCACCGACGGGCAGCAGGGCCTGTTCGACCAGCGGGTGGTGCTGCCGCCGACCTACCACGCGGCGGTCACCGCGGTGATGAACCTCTCCCCGGCGACCCTGCGCGACGAGGACAAGGTCCGTGAGTGGCTGGACGTCTTCGAGTTCTCCGCCGCCCCGATGTCCGCCGGCGAGCGTGCCCAGCTCGGGGTGTCCGCCCAGCTCACCGACCGGTTGACGGCGTACCGGCGGATCCGGGTGCCCGTCCTGGTCATCGGGTTCGCGGACGATGTGATGATCCCCGCCTACCTGAGCAGAGAGGTTGCCGTGGCCATTCCCGGCGCCCGGTACGTCGAGGTCCCGGACACCGGCCACTTCGGCTACCTGGAGCGCCCGGAGGAGATCAACCGGCTGCTGCTGGAGTTCCTCGCCGCCGAATGAAGTGGGGGTGCCCGACTGGTGAGATCGCCTATTCAACTGTCGCCGGTTCTCGGGATTTGTGGCTGCCGTGAGTGATCTCCTGGGGCGTATTGGCTCCAGGTGGCGCCAGCCTGGGCGGCGAGCTTCGTCGTGGTGACGTGGTGGTAGCCGAGGGCGTCGGCGACGATCGGGGCTGGCATGTCCAGGACGTGTTCTCGGATTGCGGCGCTTCGGCCGGCGACGGTGGGCACGTCGAGTTGGTGGACGAGCGCGGCTAGGTGTTCGGGGTGCAGCGGTTGGTCGGCGCGGCGGCCGGGGAACAGCCAGGTGCAGCCGGGGTTGGTCGCGGTTCGCATGTTCGAGCGGTGGGCCGCGTAGTCCAGTAGCAGCGCGGCGAAGGGTTGTGGGACGGGCGAGGGTGGGTTCCCGAGGCGGATGAAGACGTCGTCGCCGTCCTGGAGGAGGTCATCGAGGGTCAGGCGGACGATGCGGCTCACCGGCTGGGCGTAGAGCAGTAACAGGCCGGCGGCGACCCTGCTGCGCGTGGGTGCGTTGGTGTCGGTGAGGATCTGGCCCAGCAACTCCAGTCGGCGGGCGCTGGTGATCGGGGCGGCCTGGCCGGCCCGCGCCGAGGGCAGCGTGAACCGGCGGGTTAGCTTGTTCGCCGCGCACCACAACAAGAAGGCTCGGATGGCTGTGCGGTCATGCTGTTTGTGCTCGGCGTGCCAGGCGTCGATGTCGCTCTGCCGGCAGTCGGACAGCCCCAGCTGCCGGTCAGCAAGCCAGCCCAGGAAGGCGGTGGCGTGCTGGACCTGGTCTCCGGCGAACCGGCGTCCGGCTGCGGTGATGGGCTTGCGCTCGACGCGGGATCGCAACCGGGGCAGGACGTGCCAGGTGGCGAACCTGCGGACAATCTGGGCATGGTCGGGTTCGGTGATGCCGGCGAGGTGTTCGCCGAGCCACCGCTCGAACAGACAGATCTGCTTGTCCACGAGGGGCAGCACGCCGCAGGTCATGAGCAGTTCCCGCAGATGAGCGGCGGCGCGCCAGGGCTGAAGCCGGTGGAATGCCTCGTGAGTGAGTGCGATCTCGCCGGTTCCCAAGCCGCGCAGCAAGGTCTCAGCCGCCCGTGGGTTCGGGGAGCGCCCATCGAGCCAGTTCAACCCGGTCCGTGGGTTGTCCATCGCAACCAGCATGTCGTGCAGGGCAACGAGTTCTGGGCGGATGCGCCCTGAGCCGTCGTCGAGGAGGCTGGCGAGCCGGTCTGACAAGGTGCAGCGAGTGCAGAGCCGGTGGCCGTGCAGCTGGCTTTCCTGACCGCAGCGAGAGCAGGCGTAGGACGGGCGGAAGCCCGCGCAGCGGGTGCAGATCGCGGCGCCGTCGGCAGACCGCAAGCCCGGGAGGATTCGGTGGTCTCCGCAATCAGGGCAGTGGCCTCGGATGCGGAGGGCCCGGCACTCGCACGTTCGACAGATCGACCCGTCGGGCCAGACAGCCGCGAAGCAGCCGAACCGGCCGCACCGAGCGCACGTCCGTTTGTGCCAGCGCTCGAACTGCTCGGGCGTGCAGTACGTCGGGTTCACTCGTCCGGCAATATCCGGGCAGCCCGTGGCCGTAGCTTCGCAACGGTCGAGGGCGGGGCCGGGCGGTCGTCGGTGGCGGTCTTGCGGACGCCGGCGTTCTCGGCGGTGGTAACGACCAGGTCGGTGGGGGTGCAGCCGAGGATGTCGCAGAACGCGGACAGCACCTGCAGCGACAGCCGCTCCGGGACGCCGGAGACCAGGCGATGGACCTGGGAGGCGGACAGGTCGATGCCGCGTTCCTTCAGTAGCGGGACGAGCTCGGTCGCGGTGAAGATGCCGCGGGTGGCCATCGTTTCCCGCAGCCGCCACGAGTAACCGATCTTCCGTTTCACGTTCGTGTCTCCTGCCCGCGCAGTGCTTCGGCGATGGTGGCGTCGAGGTGTCGGCGCAGGGTGCGTTTGCGGTAGTCCGAGGACACGCAGGTGTAGATCGAGGTCGTGCTGGCGTGCTCGTGGCCGACCTGTTCTTGGACGAACCGCGGGTCCCAGCCGTCCTCGATCAGGTGCGTGACGTAGGAGCGGCGCAGCGAATGAAAGTCGACCCCGTCGCTCAGGCCGAGTTGCGTGCGGTAGGCGACGAAGCGGGAGTTGAGCCGCTGGCAACCCACACGGAGCCCGCGCTCGGACGGCCAGGCGGCCGGGTTGCCGTCGACGCCGAACAACGGTCGGATCTCGGTGAACCATTCCTCGAGGATGTCGGGGGTCCAGTCCCAGACCGTCATCACGCTGCGCTGTTTGGGTGGTGAGCCCTTCTTGGCCTTGCCGAACCTGACGCGACAGAGCCCGTACTCGCCGAACTCGGCCCCGGCGACGTTTCGGGCGAAGTCGACGGCGTCGAGCATCCTGGTCTCATTGCGCCGTAGGCCGAACGCGTAGGCGGTCTTGAACAGCGTCGCGTCGCGAAACGCGGGCAGCCAGCCCTTCCGGCCGAACGCGCGGATGCGGGCCACCTCATCGTCGCAGTGGGCGAAGAAGGCGTGCAGCTCCTTCTTGGTGAAGGCCCGCTTCTTCGGGTCTGCCTCACCTACTTGGACGTGTGTGGCGGTGTTCCACTCGTGTACGACCTGGATCGGGTGCGTGCCGAAGCGGGCCTCGCAGGTCGCGGACCATTCGTAGGCCGGGTCGGTGATGAAATGGCAGAACGCCCGGACGGCCTCGGAGTACGAGCGGATCGTCGAGCGCTTCAACTCCCGCAGCGACCGCAGGTCGCCGAGCCAGTCATCAATCATCGCCGGGGACCATTGCCACGGGAACGCGTTCACGTAGTGAGCGAACGCGTTCACCGAGTTCTCCCGGCCCTCGACCGTCGACCGCGCCAGATTCCGCGCGAGCTGCTGGTTAGCGAACCCGGCCAGCATTGCCGAAAAGACCTGTTCCTCCGGGTGCAGCAGCGACACCCCGTCCACCAGATGCAGCCTCGCCGCACCCGGCGCCACACCGATCGGCACCATGACCACCACTCTCCGTTACTCGCATCCAACGCGACAAAGACGCATCAGATGCGACAGAGGTGGAGACTCACAGGTCAACCAGCCTTCTGGGCGACACAACCCGCGGCAGACCAGCGGTTTCCGACCGCTACGGTCACCGCCGAGCCGGAAAACAACCGCTGGCACAACAGCCACAGTCGCCATCGAGTAAGCGCCCTTCGCTAACTGTCGCCAATTCGCATCCGATGCAATTGGCGGCAGAAGTAGTACTCGCCGAAAATCGGGCGGATACGGCTGGGTAGGCTTCTGAGCTGGGGATCTGTGGGCCTGGCGGGAGGTCGTTCTTGGCGACGCAGGTGTTCGCGGACGAGGAGCTGGAGCGCCTGCGGGGGTTCCCGGAGATTGGCAGGGACGAGCTAGCGAGGTTCTTCACCCTGACTCCGGCGGATGTCGCGTTCGTCGGGCAGACGGCAGCAGCGGTCGGGGAGAGCTGGCCATGGGTGCGCCGCTGCCCGTACGAGGGTGAAATCGAGATCCGGTGGGTAGTGCTCGAGCCCAGCCGAGTACGCCGTGCCGAGTCCGGAACGCGAGGACTACCTGCGGATGCAGATCGCGCACCGATTAGGTTTCCGCGCCGCGCCCGTCTGTACGTGTGAGATCGACTCACGGGAGGCTGGCACGATGCGGAAACTGATCTTCGGCATGAACGTGACCCTGGACGGCTACATCGCCGCGACCGGCGACGACATCGGCTGGGGCGGGCCGCCGAGCGACGAGCTGTTCCAGTGGTGGCTCGACCAGGAGCGGGCGAGCGATCTGTCGCTGTACGGGCGCAAGCTGTGGGAGACGATGAGCTCCTACTGGCCGACCGGCGACCAGCAGCCCGACGCTACCCCGGCGGAGATCGAGTTCGCGCGGAACTGGCGGGACACGCCGAAGGTGGTGTTCTCCTCGACGATCGACAAGGTCGACTGGAACACCCGCCTGGTCACCGGCGACGCGGTCGCCGAGATCACCCGGCTCAAGGCCGAAGACGGCGGCCCGATGGGCATCGGCGGCGCAACGCTCGCCGGGGCTGCCATGCGGGCCGGGCTGATCGACGAGTACGCCCTGGCCACCTACCCGGTCCTGGTGGGCGGCGGCACGCCGTTCTTCACGGCGCTGGACAGCTGGGTGAACCTGAACCTGGTGGAGACGCGGACGTTTCCCGGCGGCGTGGTGCTGACCCGATACGAGACGAGGCGATGAGCACGGGCCAGATGCTCGGCTCGTGAGGCCAGGTCGAAATCCTTCCTGGCGTGCTCACCGTGATGTTCTTCGGGGCATAAAGATGCCCCGCCGGCAACGCCGGCGGGGCGGTGGTGTTCGCGTTGTCGCGTTGGTGTTCAGCTGGTCGGGGTGCTCATTCCGCGGTGGCTTCGGTGACGGCGGCCCGTGCGCTGGACTCGTCGACGATGGGGCCTTGTCTGATTAAAGTGTCGGGGGCAGGCCCAGCCATGGTTTGTCGGTGGCGTCGAATCCGGTGAGCTCGGCGATCTTCCCGTCGACGATGTGCAGGACCGCGATGGCAAATAGCCGGTACTCCGGGTCGTCGGGGGTGCGGAGGTACAGCGCGGCGGCCGGCATGCGGTTGACCGTCGTGGTGATACAGCGCCAGTCGTCGTGGCCGCGCTGGAAGAGCCCACCGGAGACCCAGCCGTCCACCGCGTCCTTGGCCGTCATGATCACGGTGCCCATATCGGGCAGCATCGCGAAGCGCAGCTCGTCGCGCAGCAGGGACATCAGCCCGTCGAGGTCGTTGCGCTCATGGGCGTCGATATACGACTTCACCACGCCGCGCTCGTCATTCGACAGCTCGTGGGTGGCGGGGCTCCGCCAGTCGAGGCGGCGGTCGGGCAGCTGCTCGCGCATCGTCACACGGGCCCGCTGCAGTGCGCTGGTCACCGATGCGACGGTCAGCTCGAGGGCGTCGGCGGCTTTCGACGCCGGCCAGCCGAGGACGTCGCGCATGATGAACGCCGCCCGCTGCCGCGGCGGCAGATGCTGGACGGCGACGATGAACGCCAGCTCGATCGTTTCCCGCGCCGCCACCGATTCCTGCGGGTCCTCGGGGAGCATCCGGTCGGGGTACGGCTGCAGGTACAGCACCTCGGAGCCGGGGTCCGGCAGCTCGGACGGTACGGGTGTGCGGTCGTTGCGCTTCTCCAGGAAGTCGAGGCAGGCGTTCGTCGCGATCCGGTACAGCCAGGTCCGCAGGGCCGCGTGGCCCTTGAACGACTCCCGCTTGTTCCACGCTCGCAGGAACGTCTCCTGCGTCATGTCCTGGGCGTCCTCGTAGTTCGCGAGCATCCGGTAGCAGTGCACCTGCAGCTCACGCCGGTGGCGCTCCGTGATGAGTGCGAACCGTGCCGTGTCGTCTGAGCGGACCGCCGCGATGAACGTGGCCTCGTCGGCGCCCAGCAGTCTGGCGTCGGTCATGGTCATCAATCCTTCCACCGATGCGAGAGGGCTAACAGAACTGACGACGTGGCGGAGGATTTCTGATCGGTGAAGCCGCTGACACCGGGCCGTTCGCCAGGCCGGATGGGTCGGGTCGATCCATCCGGGACGTGCTCCGGGTCGGGCACACCCTCGATGTCGAGGTGGGGCCAGCACGGCTAAGCGTTGTTTTTCGGCGCCTGCTACTTAGGGGCCGCATCGGCGCGCCTCCGACCGCGATGCCAAACCGGACGCCGCCTCGGCGAGGTCAGTCACCCGCGCGGCCTCACCCGCGGGCCGATCTTCCTGTCCGCTCGCATCGCCCCTGACGACGGCACCGCGCCCGTACGTGACGTCGACCCGGCCAGCCGCCGCCGACGCATGACCTACCGCACCGCCGAACGCCACCTCGGCGCCGCCACCGACGGCTGGAATCTGCACGACCTGCGCCATTCCCGACTCACCCACGCCGGCGAGGACGGCGCCACCGAAGCCGACCTGATGAACCTCTCCGGCCACGAAGACCGCCGCACCCTCCAGCGCTACCTCAAGCCCAGCAAAGAAGGCACCCACCGTCGCCTCGACGGGCTCGACGCCCAGCGAGGGACCTGGACACCCAACGCCGACGAACTCACCGCCCGCATGACCAGCAACCGCGACAGCAGCTAAACCCGATCTTTGCTGGTCAGCCATATCCGCCCGATTTTCGGCGAGTACTACGGGGACCCCAAGTGGGCCCACTCACGCCTGTAACGGTCTTGTTTCATTGGTAAGGCTTGCCTAATGTCGAATCGGACCCGGCCGTCGCGCGTCACCTCCTCGAGGCGTTGACCAAGGCCGGCGCGCGACCACAACCTCAGAAGGGCGAGCATGACAACACAGGCCGAGGGACAGCTCGAGCTTCCGGAGCCGGAGAACCCCCACGACGTGGTCAAGGCGTTCTCCCGGAACCCGGCGTTCCGGGCCGCCGAGTGGGAGGAGCTGACCACCGAGGAGAACCCGTTCCGCCGCCCGGTGCGCCCGGACGACCTGGCGTGGCTCAACTACAGCAAGCCGATGCCGGTGGAGAAGGTGCTGATGCTCAGCGGCCTGCTCGGCCACCGGATGCTGCGCAACATCTACGACGCCGACCTGCTCTACCTGGCCCCGAGCGCGAACGCGGCGGCGGCGGCGGACCGGCGGGACTTCTACGCCGACCGCAACCGCACCCTCGGCGCGCACGCCAAGCCGGTGCTCGAGCGGCACCTGTTCAGCTTCCTGGAGGGCGAGCGCGAGCCGCTGCCCGAGACCAGCCTGGATGGGCTCCTGCGGCACGTCCGCGAGTACCAGGAACGGCGCACCGCCGAACCCGGCGAGGCTTTTGAGGCGGCGCTGGCCACCAAGGACCGCCGCGAGTCGGCCACCTTCCTGCTGCTGCAGCTGTCCGCGTTCCTGTCGGCCACCAACGCGGCGGTGGCGCGCAACGCGATCGGCGAGTACCAGGTCGCCCACCCCCGGCTGCGCGGTCTGCTGCTCGAGGAGTACGCCGCCTGGGTGTCCGCCGCCGAGCCGTACCGCCGCCTTTTGGCTGACGGGGGGCTGCAGCCGACCGCCGGCGCCTACTGGCAGCTGTACCTCAACTCGTCGCTGGCCCGCGGCAACCACCTGCACTACCTGGCCACCAACCACGAGCACCTGTTCGAGTTCCTCGGCGCGCTGGTGCACAAGAAGATCGACGAGGACGCCACCCTCGGGCGATTCGCCGAGGTGTTCGCCGACGGCTTCGGCTCGCGCGGGGAGTTCTTCGACCGCCCCGCCACGGTGGCCGGTCCGGCGCTGGAGGACTACCTGCGCACGCTCGTCGAGCCGCTGCGGGAGGTCTTCGGGGACGAGGTCGTGGCCGGCTTCCACCGGGGCTTCGCCGACTCGGTCTGGCTCAGCGACCTCTGGCACCGCGACCTCGCCGCGCAGGTGACCTGGGCGGATCGCATCGAGGAGTACCAGGAGAAGGCGGAAAAGATCGACCAGGTGATCACCAACGAGAACATCGTGGTGGATCTGGACACCTTCGTGGAGACCTCGGAGGAGACCTCCACCACGCACGTGCACAACGAACACCGGCTGGTGATGATCGAGGTCGGCCAGATGCACTTCTGGAACAACGTGACGCACAAGATCCAGCTCAACCAGGGCGACAAGCTGCTGATCCCGATCTCGCGGCTGCACGGGTCCACGGTGCTGTCCGGTTCGTGCACCTACCACCAGCCGATCATTCCGGACGAGATGCTCCGCCAGTTCAGCTGATCAACATCGCCGCCCCGCACGAGGAGTGAGAGTGCCCACTGGCAACGGTTCAGCTGAGCCGCGCGAAGTCGCCGACTGGACCATCGGCGCGGTCCCGGACTGGGGACCGACCTGCCTGGACGACCTGGTCGAGGCCCTGGTGTCCACCGAGTCGCCGTTCCCCTGCACGTTCGCGGTGGCGGCGGCGAAGAAGCGCACCCTGCGCTTCGGTTTCGTCGACGACCTGGACGACGTCGGTAGCTGGACGTCGCTGACCACGGTGATCTCGGCGTACCTGGACACCTACCAGGCGCTGTCCAAGGACACCTCGCTGGTGGTGTTCTTCCGGCCGCAGCGCCAGGTTCGGCCCATCGAGGAGTACCACGCCAAGTTCTGGTCGGTGCTGCAGTACCTGCACGACCACGACCCGGAGCGGTGGCCGGCGGCGGTGCCGGAGGACCCGGACGATCCCATGTGGGAGTTCAGCTTCGGCGGCACCTCGATCTTCGTGGTGTGCAACACCCCGTCGCACACCCGGCGGCGCAGCCGGTACTCGCCGGGCTTTGTGATCACCTTCCAGCCGCGCTGGGTGTTCGAGGGGTTGGAGCCGGAGTCGGCGCGGGGCGCGGCGGCCCGGCGGGTGATTCGCAAGCGGCTGCGGGCCTTCGACGGCACGGCGCCCTCCGCCGCGCTGGGCAACTACGGCGACCCGGCCAACCGGGAGTGGCGCCAGTACTTCCTGCCGGACAAGAACACCGACGCCGAGATGGGCTGCCCGTTCCACGCCGGTAAGCGGAACCGCCCGGCGGCCGAACCCCCGGCGGCGACTGCTCCGCCGGCGGCTGCTCCACCCGCGACCTCTCCACCTACCGGCCCGGGGCTGCTGCCTCGACCGGGGCCGAGCTCGGCCGAGCGCAGGCGCGCCCTGCACCGGCGGCTGCTCGTCGAGGCGGGCCTGGCCGCGCGACCCGGCGGCCACCCGGGAGGAGCCTCGCGCGGTGGCCGGGAGAAACCCCGGCGGCCGGCCGCCACGCCCCGCGTGTGGTTGGTTCCCCAACCCGAGCCCAGCGCTCGCTGACCCGGTCCGGCGACTGAGCGAAGCACGCCGGCGGGGTCGGTGGCCGGCCGGCGGGGACGCCGTTGTTACCCAACTGCACACCAGGCGTGTTCGATCAAAGATTTGCCTGTCGGGTGTGCAGTTCGTACACAGCCGACAGGCAGCGGGTGTGGCGTGGTCGGACCCGGTGTGATCTATCTATCCGAGGCTGACTTAGGGAAGGCTTGCCTATTGTTCACGAACGAGTGATGATGACCCGCGGCCCGTGAGCGAGATTGAAGGTGTCGATGCATCTCAGGGAAGCGTTCGTGATCGCGATGCACAGCATGCGGACCGCCCCGCTGCGCACGGTGCTGACCGGATTGGGCATCGTCGTCGGCATCGCGGCGGTCATCGGCCTGGTCGGGTTCGTCACCGGGATGCGCAACGGGTTCAACACCACCTTCGGGGACCTCAGCAGAGCGGTCATGATCACGAAGAACGCGCCGCGGCTGCCCGGTACCGCGGCGGCCCCCTTGCTTGAGTCCGACGCCCAAGCGCTGCGAGACCAAGCCAAGGCGCCGGACATCGACCCCCAGTCGGTGACGGAACTGCGCAACGGGACCGCGTTGATTCGCTACAAAGACAAAGAATTCCGGGCCTTGCTGGGCGGCACGGCGACCGGGTACCTGCAGGTGCGTAATCGGAAAATCGCCGCCGGCCGAATGTTTACCCAGCAAGAGGCCCAGGAAAAAGCCCGAGTGATTGTGCTCGGCTCGGACGTCGTCAACCGGCTCTTTGACGGGGATGCCAACGCGGCGTTGAACTCGCAAGTCCAAGTCGGACGCCTCACAATGCGGGTCATCGGCATGATGGCACCCGCGGGACAGGATCAGGATCTGCTCAACTTGACACCGCTGAGCTCTGTCAGAGCCTTGTTCGCCGGTGCCGACAGGGTCACCGCCATCGGTTTCATGGCGACTAGTGCGGATCGAGTGCCAGCCGCCGTACAACAGGCCCAAGCCATTCTGGATCCACTGCACAGGATTGACAATCCCGGCGAACGCGATTACACGTCGCAGACAAATGTCGCCCAGCTGGACCGGATCAGCACATACATAACGCTGATCAAATGGTTCACCCTTGCGGTGGCAAGCATTGCGCTGCTGATCGGCACACTCGGTGTGGCCAACATGATGATTGTGACGGTAGCCGAGCGGACCAGTGAGATTGGAATCCGCAAGGCGATCGGCGCGCGAAGCGGCGCGGTGCTGCGCCAGTTCTTGATCGAATCGATTGTGCTGGCCGGTCTCGGCGGTCTGCTCGGCGTCGGCGCCGGAATCGGATTGGTCCTGCTCGGCGGCGAGGTGCTACCAGTTCTCGCGCCCGGGTACGGCACGCCCGAGCTGTCGTGGCCGGCGGTGTTCATCGCCTTCGGGGTCAGCCTGGTCATTGGCCTCTTTGCCGGCGTATACCCCGCGCTGCGTGCGGCCCGGTTGCACCCGATTGACGCGCTGCGTTACTAGAGCGCGAGAAACCAGGCTGGGAGCGAGGCATGTACCTCAAAGAGGCGCTGACCATTGCATTGCGGAGCATGCGTGCGGCGCGACTCCGGACCGCGCTGACCGCGCTGGGCATCGTGATCGGGATAGCGGCGGTGATCGTTCTGCTGGCCCTCGGCAACGGTATGCGGGACGGCTTCAGCTCCGCGTTCGGCGACCTCAGCCGGACCCTCACCGTCAGTAAGGCCACCCCGACGACGTCGGACGTCGCCCGGACCAAACTCTTGCGAGAAAGCGATGTCGCGGCATTGCGGAACAAGCGCCTTGCTCCAGACATCGAAAGTGTCACGCCGCTGCGCTCGGGCACCGCGGTCGTGCGGTTCGGAACTAACGAGTTCACCGCGACGGTAAACGGAACCTCTCCCACCTTTCTTCAGGTTCGAAATGACAAAATAGCTGCGGGCCGGATGTTCACCGAACAGGAGAATCAGGAGAAGGCCAGGGTAGTGGTCATTTCTCCTAAGATTGTCACCTACCTGTTCGAGGATGACGTTCAAAAGGCTCTCGAATCTGAAATTACTATTGGCAGGATACCGTTCCGGGTGGTTGGGATCTTGGCTCCCGCCGGCGACGACCAGGACCATTTCGCGCCGGTTCCGCTGAACGCGTCACGGGTGATCTTCGGCGGCCTTGACACGCTCAACGGAATTGGAATCGTTGCGACGAGTGCGGACCGAGTCCCCGCCGCGATCGAAGAAATCTACCAGGTCCTGGATGCGCAACACGAAGTCGACGGCCCAGACTTCCGCGACTACACCGTGACGGCGTCACTTGATCAGGTTCAGAAGTTGAACCGGTACGTGACCTTGCTCAACTGGCTGACCTTGGCGATCGGCGGGATCGCGCTGTTCGTCGGAACGCTCGGGGTCGCCAATATCATGATGGTCACGGTCACGCAGCGCACGAAGGAAATCGGAATCCGGAAGGCAATCGGCGCCCGGCGCAGTGCCATCCTGAAGCAGTTCCTGATTGAATCGGTGGTGATCGCGGGGATGGGCGGCGTGGTCGGGGTAGTGTTGGGCATCCTGCTTACCGTCGTCGGTGGCCGTTTTATTCAGCCGCTGATTCCGGCGATCGACACACCATGGGTTTCTGGCTGGTCCGTGCTCGCCGTTTTCGGGATCAGCTTGCTCATTGGCCTGGTTGCCGGCACCTATCCGGCTCGTCGCGCGGCCCAGCTGAACCCGATCGACGCCATTCGGTTCTAGGAGTTCTGCGCCAGCGGCTGGCGGTGGCGGCCGGCGCGGCGCCGGTTTGGCGGCCGCGCAGACCAGGTACCGCCCACGCAGACCGTGCACGCTCTGCGTGGGCTACACCAGGTCTGCGCCGGCTGGGCTCAGGCTTTCGCGGCGGCGGAAAGTTTGGGCACGACCTGGGTCATCGCCCATTGCAGGCTCAGGGTGGACGGGAACGCGATGGACACCGCGGTGGTGTAGTTGAACGGCACGTAGGCCCCTCGGCGCACCGCGCCCAGGCTCTCGGCGACCGGGTTCTTCGCGAACGCGTCCAGGTCCTGCTGGGAGGCGGCGGCCACCACGATGATGTCGGCGTCCAACACGCTCAGGTTCTCCAGGCTGAGCTGGGCCCGGCCGGGGATGCCGGAGGTCGGCAGGGTCAGGACCTTCGGCGACAGGCGCATGCCCAGGCCGGCGAGCAGCTGCGCGGACACGTCCTGGTCGGAGTTCACCGTGTACACCCCGGCGGCGGTGGGTGCGACCACGTAGCTGAAGGTCTTGCCGGTGAGCTCGGGGTGGGCGACCTTCTGCGCGGCGATCTGCGCCTCGGTGTCGGCGGTGAGCTTCTTGCCCTGGTCGGCCAGCCCCAGGGCGGCGGCCACATTGCCCAGCGCCTGCTGCCACGAGTCGGTGTTCGGGCCGCCCAGGTAGGTGACCACCGGGGCGATCTGGGACAGCTGCGGGTAGCTCTGGCCCAGGTTGTAGTCCTTGGTCGCCAGGATCAGGTCCGGGGCGAGTCCGGCCACCTGCTCGATCGGGTCGCTACCCAGGGTGGAGAACAGCGTGGGCTTCGCGTCCCGCAGCGCGGCGGCGGTCCACGGTTCCAGCCCATTCGGGGCGTCCGGCGCCTTGGCGATGCCCACCGGGGTGACCCCGAGAGCCAGCGCGAAGTCTGCGTCGGTCCAGCTCATCGCCACCACTCGGACCGGCTTCTCCGGCACGGTGGTGGTGCCGAACTTGCCGGTCACCGCGACCGGGAACCCGGCGCCCGAGCCACCGCCCCGCTGCTGGTCGGGCTGTGCTCCGCCGCCGCAGGCGGCCACGGTGCCGATCAGCAACAGAGAGACCAGGACGCGGATGGCGGATCCGACACGTGCGGACATCAGGGGCGACTCCTCGAGCCAAGCGGCGCTCTAACCAGCCCGCCCACTATAGGTGAGCCGAACCTAACTTCGATTGCTCAGCCGCCACCCGACCGCGCGTTCCCGCTCGGCCCACAGCCGGGCGTAGCGGCCGCCGGCGGCGAGCAACTCGGCATGCCGGCCGTGCTCGACGATCCGGCCGCCGTCCAGCACCGCGATCTGGTCGGCGGTCGCGATGGTGGTCAGCCGGTGGGCGATGATCAGCATGGTCCGGCCGTGACCGAGCTCGGCCAGCGCCGCGTGCACGGCCGCCTCGTTCTCCGCGTCCAGCGCCGAGGTGGCCTCATCCAACAACACGATCGGCGCGTCCTTGACCAGGGCGCGGGCGATCGCCACCCGCTGCCGCTCGCCACCGGAGAGCAGCCGCCCGCCCTCGCCGACGCGGGAGGACCAGCCGTCGGGCAGCCGGGCGGCGATGGTGTCCACCCTGGCCCGGTAGGCCGCCGCGCGCACCTGCTCGGCGGTGGCCCCCGGCGCGCCGATCCGGATGTTGTCCTCGATGCTGCCGTCGAACAGGTAGACGTCCTGGAACACCAGCGACACCGTCCGCTCCAGCTCCGCGCTGGAGATGTCCCGCACGTCCACCCCGCCGATCCGCACCGAGCCGGCGTGCACGTCGAAGAACCGGGCCACCAGCTTGGTCACCGTGGTCTTGCCGGCGCCGGACACCCCGACCAGCGCGGTGCTGCTGCCCGGCGGGATCCACAGGTCGACGCCGTGCAGCACCGGCGAGGAGCGGTAGCCGAAGTGCACCCCGGCCAGCTCGATGAACGACGCGCCGACCGGTTGGGGCTGCTCCGGCTCGGGCAGCGGCGGGGTGGACAACACCGTGGTGATCCGTTGCACGGCGGCCCGGGAGACCCGCAACGAGCTGGCCGCCCCGGCCACCGCCGCGAACGGCTGCAGGAAATGCACCCCGAGCACCAGCAGCGCGATGACCTTGGCCGGGGTGACCACCCCGCCGGTGGCCAGCAGCAGCCCGACGACCAGCACCGCGGTGAACGCCAGTTGGATGGCGAGCTGGCCGAGGTGCTGGCCGGGCAGCGCGCCGAGTACCTCCCCCCGGGCCGCCCGGTGCTGGGCCGCCAAGGCCTCGCCGAGCAGCCGGCGCCCGCCCCGGGAACGGCCGTTGGCGCGCAACACCGGCTGCGCTCCGGCGAACTCGACCAGTCGGGCGCTGGCCTCGGCGGCGGCCCGGTCGTGCTCGGCCTCCGTGCGGTCGGTCAGCCGCGCCGCCGCGGCGAACACCAGCACCACCATCGGCGCGGTGACCAGCACAGCCAGCGCCATCCGCCAGTCCAGCACGAGCAGGAACACGAAGATGGTGACCGGGGTGAGCACCGAGGCGATCAGCGTCTGGGCCAGGTTCACCGTGCGCACCGCGACGCCGACCCCGCGCCCGAGCAGCTGCTCCACCTGGGCGGCGCGGGGGCCGTCGAACCAGCCCAGCGGGAGCCGGACCAGATGCGCGCCGATCCGGTCGTAGAGCGTGCGCCGGATGGCCGAGGACAGCCGCAGCGCCCGCAGGTTCATGTCGTAGTGGGCCAGCCAACCCAGCGCCACACACCCGGCCATCGGGATCAACCAGCGGGCCGCCTCCCCGGTTCGCCCGGCCAGCAACGCGGACAGCAGCGGAGCGAGCAGCCCGAACGCGGCACCCTCGCTAACCGCGTACACCCCGGTGGACAGCAGGTAGCGGCGCACCAGGCCGGCCGGCGCCACGGCCAGTGCACGGGTCAGCCGCCGCTGTCGGCCGATCATGTCCGCGCCCCGTACTGGGCCCGCCACAGCCGCGCGTAGAGCCCGTTCTCCCGCAGCAGCTCGTCGTGCCGGCCGCGCTCCACCACCCGGCCCTCGTCCAGCACCAGGATCTGGTCGGCGGCCACCACGGTGTGCAGCCGGTGCGCGATGACCAGCAGGGTCCGCCCGGCGGCCAGTTCGGCCAGCGCATCCTGCACGGCCGCCTCGGACTCCGGGTCGGCGAACGCGGTGGCCTCGTCCAGCACCAGGATCGGCGTATCGGCCAGCAGGGTGCGGGCGATGCTGACCCGTTGCGCCTCGCCGCCGGAGAGCCGGGCGTCCTCGCCGACCACCGAGTCGTAGCCCCGGGGCAGGGTCAAGATCCGCTGGTGGATGGCGGCGGCGGTGGCCGCGGCGCGCACCACCTCGTCGGTGGTCGTCGGGTCGGCGAGCGCGATGTTGTCCCGTACCGATTGTCGCAGCAGCACCACGTCCTGGAACAGGAAGCCGATGTGCCGGTACAGCTGGGCCCGGTCCAGCTCGCGGATGTCGACGCCGCCCAGCCGGATCGTCCCCTCGGTCACGTCGTAGAACCGAGCGAGCAGCAGGCCGAGGGTGGATTTGCCGGCGCCGGACGGCCCGACCACGGCGGTCACCGTTCCCGGCTCGAGCACCGCGTCGATGCCGTGCAGCACCTCGTGGCCCTTGCTGTAGCCGAAGTGCACCCCGTCGAGCTGCACCGGCAACACCGCGTCCGGCGACGCCGCGTCGGTCAGCGGGCGCGGGTGCTCGGCGGTGGGTTCGGCCGGCTCGCGCAGCAGCGCGGCGACCCGGTGCGCGGCGGCCACGGCGGTCCGCCGCTGGTCGCGGGCCGAGTAGATCGGGGTGAGCTGCTCGAACAGCCCCAGGCCGAGCAGCGCGAAGGCCACGATGTTGATGGGCTGGGTCCAGCCGAGCCCGACCAGCCCGATCCCGACGCCGGTGACCAGCAGCAGGATGGTGGCCGGTGCCACGGTGGCCCTGGTCAGCGCGCGCTGTCGGATGAAGATCCGTTGGGCCTCGTCGTGCGCGTCGGCGTACCCGCTGGTCGCCGCCCGGAACCGGTCCGGGGCGCGCGCCTGGCCGAACGCCTTCACCACCGAGATGCCCTGCACCAGCTCGATCGCGGCGGCGGACAGCTCGGCGTTCGCCGCCGCGATCCGCCCCACCGGTTCAGCGGAACGGCGGGCCATCCGCAGCCGGACCCCCTGCGCGGCCGCCGTAGCGGCGACGGTGACCAGGGCCAACCGCCAGTCCACCCAGGTCAGGTAGCCGACGATCACCACCGGTCCGGTGACCGCCGAGGCCAGGTCGCCCCGGGCGTGGGCGACCGCGTGGTGCAGCGCGGACACGTCGTCCTGCACGGTGGTCTTCACCGTCCCGGACACGCCGCCGGCGAACCAGTGCAGCGGCAGCACCGCTAGGTGATCGGCCAGGAGCTGGCGCAGGGTGACGGCCAGCTCCGCGTCGGCGAGATGGCTGATCAGCCCGGCCGCCGCGTAGAGCACCAGGCGCGCGGCGAACAGCCCGACGGCCAGCCAGGCGATCGGCCACAGCCCGTCCTGCTGCCCGGCCAGCAGCCGCCGCCCGATCTCCACCACGGCCACCGCCGGCACCACGGACAGCGCGGTGGCCAGCGCCTGGAGTACCGCGGCGAGGGTGACCCGGCCACGAACCGGACGTTGCAGCTCGGCCAGGTCACGGTCAGGCACCTGGCCGACCGTATACGGCTCGGCCGGCGAAATAGCGCAGGACACGTGGCGCTCGCCGCCTTGCGCAGACAAATTAGGTAAGCCTAGGTTTAACTAGACCGGGTGATGGCGCCCCGCTGAGGGCGGTTACCAAGCGTGAGAGGGAAGAGGACCGCGGCAGTGGATAACCCGTTCGATGACCCGGAAGGCGTGTTCTACGCACTGGTGAACGGCGAGGGGCAGTACTCCTTGTGGCCCACCTTCGCCGAGGTTCCGTCCGGTTGGACGATCAGCCACGGACCCGACTCCCGCGAGTCATGCCTTCAGTACGTCGAAGAGAACTGGCTTGATATGCGCCCGCGCAGCCTGGTCGAGCGGATGGACTCGCCGGTCGACGCTCAGTGAGCTCGGCTACGCGCATTTCCGACGTCCTCCCGCTGTCCCCGCTGCAGTCCGGGCTGTTCTTCCACGCCACCGCCGGGGACGCGGACGTCTACCGCTACCAGCTCGAGTTGGAGATCGACGGCCCGCTGGACCCGGGGCTGCTGCGCCGCTGCGCCGACCAGTTGGTCGAGCGGCACCCCGCGCTGCGCACCGCGTTCCTGGCCGAGGAGACCGACGAGCCGGTGGGTGTGGTGCTCGACGGGCTGAGCGTGCCGTGGCAGCAGGTCGACCTGTCCGGCCGGCCGGACGCCGAACGGCCCCCGGCGCTGCGCGCGCTGGTGGTCGGGGAGCGGACCCGGCCGTTCCCGCTGGACCGGGCTCCGTTGCTGCGGTTGCTGCTGGTCCGGTTGGGCGAGGCGCGCTTCCAGCTGGTGCTCACCAACCACCACATCGTGCTGGACGGCTGGTCGGTTCCGGTGCTGCTGCGCGAGCTGTTCACCCTCTACGGCACCGGCGGCGACCCGACCGCGCTGCCGCCGGCCCGGCCGTTCCGTGACTACCTGGCCTGGCTGGCCGCCCAGGACGAGGACCAGGCCCGCTCCCGGTGGCGCACGGCGCTGGCCGAGCTGGCCGGACCGACCCTGCTCGCGCCCGGCGGCACCCCCGCCGACCTGCCGGTACGCCGCCCGGTGCCGGTCGACCAGGAGCTCTCCGCGCGGTTGGTCGGGCTGGCCAGGGAGCACGGGGTCACTGTCAACACGGTGCTGCAGGTGGTCTGGGGGCTGGTGCTGGGCACGTTGACCGGGCGCCGCGACGTGGTGTTCGGCGCCACCGTCACCGGGCGGCCGACGGAGTTGCCCGGCGCCGACGCGATGGTCGGGCTGTTCATCAACACCGTGCCGGTGCGCATCCGGCTCACCCCGGGGGAGACCGTGGCGGAGCTGTTGGAGCGGGTGCAGCGGGAGCAGGCGCGCCTGCTGGATGCCCAGTACCTGGGGCTGGCCGAGCTGCAGCGGGACGCCGGCTACGCGCCGCTGTTCGACACGCTGATGGTGTTCGAGAGCTACCCGAGCGGTGGCCTGGACGAGCTGCTGTCCCGGGTGGGGCTGGCCGTGCGGCCCGG
>Ga0193743_1001025_pt1 | contig 21310 bp, 25 predicted proteins | sample L2c2metaG_FD_143038 | JGI IMG/M metagenome (GOLD analysis project Ga0193743, IMG submission 143038) | Soil microbial communities from a riparian zone of the East river system, Colorado, United States - L2c2 | ecosystem: Environmental > Terrestrial > Soil > Riparian zone | place: USA: East River... | reverse complement strand
ACGCCGAGGTTCCGGAGACTGTCGGCCGCTGAGCTCTCTGGTGTGGCCGGCGGCTGGTGGCCGGCGCAGACCTGGTGTGGCCGGCGCAGACCATGCAAGGTCTGTGCCGGCTGTGCCAGGTCTGTGCCAGCCCCGATCGCCGGTGGCCCGGGCGGCCGGCGGCTGATCGAACCGGGTGCGCGGGTTCCGCCGCGCGGCTCGATACCCTGTGCGGGTGGTAGAGGACGTGACCAAGCCGGCGCTGATTCTGGTGGGGCCGCCGGGATCCGGAAAGAGCACCGTGGGCCGGGAGGTCGCGCGCCTGCTCGGGCTGGACTTCAAGGACCTGGACGACGACCTGCGCGCGGCGCACGGGCTGGAGGCCGGCGAGCTGGTCGTTGAGCTCGGCCGAGAGCGGTTCCAGCAGCTGGAGGTCGAGCTGTTGCGGTCGGTGCTGGTCAGCTTCGCCGGAGTGCTCGCGCTCGGCGGCGGCACACCGACGGCGCCCGGCGTGGCTGAGCTGCTGGCCGGGCGGCCGGTGGTGTTCCTGGACGTGGACCTGGAGAACCTGCTCAGGCGTGAGGGCCTGGTGCCGCTGCATCCCTGGCTGCTGCCGAACCCGAGGGCGCACCTGCGCCAGCTGCTGGTGGAGCGCCGGCCGATCTACGAGTCGGTCGCCCACGCCACCGTGCCGACCAGCGGCCGTGCCCCGGCGGACGTGGTGGCCGACGTGCTCGAGGCGCTTCCGGCGGCCGCGTCATGACCAGCACCAACGCGAGCGCCGGCACCAACGCGAGCGCCGGTACCGCGCGCATCCGGGTGAGCGCCGACCGCCCCTACGACGTGATCATCGGTCGGGGGCTGCCGGTGGACGAGCTGCTCGGCGCGCTGGGTGGGGCGCGCCGCACGGTGATCCTGCACCAGGCCCCGCTGGCCGAGCGCGCCGAGCAGCTGCGCGCTCACCTGGTCGCCGAGGGAATTGACGCGCACCGCGCCGAGGTCCCGGACGCGGAGGAGGCCAAGACCCTGGGTGTGCTGGGGTTCTGCTGGGAGGTCTGCGGCCAGATCGGGCTCACCCGGGGCGACGCGGTGATCGGCTTCGGCGGCGGCGCGGTCACCGACCTGGCCGGGTTCGTCGCGGCCACCTGGATGCGCGGCGTCCGGTTGGTGCAGGTGCCGACCACGCTGCTGGGCATGGTGGACGCCGCCGTCGGCACCCTGCTGACCCTGCCCGCCGAGGAGCTCCGACCGGGCATGGCGGAGATCGTCAAGGGTGGCTTCATCGCGGACCCGGTGATCCTGGACCTGATCGAGGCGGATCCGGTGGCCGCCGTGGACCCGTCCGGCGAGGTGCTGCCCGAGCTGGTCCGGCGGAAGATCCAGGTCAAGTCCGACGTGGTCTCGGCCGACCTGCGCGAGTCCGACCTGCGCGAGGTGCTGAACTACGGGCACACCCTGGCGCACGCCATCGAGCGCCGGGAGGACTACCGCTGGCGCCACGGCGACGCGGTCAGTGTTGGGCTGGTGTTCGCCGCTGAGCTGGGCCGCGCCGCCGGCCGGCTGGACGGCGTCACGGCGGACCGGCACCGCACGGTGCTGAGCGCGCTCGGGTTGCCGGTCAGCTACCCGGCCGACGCGCTGCCCGAGCTGCTGGAGACCATGCGGCTGGACAAGAAGGTCAAGTCCGGTCAACTTCGGTTCGTGGTGCGCTGGAGACCATGCGGCTGGACAAGAAGGTCAAGTCCGGTCAACTTCGGTTCGTGGTGCTGGACGGGCTGGCCAAGCCGGGCCGGTTGGACGGTCCCAGCCCCGAGCTGCTGGCCACCGCCTACGCCGCCACCGCGCACTCGGCTACCGGGCACTCGGCTACCGACGGGGAGGGCCGATGACCGAGCCCACCGGCCATCCGGTGCTCGTGCTGAACGGCCCCAACCTGGGTCGGCTGGGCACCCGCGAGCCCGCTGTCTACGGCTCCACCACGCACGCCGACCTGGCCGAGCTGTGCGTGCGTACCGGCAAGGAGCTCGGGCTGACCGTGCAGGTCCGGCAGACCGACCACGAAGGCGAGATGCTCGGCTGGCTGCACGAGGCGGCCGACGCCGGCACGCCGGTGGTGCTCAACGCCGGCGCATGGACGCACTACTCGGTCGCGGTGCGGGACGCCTGCGCGATGCTCACCGCGCCGTTGATCGAGGTGCACATCAGCAACGTGCACGCCCGCGAGGAGTTCCGCCACCACAGCTTCCTCAGCCCAGTGGCCACCGGCGTGATCGTCGGCCTCGGCGTCACCGGATACCGGTTGGCGCTGCAGTGGATCGCCGAGCAGATCCTCCCCACCCGCCAGGCCTAGCCGAATCTAGCTCCCGCGCCTAGCCGAACATCGAGCGGAACTGCTCCAGGGAGTTCGGCCGGTACACCATGTTGGTGCGGCGGACCTCGGACAGCGGTGCCTTCGCCTCCGGCGAGTACTGGTGGCCGGGATGCACCACCGGGTCACCGGTGAGCTCGGCCAGCGCCCGCAGGCTGTGGTACATCGCGTCCGGGTCGCCGCCGGGGAAGTCGGTGCGGCCGCAGCCCTGCAGGAACAGCGTGTCGCCGGCGACCAGCTTGCCGTCCACCAGGAAGCACTGGCTGCCCGGTGTGTGTCCGGGGGTGTGCAGCAACCGGATCGGCACGTCGCCCACCTGCACGACGTCGTCGTGCTCGTGCTCGGTGAGGTCGGCGGCCGACACCCCGGTGGTGCGCCGCACCCACTCCGCCTCGTGCCGGTTGACGTGCACCGGCACCGGCGCCTTGCCCAGCAGGTCGGCCAACCCGGACAGCTGGTAGCCCATCAGGTCCCCGCCCACGTGGTCCGGGTGGTGGTGGGTGACCAGCACACCGGTCAGCGTGACGTCGTCGGCGGCGAGCACACCCAGCAGGTCCGCCGGGGCGTAGGCCGGATCCACCAGCACCGCCTCCCGCCGCGCCGCATCGCCGATCAGGTAACTGAAGTTGACCATCTGGGTGGCGACCGGGTCACCCACCGCGAAGTCCCGCCCGGACAGCAGCTGCCGGAAGTACACCCCGTCACTCATGCCCATCACCCTATGTCCCGCCTCACCGACTCGGCGAGCCGTCGCCCCCTGGCCCACTTGTCGCGTCTTTTTCCAACGACAGGTGGCACTTGGCACTCGTCGTGTCTACTTCGAACGACAAGTCGGGCCGCGGCTGCCCGCCACCGGGGCCCGTCGCCGTCGCCGCCCCGCGGCCTCTAGGTCATCGACTGGTACGCCGCGCGGAGCTCGGGGGTGTAGAAGTCGTCCCATGCCGGGGTCGGACCGGTCTCACCCAGGGCGCTGGCCAGTCGGTTCAGGTACCAGTGCCACCCGGGCCCCGCGTCGGCCGCCGACTCCGGGCGGAACAGCCGCTGGATGAACAGCAGGCTGCTGCCGGTGGGGGTGTCGGACAGGGTCAGCTCGATCCGCCACGGCCCCTCCGGGGAGGTGAAATCCACCGTCAGCCGCCTCGGCGGCTCGCAGGCCACGATGGTCACCTCGTCCGGCGGGTACTCCTCGCCCTCGTGCAGCATCTGGAACCGCACGATGGCGCCGACCTTGGCCTCGCCGGTCCAGGTACCGATCCAGCGGGCCAGCAGGTCCGGCTCGGTCAGCGCGGACCACAGGTCGGCCAGCGGCACCCGGTACTCGCGGCGGAACTCCAGGAGGGGCCCCTCGGCGGTGCTCACAATGCGGCCTAGTGGTGACGTGGCCTCGGCGGCCGATTCGCTCATTCCGGCTCCTCTCCTGGGCCCGCCGGGCGCGGCGGCCCCATGTCGGGCTCCAGCCCCGTCGCGGACTTCAGCCCTGTCTCGGGGTCCAGCAGGGCGTCCAGCGCGTCCAGACGCCGCGACCAGAACTGTCGGTACGGCCGCAGCCAGGCGTCCAACTCGGCCAGCGGGGCCGGGTCCAGCGCGTACACCCGCCGCTGCCCGTCCACCCGGACGGTGGTCAATCCGGACTCGCGCAGCACCCGCAGGTGCCGGCTGATCGCCGGGCGGCTCACCGGGAACGCCTCGGCGATCTCGCCGGCGCTGCGCTCACCGCCGCGCAACAGCTCAAGGATGTGCCGGCGGGTGGGGTCGGCCAGCGCCGCCAGTGCCTCCATCCGCTATGTGTAACACAACGGTTAAATAGCTGACAAGTTACAGATCGGGCCTCGGCCCGAATGACCGGTGGACGTGCCGGCGGCGATCTCACATGATTACCTGCCAGGCGCCGCCGGAGGCGCGACGCCGGGGCACGACGACGGCAAGGTGGCGCAGATGGGGAAGTCGAGCACGAAGACGCGGGCGGATCGGCCCGGTGACTCCGACGATGGCCCGAACCCGGCCCTGAACGGCGTGGTCCGGCTGCCCAAGAAGCTCTACGAGAAAGAACTGTTCCGGCTGCAGGGCCAGCTGGTGGAGATGCAGGAGTGGGTCCGGACCAGCGGAGCCCGGCTCGTGGTGATCTTCGAGGGGCGGGACGCGGCCGGCAAGGGCGGCGCGATCAAGCGGGTCTCAGAGTTCCTCAATCCCCGGGTCTGTCGGATCGTTGCGCTGCCCGCGCCGACCGAGCGGCAGCGCACCCAGTGGTACTACCAGCGCTACATCGAGCACCTGCCGGCCGCCGGCGAGATCGTCTTGCTGGACCGCAGTTGGTACAACCGGGCCGGCGTGGAGCGGGTCATGGGGTTCTGCACCGAGGAGGAATACACCCGGTTCCTGCACCAGACCCCGGTGTACGAACGGCTGCTGGTGGAGGACGGGGTCCTGCTGCGCAAGTACTGGTTCTCGGTCAGCGACGCCGAGCAGGAGCGGCGCTTCCAGGCCCGGCTGGAAGACCCCATGCGGCGGTGGAAGCTCTCGCCGATGGACCTGGAGTCGGTGACCAAGTGGGAGGAGTACTCCCGGGCCAAGGACGAGATGTTCTTCCACACCGACACCGCCTCGGCTCCCTGGGCGGTGGTGGAGGCCGAGGACAAGCGGCGGGCCCGGATCAACATGATGGCCCACCTGCTGTCCAGCGTGCCCTACGCCCACGTCGATCCGCCGAAGTTGACGCTGCCGCGCCGACCCGAGCCACGGGGCTACCGACGGCCACCCAGGGACATGTTCACCCAGGTGCCCGACCACGCCGCGACGCTGCTAAAAAAGCACTGAGCTGAAGCACTGAGCCTCGCCCGCGCGGTCCTGCTGGCCAGGTGCACGCGACGCCTACCCTGAGCGCATGACACCCGCCGCTCGCCGGGACGCGTTGCGTGCGCTGCTGCGCACCGCCGAACTGGACGCCCTGCTGGTCACCGATCTGGTGAACGTGCGCTACCTGAGCGGGTTCACCGGGTCCAACGCCGCGCTGCTGGTGCCCGCCGACGGGGAGCGGGGCACCCGGCTGGCCACCGACGGCCGCTACACCACGCAGGCCGCCGCCGAGGTACCGGACGTGCCGGTGCTGATCGAACGCGCCTGCGCCCGCGCGCTGGTCGCGGATGCCGGCGCGGCCGGCATCCGTCGACTCGGGTTCGAGTCGGGACACCTGACGGTGGACGCGCACGCCGCACTGCTCGAGGTGGCTCGGGACAACGGTGAGCTGGAGCTGCGCCGGGCGCCGGGCCTGGTGCAGCGACTGCGCGCGGTCAAGGACGAGACGGAGATCGAGGCGCTGCGCACCGCCTGCGCGGCCGCCGACGCCGCGCTGGCCGATCTCATCGCGGCCGGCGGGCTGCGCCCGGGGCGCACCGAGCGGGAGGTCGCCGCCGACCTGGAGCAGCGGATGCGTCAGCACGGTGCGGACGGTCCCGCCTTCGACACGATCATTGCGGCCGGAGCGAACTCGGCGATCCCGCACCACCGGCCGACCGACGCCGTGCTCGCCGAAGGTGACCTGGTCAAGATGGACTTCGGGGCGCTGCGCGGTGGTTACCACTCGGACATGACCCGCACCGTGGTGCTTGGCCGCCCCACCGACTGGCAGCGAGAGCTGTATGAGCTGGTGGCGGCGGCGCAAGCGGCGGGACGCGCCGCGTTGGGAGTCGGTGTCGAGGTGGCCTCGGTGGACGCCGCCGCCCGGGATGTGATCACCGAGGCCGGCCGGGGGGCGGAGTTCTCCCACGGGCTCGGACACGGCGTCGGCCTGGAGATTCATGAGGCTCCGGCGCTCTCCGCCACCGGCGCCGGTACGCTGGCATCCGGCATGGCGGTCACCGTCGAGCCCGGCGTCTACCTGCGCCGGTACGCTGGCATCCGGCATGGCGGTCACCGTCGAGCCCGGCGTCTACCTCGCCGGCCGGGGTGGTGTCCGCATCGAAGACACGCTCGTGGTTCGCCCCGACGGCGCCGAGCTGCTCACCCTGACCGGTAAGGAGCTGCTCGCGCTGTAGCGCGGGCGGCCGCCGGCGGCTGAAGGAGATGTACCGGCAAGTGGCACGCACGGCGAGCAAGACCGACCTCGGTGACGGCGCATGAGGGCGCGGACGAAGGCTCGCAAGCGGGCGCTGGACATCCTCTTCGAGGCTGAGGCGCGCGGCGCTGATCCGCTGGAGGTGCTCAAGGAGCGCCAGTGCGGCGACGACGCGCCGCCGGTGTCCGACTACGCCGCCCAGCTGGTGGAGGGCGTGACCGAGCGGCGGGAGCGCATCGACCAGCTGCTCACCGAGCACGCCGAGGGCTGGTCGGTGGCCCGGATGCCGGCGGTCGACCGCACGCTGCTGCGCATCGGGATCTACGAGCTGCTGTGGATGGCCGAGATCGACGACCCGGTGGCCATCACCGAGGCGGTCGAGCTGGCCAAGACCCTGTCCACCGACGACTATCACCGAGGCGGTCGAGCTGGCCAAGACCCTGTCCACCGACGACTCACCCCGTTTCGTGAACGGCGTGCTGGGCCGGATCTCCGACATCGCCGAGCACCTGCGCCCCGGCCTCCACGGCTCCTGACCCCGCGCGCCCCCCGCGCCCCCGCGCAGCACGCCACCGCCCGGCCCAAGCCCCCACCGCCCCGGAGCCCCGCCCCTGGCCCACTTGTCGCGTCTTTTTCCAACGACAGGTGGCACTTGGCGTGTCTAGTTCCAACGACAAGTGGCGTTGGCGAGGGCGGCGGGTGCGCTGCCGGGTGCGGGGTCAGTCTTCGCGGACTGGGCGGGCTTCGGGGGGGAGTACGCCCCAGTCGACGAGCTGCTCGGTGAGCTCACCGGGGGTCATGTCGTAGATGATGGCCAGGGAGCGCAGGTCCTCGGTCCGGATGGACAGGACCTTGCCGTTGTAGTCGCCGCGCTGGCTCTGGATCGCGGCGGCGTAGCGGGCCAGCGGGCCGACCTTGTCGGCGGGCAGCTGCTGCAGCCGCTCCAGGTTTATCACGATCTTGGTGGCCGGTTCGGCGCCGGACGGCACCCGGCCCTCGGGCAGCAGCTCGGCGACCGGGACACCGTAGAAGTCCGCCAGCTCAGCCAGCTTCTGCACCGTGACCGCGCGGTCGCCCCGTTCGTAGGAACCGACGACCACGGCCTTCCACCGGCCACCAGACTTCTGCTCGACGCCGTGTAGCGACAAGCCCTGCTGCTGCCGAATGGCGCGGAGCTTGGACCCCAGCGCCTTGGCGTAGTCGCCCATGTGGCGAATCTCCGTTTCCGCATGCCCCAGTTAGTCGTCAAAGCGATGATGCGGGGCTGTGTGATCAATACGCAGAGTAATCATGCGCTCGTTTCCGTCACTGGGTCAAGTTGGTGTCTGACCGCCGCCTCGCGGATGTGGTCGACTCCACCCGGTCGGTTGATTGCCAAGCCCCCCGCGCCGCCCGATCGAGTGGCGCCCCTGGTACCGTCGGGCCGGTCCTCCGGGACAGTCCTTTAAGGCCCGTCCAGTGAGGCGGGGAAGGAGAGGAGTTCCGCGTGGCGTCCCCCCGGCGCGCGCGCGGCGACCAACCGGCTGGTGATCGGCAGAGCGGTGCGAAGAACACCGAGCTGCTCACCGAGTCCGACGTCGCCCGCACGGTCGCGCGCATCGCCCATCAGATCATCGAGAAGACCGCCTACGAACCGGCGCAGGCCGACCAGGTGGTGCTGCTCGGCCTGCCCACCCGAGGCGCCACGCTGGCCCGCCGGTTGGGCGCGGCCATCGCCGAGTTCGCCGGCGCCGCGCCGAGTGTCGGCACCCTGGACGCCACCCTCTACCGCGATGACCTGCGCCGTCGCCCGGCCCGGTCGCTGGAGCCCACCTCCATCCCCGACGGTGGTGTGGACGACAAGCTGGTCATCCTGGTGGACGACGTGCTGTTCTCCGGGCGGACCGCGCGGGCGGCGCTGGACGCGCTGCGCGACCACGGCCGGCCGCGCGCGGTGCAGCTGGCCGTGCTGGTCGACCGGGGCCACCGCGAGCTGCCCATCCGGGCCGACTACGTGGGCAAGAACGTGCCCACCTCGCGCGGTGAACAGGTCGCGGTACTGCTGTCCGAGGTGGACGGCCGGGACGCGGTGCTGCTGCGCCGGGCCGGTGAGGATCCACACCCCGAGGCCCATCCCGAGGCCCGCCACGTTTCGCACCCTGACTCGGTTGCCGACGGAGGCCACGAGTGAGGCACCTGTTGTCCACCGGTGACCTGGACGCGGCCACCGCCAATCTCTTGCTGGACACCGCTGATCGGCTCAAGCAGGCGCTGCTCGGCCGGGAGGTCCGCAAGCTGCCCACGCTGCGTGGTCGCACCCTGATCACGTTGTTCTACGAGGACTCCACCCGCACCAGGGTGTCCTTCGAGATCGCCGGGAAGTGGATGAGCGCGGACACCATCAACGTCAGCGCGAAGGGCTCCTCGGTGTCGAAGGGGGAGTCGCTGCGGGACACCGCGGCGACCCTGGCCGCCGCCGGCGCGGACTGTGTGGTGATCCGGCATCCGGCGTCCGGGGCGGCGCACCGGCTGGCCGGTTGGCTGGGCAGGGACAGCCTCACCCAGGGCGGCGGTCCGTCGGTGGTGAACGCCGGCGACGGCACCCACGAGCACCCCACCCAGGCGCTGTTGGACGCGGCCACCCTGCGGGACCGGCTCGGTTCGATCGCCGGGAAGCGGATCGGCATTGTGGGTGATGTCACACACAGTCGGGTGGCTCGCTCGAATGTGTTGCTGCTGGCCACCTTGGGCGCCGAGGTGGTGCTGGTGGCGCCGCCGACGCTGCTGCCGGTGGGGGTGGCCGACTGGCCGTGCCGGGTCGGCCTCCACCTGGACGCGGAGCTGCCCGGGTTGGACGCGGTGATGATGCTGCGGGTACAGGCCGAGCGGATGCACGGCGGGTTCTTCCCATCGGCCCGGGAGTACGCGATCGGCTACGGGCTCTCCGAGCGGCGGCTGGCCATGCTGCCCGAGCACGCGGTCGTGCTGCACCCGGGTCCGATGGTGCGCGGCATGGAGATCGCCCCGGCGGTGGCCGACTCGCCGCGCGCCGCCATCCTGGAGCAGGTGCGCAACGGCGTGCACGTCCGGATGGCCGTCCTCTACCACCTCCTAGCCGGCGCCCCGGAGGCCCAGGGATGACTGTGTTGATCAAGAACGTTCGGTTGTACGGCGCGGGCGAGCCGGTGGACCTGCTGCTGGCCGACGGGACCATCCAGGACATCGGCACCGGGCTCGCATCGGCACCGGGCTCGACGCGCCGGACGGCACCTCGAACGGCGCCGAGGTGATCGACGCGACCGGGCTGGTCGCGCTGCCCGGCTTCGTGGACCTGCACACGCACCTGCGCGAGCCGGGCGGCGAGGACGCGGAGACCATCGAGACGGGCTCGGCGGCCGCCGCCCTGGGCGGGTTCACCGCCGTCTTCGCGATGCCGAACACCGACCCGGTGGCGGACAACGCGGTACTGGTGGAGCACGTTCGCCGGCGGGGCGCCGAGGTCGGGCTGGTGGACGTGCACCCGGTGGGCGCGGTCACCGTCGGGCTGGCCGGTGAGCGGTTGGCCGAGATGGGCACCATGGCTGCCTCGCCCGGCCGGGTGCGGATGTTCTCCGACGACGGGCACTGCGTCCACGACCCGCTGATGATGCGGCGCGCGCTGGAGTACGCCACCGCGCTGGACGTGGTGATCGCCCAGCACGCCGAGGACCCCCGGATGACCAACGGGGCGCAGGCGCACGAGGGCGTGGTGGCCGCGCGGCTGGGGCTGGCCGGGTGGCCGGCGGCGGCCGAGGAGACCATCGTGGCCCGCGACTGTGCGCTGGCCCGCGACGCCGGCGCCGCACTGCACGTCTGCCACGTCTCCTCGGCCCGCACGATCGACGTGCTGCGCGCGGCCAAGGCGGCCGGGGTACGGGTGTCCGCCGAGGTCACCCCGCACCACCTGCTGCTCACCGACGCGGTGCTGACCAGCTACGACCCGGTGAACAAGGTCAACCCGCCGCTGCGCACGGGTGCCGACACGGCGGCCATGAGGGACGCGCTGGCCGAGGGCGTGATCGACTGTGTGGCCACCGACCACGCGCCGCACCCGGCCCAGGCGAAGGACTGTGAGTGGGCGGCGGCCCGCCCGGGCATGCTCGGGTTGCAGACCGCGCTGTCCGTGCTGGTACACACGATGGTGGAGCCCGGGCTGCTGGACTGGCGCGGGGTGGCCAGGGTGCTGTCTGAGCGGCCGGCGGAGATTGTCGGGCTGGCCGACCAGGGCCGTCCGCTGGCGGTGGGCGAGCCGGCCACGCTGACCCTGGTGGACCCGGACGCGCAGTGGACCGTCCGCGGCGCCAAGTTGGCCAGCCTGGCCAGCAATACGCCCTACGAGGGCATGAGACTGCCCGCCCAGGTCGTGGCCACGGTGCTACGCGGGCGGATTACCGCGCGAGACGGAAAGGTGCGGGTATGAACACCCGGGATGCGGCCGTGTTGGTGCTGGAGGACGGCCGGGTGTTCACCGGCGTGCCCTACGGCGCGCGCGGCGAGACCTTCGGCGAGGCGGTGTTCACCACCGGCATGACCGGCTACCAGGAGACGCTGACCGACCCGTCCTACCGCCGGCAGATCGTGGTGCAGACCGCCCCGCAGATCGGCAACACCGGGTGGAACTCCGAGGACAACGAGTCGAGTCGGATCTGGGTGGCCGGGTACGCGGTACGCGACCCCGCGCGGGTGCCGTCCAACTGGCGCTCGGAGACCACCCTGGAGGGCGAGCTGCAGTCTCAGAGCGTGGTCGGAGTGGCCGGGATCGACACCCGCGCGCTGGTGCGCCACCTGCGGGAGCGGGGCGCCATGCGGGCCGGGGTGTTCTCCGGGGACGCGCTCACCGACACCCCGGCGCTGGTCGAGCGGGTGCGCCGCAGCCCGCCGATGGAGGGCGCCGACCTGACCGGTGAGGTGTCCACCGCGACCCGGTACGTGGTGCCGGCGACGGGGGAGCGCCGGTTCACCGTGGCCGCGCCGGACCTGGGCATCAAGTCGAACACGCCAAGGATGATGGCCGCCCGGGGCATCGAGACGCACGTGCTGCCGGCCACCGCGACCCTCGAGGAGATCCTCGAGCTGGGCGCGGACGGGGTGTTCCTGCCCAACGGGCCGGGCGACCCGGCCACCGCGGACGGCGCCGTCGAGCTCACCAAACAGGTGCTGGAGCGGAGCTCACCAAACAGGTGCTGGAGCGCGGCATCCCGCTGTTCGGCATCTGCTTCGGCAACCAGATCCTGGGCCGCGCACTGGGTCGGGGGACCTACAAGATGCGCTACGGCCACCGGGGCATCAACATCCCGGTGATCGACCACACCACCCGCACCGTGGCGATCACCGCGCAGAACCACGGCTTCGCGCTGGAAGGCGAGTTGGGGGAGCGGTTCGACACCCCGTTCGGCCGCGCCGAGTTCAGCCACGGCTGCCCGAACGACGGCACCGTCGAAGGCGTCCGGGCGCTGGACGTGCCGGCGTTCAGCGTGCAGTACCACCCGGAAGCGGCGGCCGGCCCACACGACGCGGCGTATCTCTTCGACCAGTTCGTCGAGTTGATGACAGGAGCCCGCTGATGCCCCGCCGGGAGGACCTGCGGCACGTGATGGTGATCGGCTCCGGGCCGATCGTGATCGGCCAGGCCTGCGAGTTCGACTACTCCGGCACCCAGGCCTGCCGGGTGCTGGCGGAGGAGGGCATCCGGAGGAGGGCATCTGGGTCAGCCTGGTCAACTCCAACCCCGCGACGATCATGACCGACCCGGAGTTCGCCGATGCCACCTACGTCGAGCCGATCACCTGTGAGTTCGTCACCAAGGTGATCGCCGCCGAGCGACCGGACGCCATCCTGGCCACCCTCGGGGGCCAGACCGCGCTGAACATCGCCATCGAGCTGCACGAGGCCGGGGTGCTGGAGCGCTACGGCGTTGAGCTGATCGGCGCCGACTTCGACGCGATCCAGCGCGGCGAGGACCGGCTGAAGTTCAAGGAGATCGTCCTCGGCATCGGCGGTGACGTGCCGCGCAGCGCGGTCTGCCACTCGATGGACGAGGTGCGCGCCGCCGCAGACGAGCTGGGTCTGCCGGTGGTGCTGCGCCCCTCGTTCACCATGGGCGGGCTGGGTTCCGGGCTGGCGTACACGGCTGAGGAGCTGGAGCGGCTGGCGACGATCGGCCTGAACGCGAGCCCGGTCACCGAGATCCTGGTCGAGGAGAGCGTGCTCGGCTGGAAGGAGTACGAGCTCGAGCTGATGCGCGACCGCAAGGACAACGTGGTGGTCATCTGCTCGATCGAGAACCTGGACCCGATGGGTGTGCACACCGGCGACTCGATCACCGTCGCGCCGGCCATGACGCTGACCGACCGCGAGTACCAGCACATGCGCGACGTCGGCATCCAGGTGCTGCGCGCGGTGGGGGTGGACACCGGCGGCTGCAACATCCAGTTCGCGGTGAACCCGGAGACCGGCCGGCTGGTGGTGATCGAGATGAACCCTCGGGTGTCGCGGTCCTCGGCGCTGGCCTCCAAGGCCACCGGGTTCCCCATCGCCAAGATCGCCACCAAGCTCGCGGTCGGCTACACCCTGGACGAGATCCGCAACGACATCACCGGCGAGACCCCGGCCTGCTTCGAGCCGGCGCTGGACTACGTGGTGGTCAAGATCCCGAGGTTCGCCTTCGAGAAGTTCCCCGGGGCGGACCCGAGGCTGACCACCACGATGAAGAGCGTCGGCGAGGCGATGTCGCTGGGGCGGTCCTTCACCGAGGCGCTGGGCAAGGCGATGCGCTCGATGGAGACCAAGGAGGCGGGGTTCTGGACCCGCCCGGACCCGGTGGACGCCACCCTCGAGTCCACCCTCGAGGAGGTCGCGACCCCCACCGACGGGCGGATCTACGCGGTGGAGCGGGCGTTGCGGCTGGGCGCCACGGTGGCCCAGATCGCCGAGCGCAGCGGCATCGACCCCTGGTTCATCGACCAGATCGACGCGCTGGTCGAACTCCGGACGGAGATCCTGGACGCCCCGGTGCTGGACGCCGAGCTGCTGCGCCGGGCCAAGCGGGCCGGGCTGTCCGACCGGCAGGTGGCCGTGCTGCGCCCCGAGCTGGCCGGGGAGAACGGGGTGCGCATCCTGCGCCACCGCCTCGGCGTGCGCCCGGTGTACAAGACGGTGGACACCTGCGCCGCCGAGTTCGCCGCGCTCACGCCGTACCACTACAGCGCTTATGAGACAGATCCAGCGGCCGACTCCGAAATAGCCCCGCAGACCGAGCGGCCCAAGGTGCTCATCCTGGGCTCCGGGCCGAACCGGATCGGCCAGGGCATCGAGTTCGACTACTCCTGCGTGCACGCGGTGATGGCGCTGCGTGCGGCCGGCTACGAGACCGTGATGGTCAACTGCAACCCGGAGACGGTGTCCACCGACTACGACACGGCCGACCGGCTCTACTTCGAGCCGCTCACTTTCGAGGACGTCCTCGAGGTGGTGCACGCCGAGCGGGAGTCCGGAGCCGGTGGGCCCGGGGTGGTCGGGGTGATCGTGCAGCTGGGCGGGCAGACCCCGCTGGGGCTGGCGCAGAAGCTGGCCGACGCCGGCGTCCCGGTGGTGGGGACCTCCCCGGAGGCGATCCACCTGGCCGAGGACCGGGGGTCGTTCGGCGCGGTGCTGGAGCGTGCCGGGTTGCCCGCGCCGAGCTACGGCACCGCCACGTCGTTCGAACAGGCGAAGCGGATCGCCGACGAAATCGGCTACCCGGTGCTGGTGCGCCCGTCCTACGTGCTGGGCGGGCGCGGCATGGAGATCGTCTATGACGACCAGACGCTGGAGGGCTACATCCAGCGGGCCACCGAGGTATCCCCGGAGCACCCGGTGCTGGTGGACCGGTTCCTGGACGACGCCATCGAGATCGACGTGGACGCGCTGTGCGACGGCGAGGAGGTCTACCTCGGCGGCGTGATGGAGCACATCGAGGAGGCCGGGGTGCACTCCGGCGACTCGGCCTGCACGCTGCCACCGATCACCCTGGGCCGCTCCGACCTGGACGCGGTACGGCACAGCACGGCGGCCATCATCGAGGAGGCCGGGGTGCACTCCGGCGACTCGGCCTGCACGCTGCCACCGATCACCCTGGGCCGCTCCGACCTGGACGCGGTACGGCACAGCACGGCGGCCATCGCGCACGGCATCGGGGTGCGCGGGCTGCTCAACGTCCAGTACGCGCTGCACGGCGAGACGCTCTACGTGCTGGAGGCCAACCCCCGGGCGTCGCGCACCGTGCCGTTCGTGTCCAAGGCCACCGCCGTCCCGCTCGCCAAGGCGGCCGCCCGGATCATGCTCGGGGCCACCATCGCCGAGCTGCGCGCCGAGGGTCTGCTGCCGGCGCACGGCGACGGCGGGCAACTGCCCGGGTCGGACAGCTACGGCCCGGTCGCGGTGAAGGAAGCGGTGCTGCCCTTCCACCGGTTCCGCACCCCGGACGGCAAGGGCGTGGACTCGCTGCTGGGCCCGGAGATGAAGTCCACCGGCGAGGTGATGGGCATCGACACCTCGTTCGGCAACGCGTTCGCCAAGTCGCAGACCGCCGCCTACGGCTCGCTGCCGACCAGCGGCAAGGTGTTCGTCTCGTTGGCCAACCGGGACAAGCGCGCGATGATCTTCCCGGTGAAGCGGCTGGCCGACCTCGGCTTCGAGGTGCTGGCCACCGCGGGCACCGCGGAGGTGATGCGCCGCAACGGGATCGCGGTCACTGTGGTGCGCAAGCACTTCGAGGGCCCGGACAACATCGTCGAGCTGATCCTGGACGGCGGCGTCGACATGATCATCAACACCCCGTACGGCAACCCCGGGCCCCGGGTGGACGGCTACGAGATCCGCACCGCCGCCGTGTCCCGGGGCGTGCCCTGCCTGACCACCGTGCAGGCCGCCGCGGCCGCCGTGCAGGGCATCGAGGCGCTGACCAGGGGCGGGCTGGAGGTGCGCTCGCTGCAGGACCTGCACGCCGCGCTGGGCAAGGCCCGCACCCCGAACGAGAGCACCCCGTGACCCTCCCGGGCCCGCGGGACGGCGTGCCGTTCGGGCGGCGGCTGGCGGACGCGGTGGCCGAGCACGGGCCGCTATGCGTGGGCATCGACCCGCACCGAGGGCTGTTGGCCGCCTGGGGGCTGGCCGATGACCAGGCAGGGCTGGAGCGCTTCGCCAGGGGCGCCATGGCCGCGCTGGCCGGCCAGGTGGCGCTGGTCAAGCCGCAGTCGGCGTTCTTCGAGCGGCACGGCTCGGCCGGCGTCGCGGTGCTCGAGCGGGTGCTGGCCGACGCCAGGGACGCCGGCACGCTGGTGCTGCTGGACGTCAAGCGGGGCGACATCGGCTCCACCATGGGCGGCTACGCCGACGCCTACCTGACCGACGGCTCCCCGCTGGCCGCCGATGCGGTGACGCTGTCGCCGTACCTGGGTTTCGGCTCGCTGGCCCCCGCGCTGACGGCGGCCGCCGGGTCCGGGCGGGGGGTGTTCGTACTCGCCCGCACGTCCAACCCGGACGGCGCCCAGGTTCAGACGGCCCAAGTCCAGCTCGCCGACCGGGACGGCCGCTCGGTGGCCCAGGCCATGGTGGACGCGGCGGCCGCCGAGAACGCCGGCCGCGCCCCGATGGGCCATGTGGGTGTGGTGGTCGGCGCAACCCACGAGCACGGGCTGGAGCTGTCCGGACTGAACGGCCCGGTGCTGGCGCCGGGACTGGGCGCGCAGGGCGGCACGCCGGCCGATCTGGCCGTCCGATTCGCCGCGGTGACCGGCGTGGTGCTGCCCTCGGTGTCCCGCGCGGTGCTGGAAAAGGGCCCTGACCAGGCAGCTCTGCGCGTGGCGGTGCGGACCTGGCAGGCCGAATTGGCCGGCGCAACCGAGCAGGCCGGCGCAACTCAGTGACCGCCCGGCGTTCACCGCGCGGCTCCCTCGGCGAGAAAAACTGGGCAACTTCTCAGCGGATTGGGCCAAATCACTGTGCGCGGGCGGTGCCGGGCGCGGCATTGTTAGTGATTGGCCCCGGCGGCGCGCCGAGCCTACAAACGTGTGCGCCAAACGGCCCACAGAGCGCCTACAACGCCCTGACCTGGCTCTCAGGGGACCCCCGGTGCGAGCCGGTCAAGGTCACTGAGTACGTTCGAGCCACAGACAGAGCACCACAGCTTGTACATGACGGAGGAGATCGTGGCCCTTCCCCAGCTCACCGAAGAACAGCGGGCCGCCGCATTGGAGAAGGCCGCGGCCGCTCGGAAGGTTCGGGCCGAGCTCAAGGACCGCCTCAAGCGCGGGGGGACCAACCTCAAGGAGGTCCTCGCCCAGTCCGACTCGAACGAGATTCTGGGCAAGATGAAGGTTTCCGCCCTGCTCGAGGCCCTGCCGGGCGTCGGCAAGGTGCGCGCTCAGCAGATCATGGAGCGCCTGGAGATCGCACCGAGCCGCCGGCTGCGTGGTCTCGGTGACAGGCAGCGTAAGGCGCTGCTTGCCGACTTCGACTCGGAGTGACCGACGGGGCCGCGAGGGGCCGGCTGGTGGTTTTGGCCGGCCCCTCCGGCGTCGGAAAGTCCACCGTGGTCGCGGCGCTGCGTCCGGAGCTGCCCACGCTGTTGTTCAGCGTGTCAGCGACGACCAGGGCGCCGCGGCCCGGCGAAGTCGAAGGCCGGGACTACCACTTCGTCAGCGACGCCGAGTTCGATCGGATGATCGAAACCGGTGAGCTGCTGGAGTGGGCCGAGATCCACGGCGGGTTGCACCGCTCGGGGACCCCGGCTGCCCCGGTTCTGCGGCACCTGAACGCGGGAGATCCGGTCCTCATCGAGGTTGATTTGGCCGGAGCTCGCGCGATCAAGGCCGCCCGGCCGGACGCGCTGATGGTGTTCCTGATGCCGCCCAGCTGGGAGGATCTGGTCGCTCGGCTGTCATCTCGAGGGACCGACAGCCCGGCGGCTGTGGAGCGCCGGTTGGCCACCGCTCGCGAGGAGTTGGCAGCGCGCGCCGAGTTCGATGTCACCGTGGTGAACGACGACCTGAACCAGGTTGTCCAGCGGTTGGTATCGTTGTTAGTTGGCGCCCCCGGTGGGGGAGCAGCCTGTCTGAGCCACAGCAACCCCCGCAGGAGTTCCTGAGTGAGCATGCCGCTGACCGACAACTCGAGGCTTACCACGCCCGAGGGGATCACCAACCCGCCTATTGACGACCTGCTCGACAAGGCCAGCTCGAAGTACGCGCTGGTGATCTACGCGGCCAAGCGGGCGCGGCAGATCAACGACTACTACTCGCAGCTCGGCGAAGGCCTGCTGGAGTACGTCGGCCCGCTGGTCGAGCCGGGCCCGCGCGAGAAGCCGCTGTCCATCGCGATGCGCGAGATCCACGAGGGGCTGCTCGAGCACACCGAGGGCGAGTGAGTTGACCGAACGGCGGCTCGGCGTTGACGCGCCCCGCTGACGCGGCGGGTGGTGCCGGTGCACGTTCCGTCGACCCTCCGCGCGTTGTGCTGGGGGTCGCCGGAGGCATCGCCGCCTACAAGGCCTGTGAGCTGCTGCGCCGGCTGACCGAATCCGGCCACCGGGTACGGGTCATCCCTACCGAGTCCGCGCTGCACTTCGTGGGCGCGGCCACCTTCGAGGCGCTGTCCGGGCAGCCGGTGCACACCGGCGTGTTCAGCGATGTGCCCGAGGTGGCCCACGTACGTCTCGGCCAGCAGGCCGAGCTGGTGGTGGTCGCCCCGGCCACGGCGGACCTGTTGGCCAGGGCCACGCACGGCCGGGCCGACGACCTGCTGACCGCCACCCTGCTCACCGCGCGCTGCCCGGTGTTGCTGGTCCCCGCGATGCACACCGAGATGTGGCTGCACCCGGCCACCCGGGACAACGTGGCCCTGCTGCGTTCCCGGGGCATCGTGGTGATGGAGCCCGCGTCCGGCCGGCTGACCGGTGTGGACACCGGCCCAGGGCGGCTGCCCGAACCGGTGGAGATCGCCGAGCTGGCCCGACTGCTGCTGGAACGCGCCGACGCGCTACCGCACGACCTGGCCGGACGCCGCGTGGTGGTGTCCGCCGGTGGCACCCGTGAGCCGCTGGACCCGGTGCGTTTCCTGGGCAACCGCTCCTCCGGCCGGCAGGGCTATGCCTTGGCCAGGGTCGCCGCGCAGCGGGGCGCCGAGGTCACCCTGGTCAGTGCGCACACCGCGGACCTGATCCCGCCGGCCGGTGTCCGGATGGTGCATGTGGGCACCGCCGAGCAGCTGCGTGAGGCGATGCTGGTCGAGGCCAAGCACGCCGACGTGGTGGCCATGGCGGCCGCGGTGGCGGACTTCCGACCGGCCACGCTGGTCGATCATAAGATCAAGAAGACGGCGTCGGGGCCGCCCAGCCTCACCCTCGAGCTGAACCCGGACATCCTGGCCGAGTTGGTCGAGCTGCGTCCGGCCGGTCAGCTGGTGGTCGGCTTCGCCGCGGAGACCGGCGACGAGACCGGGGACGTGCTGTTCCACGGCCGGGCCAAGCTGGCCCGCAAGCGCTGCGACTTCCTGGTGGTCAACGCGGTGGGCGAGGGTCTCGCGTTCGAGCAACCGGACAACGCCGGCTGGCTGCTCTCCTCGGACGGCGGCGAGACCGAGCTGCCCAGCGGATCGAAGGCGCTGCTGGCCTCCCGGGTGTGGGATGCCGTCGCCTCGCGGTTGACCTGATCTGTTAACTCTTCACCCCCCGGATAGCAATCGGCCCCGGCGGCTGCGCTGAGCCACCGGGGCCGAAAAGAATGCCGGTCCGAGAGAGTTCGAACTCCTAAAAAAGAAAAGCGGATTAGCGCGCGAACCGTGGCCCGTACCCCGATCGGGGAGCACGGGCCACGGTGGCGGGGGATGGCTCAGAGGCCGCCGAGCATGCCGCCCGAGCTGCTGCCGCTGTCGCTGCTGTCGTCGCCGCCGTCGTCGTTGCCGCTGTCGTCGCCGTTGTCGTCGCTGCCGCCGTCGCTGCTGTTGTCGTCGCCGTTGTCGCTGTTGTTGTCGTCGCCGTTGCTGCTGTTGTTGTCGTCGCTGTTCTCACCACGCGAGGAGGAGTTGTTGCCCAGCTTGACGTAGTCGGCGGAGGCCCAACCCTTCTTGTTCACCAGGTGGGCGAAGCCGTTGCGGGTCTCGTCCACGGTGACCTGCTCGCCGGCCTTGCAGGAGCCGATCACCGGGGCGCTGGTGCTCGGCTGGGACCGGACCCGAACCTGCTCGGTGCAGCTGGTGAGCCGGGGGCTGGCGGCAACCGCCGGGCCGACCAAGGTCACCACGAGCGTGCTCGCGGTCACCACGGCCAAGCCGGCAAGTGCTGCTATCCGTGGGCTGAATCGGAACTTCGACATGCTCTTTACCTCTCTCGAAACGGTCGCGGGGTCCGCATTCATTTCGGCTCAACGAGGCCGGCGCCGTTCGGTAACGCATCGGTCTCGGTCAGTGCTCAATTGGGGCTGGTACCGGACTGTCCTGTTGTGATAGCGACGTCTTTGGTGCCGAATCCCCCGGGCTCGTCGACTACGCTCCGGCGGTAGAGATGGCGCGACGAACTAGGGGTGGCGTAGTGGCAAGCGGCAGCCGGCGGTTGTTCACCAGCGAGTCGGTGACCGAGGGTCACCCGGACAAGATGTGCGACGCGATCAGTGACTCGGTGCTGGACGCACTGCTGGCGGCGGATCCGCGCAGTCGCGTCGCGGTGGAAACCATGGTCACCACCGGCCAGGTCCACCTCGCCGGAGAGGTCACCACCAGCGCGTACGTCGACATCCCCACCCTGGTCCGGGAGCGCATCCTGGAGATCGGCTACGACTCCTCGTCCAAGGGCTTCGATGGGAACTCCTGCGGGGTGAACATCGCCATCGGCGCGCAGTCGGCGGATATCGCGCAGGGCGTGGACAACGCCTACGAGGCCCGGGTGGAGGCTGGGGTCTCCATCGAAGACCTGATCGCCCGGCAGGGCGCCGGCGACCAGGGCCTGATGTTCGGCTACGCCTGCATGGACACCCCGGAGCTGATGCCGCTGCCGATCGCGCTGGCCCACCGGCTGGCCCGGCGGCTGGCCGAGGTGCGCAAGGACGGCACGCTGCCCTACCTGCGCCCGGACGGGAAGACCCAGGTCACCATCGAGTACGCCGGTGACCAGGCGGTTCGGGTGGACACCGTGGTGGTGTCCAGCCAGCACGCCCAGGACGTCGACCTGGACCGGGTGATGACCGGCGACATCCGCCAACACGTGGTGGAGCCCGAGCTGGCCGAGCTGCGGCTGGACTCGTCGGACGCCCGGCTGCTGGTCAACCCGACCGGCCGGTTCGTCATCGGCGGTCCGATGGGCGACGCCGGGCTGACCGGCCGCAAGATCAGGCGGGATGGCCCGGCACGGCGGCGGCGCGTTCTCCGGCAAGGACCCGTCGAAGGTGGACCGGTCCGGCGCCTACGCGATGCGCTGGGTGGCGAAGAACGTGGTGGCCGCCGGGTTGGCCCAGCGGGTCGAGGTGCAGGTGGCGTACGCGATCGGCAAGGCCGCCCCGGTCGGGCTGTTCGTGGAGACCTTCGGCACCGAGGTGGTGGATCCGACCAAGATCCAGGGCGCCATCACCGACGTGTTCGACCTGCGGCCGGCCGCCCTGATCAGGGACATGGACCTGCTGCGGCCGATCTACGCGCCCACCGCCGCGTACGGCCACTTCGGCCGCACCGATCTGGACCTGCCTTGGGAGCGCACGGACCGGTCGGACGCGCTGAAGTCCGCCGCCGGCGCCTGACCGGCCGCTCGCACACCCACCAGCCGCACCAGCTCGCGCCGGTCGCCGCAGGGTGGCCGCCGCAGGGTGGCCGCAGCGGGCCACTTCGCATACCGGAGGCTCACTTCGCATACTGCGGGCACTGTCTGAAGT
>Ga0193743_1001024_pt1 | contig 21310 bp, 21 predicted proteins | sample L2c2metaG_FD_143038 | JGI IMG/M metagenome (GOLD analysis project Ga0193743, IMG submission 143038) | Soil microbial communities from a riparian zone of the East river system, Colorado, United States - L2c2 | ecosystem: Environmental > Terrestrial > Soil > Riparian zone | place: USA: East River... | reverse complement strand
TCTTTAGCTTGTCTTTAACCATGTAACTTTGTTAATAATGATACTGCTTGATTGGCTTATCCATTCTCAAACCTGTGGATACTGGACGTCTTCCAGTTGATATTCATGGGCTCAGCTAGCTCCTTGGACATATGCTTGGGCATTATCAGATACTGACTGGCTCCGGTCACAGCTGTAAAGCCTGAATCGGTCGAAGTCATAACAGGTGGATTCTTGGAGATCCTCCGGAGGTTCAGAGTATTCTTGAATCAAAGATTCTCCTTGCATAGTGCTGTATAACTGAGGGGTCTTCTTCTTGGCGCGTGTTTCCATAACAAGAGAGGTTGAGTTTGAATATACTGTTAAGCTCGGAATTCGGACGGAGATGTTGGGTCCGAAGTCGTGCGAGGCGTTGGCTTCAACTTGTGGGTTGCGCCACTCTCTTGATGGATGCCTCAAATTTTGGAGGTCTGGATGGAGTAGGAGAGTCCAGAGTTGAGCCAAGAAGAAGCTTAAGAAGACAAGAGTGAGTTAAGGAGAAGTAGGTTGCTAAGTTGATATTCAAACTAGCGAAATACATACAACAAACTGGAGTATTTATACAGAAGCAAAACATAAACATATAAGGAGTTATTGTGAAGAGCATATGGTAGTAGAATGAACATATAATGAGGAGACTCGTATTCTGGATGGTGCCAAAGGATGCCGACCTAAATCCTCGCAAGTCCTTGTGGTGACCGCGACTCATGACCTCGAGAACTGGTGCATGTGTGATGTGATTGGCCTGGAACATGGAACGTGTGTGGAGCATGGTGGGGCTCTGGTTGTGCTGAGAAAGCACATGGTGCTGGTTGGTAATGACAATGATAAGAATGCAGGTTGTGTTGGTGGTATTGGAGTAGGGGAAGTATTCCGACGGAGCTCCGATATAAGTCTGACGAAGGTGGCCGGTGGTAATGGTGGCACTGAACAATGGTGAGGTGGCCATCATCGGAGACTCTGTCAGAGCCATCCTTTGATTGTTCTTCAGAAAGAACGTGACTGGGCATGGACCATGACAGCCTCGCAATTGGATTCAATCAGTCCATGACCGGTCTCTCCCAACTTCTTTCGGAAACATTGGTAGGTGGTTTTTAAGCTATGAAAGGGTCGGCAAAGAGAAATGAAGCACGAAAAATAAGGGAATGTACGTAGCAACATGAGCCTTGATTGATAAAGCCAGCTTCTCTGGAAGCATGTTCGAGTCCTTGAAGATATCTGGGACCAGCAGATGGCAGACCTTGATGGTATTGAGATCACCTGTGGAAATGTTCACATCATTGACCAAACATCCAAAAACCTTCGGTATTGAAGGCTGTCTTCAATTTTGGTGAGGAGCATGTCCGTCAGGTGTGCCAACGCAGGGTCTGCCCATTTAGGTGAATCTTAATTACCAATTTTTTTATGAAATCAAACCAACGCTTACCGTACGCAATCCTTTTCTTCTTTCTTGACCTCAGGTTTGGATTTCTCAACCTTAGGCTTCCCATGCTTCTTGACTGGTTTGGCATTTTATTTCCCAAGGGCTGGTTTGGGCTTGGACTTTTTGGTTCCACCTGCCTTCATACCTTTTGCATCGCATTTGGCTTTGGCAACAGCCAACTGTTCCTCGAGAATTTGGAGCTGGGTAGTGTTTTCCTTCCCAGAAGGTGTATTAGAGGTAGAGGTATCTAATAAAAGATCAGACATGTAGATTTATGATACTTAGAGAGAGTTTAGAGATATGTACTATGGTTTTTACACTGGTTTCAAGTTGAAGGTCTGCTATATTACAGCCGTGAACTTGCTACAGGCTGGCGATACAGAATCGGTTTCGGTGAAGGAATCCCGGACTTTCTGTATCGTGGGAGTCGCAACAAAATTCCCTAGTGACGGTTTGTAGTGACCGCTATGTCAACTCTGCATTCCGCTACTATTCACCAATTAATTATGCCCTACTCTCCAAGCTAATTTGCCCTAATTTGCACCTCCGTTTTTGGGATCCCACCCGGACCGGCAAATTAGCCGCTAATTCGCCCGCCTACTTCCCGCAACACTATTGGGGCTCTGATTTACCAATTGGCAGTTTGTTTGGCTCTGGCCCGCGTCACAAACAAATAAAACGCTATGTGTGTAGGGGAACCGAAGTTCTAAGGCTCCAACCGTTTAGTTTTCGTTTAAGATTTTGGGCAAACTAAACGAAAACGGTAACAAACATTTTACAAACTGTTTGTAACCGTCTGTAAATGGTTAGGTAGGGAGGGTCAAAAATCCGTGATATAGGTAGTATATAAAGTAAGGACAGGCATTAAACTAGGCTACGAAGAATTCTATCAGATATTCCATCTTTAATCCAGCATTTCGATAGCAATGACTCCGTGATAGTGTTGGCCTTCATGGATGAGCGGACCTCGGTACAAAGGTGTCGAGACTTCGAGAAAAGCCGCTCAACAGAAACACTGGTTCCGGGAATAGCAAGGAAGTCACGGGCCATTTTCGCAACAATGGGAAAGTCCCGTTCATGTGTCTTGAGGGGTAAACATGATTATCAGCATGCAATGTTGGACAGGTAAATAGGGCTCGTACCTTCCACCAAAGTAGAGGTCCGTTAGGTTCACCACAGCCAAAAGTGTTATCGGCTTGAAGGTATCAGTCAAGGTATCATTTGATACCATTTGTTTACCGTTTGTTTACCATTTTCCCGGTCTCAAAAACTAAACCAAATGGTAAACGGCATTAAACGTTTAAAAACGGTAAACAAACTAAATGGTTGGAGCCTTAAACCGAACTGCTGTACCAAAAAGCAGGACTGTTTGCGTAGCCAAACAACCGGTCCGGAGAAAGCGACTTAAGCTTGAACCGAACACAGGTTAATAAACTTATAAGTCGGTCTTTACGTAAGCGATCCGGCAATAACCGGCAACCCAAAGTTTTCTCTCTACGGCTACAAGTAACCAGAAGTACTGGATGAGCATCCTTTTTGACAAAAGACCGTCCGTTCAAACGACCTGGACAATCCACAAGACTCAACCCAATTCCGATGACATTGCAGTTTTGAACCGATTCCTTTGGGATGCCCTGGCGGAGAACCTGAACCCCTCACTGCCTTATCTATGTATATCTGTTACACCCGTCCAATCGGTCCCAAATCCTCAACAATCATTCGTGTGCTGGGCTCTGTTGAACGAAGAGGTAAATTTATCTTGTCATTCAACTTCTCCTTCTGAAACCTTTCTTAACCAGAATGATTCCCAAGCTTTGGAGATTCCTCTTGCGTGGTCTAGCACGTATCAACAAACCTTCAGCGGTATTGATATTTTATTAAAAGCAGTAACGCCAACGGCTTTGACGGTTGTCATTGCCACCGCACTCTCCAGTGAGGCATATTTTCAGGCCTGCGCGAATCATTTCGCTCTGGGCGAATGGCTTTCCATCGAGAGACGTATTCTACGACAAGGCGATGTCTTGTCTGTTCCCAAGAAAGATTCTAAATTAGTCGGCGCCGCCTTGCGATATCGGTTGGACATGCTTGAACCTGTTCTGCAAGGGCATGTTGAGGACGGAATGACGAAAGTCATTGTGGCACTTTCTCAAACCGACTCACTCATACATGATCCATCCATGGACACAGAAGGAGAACAGGATGCTATCGAAATTGATGAGAGCTTTCTAGGCAGCTCTATCTCGAACTTGTCCCTGGATTTGCACACATGTTCAACTCAAAATTCACTCCTTGATCCGTATAAAAATGAGGCTATGGAAAGGTCATACCCGGGATTTTCCTACAAGAGCATGCATTCTCCGTTCAAACTTGTGGAGGACCATTACACACTATTCTTTCGCACATCGGATCTTGGAAAAATCGGTATCTTGAATGGCGATTGGGTAAGTACCGTTACAGATCAGTAATGCCTCGCACTGAATATTGATTATCAAGGCAATTGCTGGTATAGCGCCCTCCAAATATCGACTTGTGCGTGTTCTTGCGAAGGATACCTTAATTGACTCAGCGTAAGACGCCATAAATCTTAAACTCTCTTATTCTGAGTATATGCGAGTAGCGGGTGTTTGATGGGCTCCCCATTACTTCTCCACAACATTCTTTCCGATGGGGGAGAGTTCGGCCCGCAAGCTCCATCAAGCATCTATGTTCGCCCGAGTCCTTTTGGCTCTGCTCACCCTCCAATACCCATTGCTCGATCGGTTACCATTGCGCGAGTGGCGTCCCCAAACTCAATCAACCGACAATATCAGCCCTTCTTTCTCCATTCCTTGAAAAAGTACTTCGATGCCGTGAAGCGATTAATTAAACAAAACGACATCATTGCTGTCTGTATAGACACCGAACCTTCCAGATGGCTGGAATTGGAAGGGGGGACGGGCGATGATGATTACCACGTAGACCTAATTGACTTCAAGTTCGTCCAGATATCCAGACTGATGATCTGTCAACTCACGCTGGAAATAAGTCACCCTAGCAATGAACCCCGCACTAATGGATTGGTGTTCTTCAAAGTGACTAGCATCGAATATGACGTGGTGTCAAAGTCTAGCCCTCCTTTACAAGATCTATACACGGGTTCGACATTGGGCGAACTTGGATGCTGGATTGACACAAGTATAACCCGTATGATTCAGGCGGGAGTCGAACACACTCGAGTTCCGGATGTAACGTCGTATCTACAAATAGGTAGGGCCAGGGGCATCAGATGAAAGTAGACATTGACTGTTGATAGATGCCACAAGCTCGACCATCTTGAGAACACTAGAGTCTCTACCTATGTCGCATTTTTTAGGGCCAAAGAGCACGTTCTCAAAACTCCTGGCATTGTCATCTGCAGCATTATCTCAGCGCGCTGTTGGGTACAACCTACATCTGTCTTTTTTGTTGAAAGGTGGACGTGGCATTGGCAAATTTACGGTTGTAGCTTGGATTTCACAGCGATTGGGGTTTAATCTACAAGAGGTGTGTCTGACTTGCCTCTACTTGAGCCCTCTGTTATGAGCATACTTTAGATTAATTGCTACAATCTTTTGGGAGACAATGACGTCAAGACAGAAGCCATGCTTCGAGTCAAGTTTGAGCAAGCAAGCACTTGCACGCCCTGTCTCCTCGTCTTAAGACACCTTGAGGCGCTGACTCAGACTACTCAAAATCTCGAGGGTAAAAAAGGTATGAAGACTTATGGAATCGTATCTTGTTCGTTTACAAATCTTTGCGCCAACAAGATTCGCCAATTGTGACTGCTCTGCGTGAATGTATCGATGGTATCCAAATAAGTTGGAAAACCACAGGATATCCTTTGATAGTTTTTGGAACTACAAGTGCCGGTAACCCTCTGCCTGTTGGTCTTGCAAGTTGTTTCAAGCAGGAAATCTTGTTTGAGGTTAGTTATATCCAATTTCGACATCTGGATCAAGCCTTATTTTCCTTAGGCTCCAAACGAAGGGGAACGCCTTGAGATCTTGAGATGTTTGCTTTCAAACGCTCTACTTGCTTCAGATGTTTCGCTTCAGCACCTGGCAACCCAAACGGCGGCTCTACTCACAGGTGATTTATGTGACCTGGTGGCTCGGGCCAAGATTGCATCCGTTGATCGGGCAATGAATACCGCGTACGAGTCAATTTGTCAAAGTTGCTTAGACTCATATAACTGAAATGGCGGTCCAAGGACCTTGAAGGAAGATTTATCAATTCTTTCTTCCATATCCATTACTGCCAGCGATTTTGATATCGCTCTGGGCAAGGCCAGAGATTCATATTCCGAAAGCATAGGTGCACCGAAGATCCCCAATGTCACTTGGGATGATGTAGGAGGCTTAGCCCATGTTAAATCTGACATATTGGATACTATCCAGTTACCGCTCGACCGTCCTGACTTGTTTACAGAAGGCTTGAAAAAAAGATCTGGCGAGTTTATTTTACTTGAATTGTACAAGTCAGTGAATGAATAGAACTTTCTAGGTGTTCTCTTATATGGACCCCCTGGTACTGGAAAAACGTTGATAGCTAAAGCGGTTGCCACGTCTTGCTCGATGAACTTCTTTTCTGTGAAGGGGCCGGAATTACTCAACATGTATATCGGAGAATCTGAGGCTAATGTGCGGAGGGTGTTTCAACGCGCTAGAGATGCAAAACCCTGCGTCATTTTCTTTGACGAGCTGGACTCTGTTGCGCCAAAACGAGGGAATCATGGTGATTCAGGAGGCGTCATGGATCGTATCGTCAGCCAGCTACTTGCTGAACTGGATGGGATGTCTGGAGGGAAAGAATCGGCCGATGTTTTCGTTATTGGCGCTACAAATCGTCCCGATCTCTTGGATCCAGCACTTCTGCGGCCTGGCAGGTTTGCATTTTGCATTCAGCTATTCTTTATCATAGCGAAATTTGATTTATCCCGCCGTAGGTTTGACCGCATGTTGTATCTTGGTGTTAGCAACAGCCATGAAGCTCAATTAAATATCTTGGAAGCGTTGACAAGGAAGTTCCGACTTGATCCTAGTCTTGATCTGCGCTCGATAGCTCAAAAATGCCCATTGAACCTCACTGGAGCCGACTTCTATGCTCTTTGTTCAGATGCTATGTTAAATGCTATGTCTCGAAAGGCTGAAGGAATCGACGCAAAGATCTGTAAGCACGGGCCCTTTGAGCTTGACAAGAAGAGCTCATCTTCCTAAATAGCGGCGTTGAATACTCAGCCTGAACACCACCGCCATCCTCACCCAGTAACGGCGGAATACTATATCGCGGAGCTCGCATCGGCAGAAGATATGGCTGTTCACGTGTCACAAGAAGATTTCGACCGTGCTCTGGATTCTCTAGTTCCTAGTGTCAGTCAAACAGAGATGGAACATTATGCACAGATCCAAAAACGCTTTTCCCAAGGAGCCATGGACGGGATAGGTTCTAGCGAGTCATAGATAAATAAAATGACATCTAGAAATTCTACAACTTGTTTATACAAAGAAAGCAATACATGATCGGATTAAAACCATCGGCTAGGTTTGATACCAACTTTATCAAATAGTTCTTTGACGTTGGCCACGACCAAGGAGCCAATATTTGTCCTACTTGGAGGTCGGACCTGAGCGCCAGTCATCTCGAAACTATCACCCGTTGCAAGTCAGCACACGTAGATGAAGGATATTATGTAGGACATGCTCACTGGTATGCAGGTTGACCGTCGATGACCGCCTCTATATGAAGAAGAGGGCGTTCCAAGTCTGTTGTATCGATTTCAAAAGTAGACCTGTTCAACACCATTAAATGGTGAACACAAATTTGTTCAAGGCCCTACACATACCACTTGGAATTGCCATTAGGTAGATAGGCAAGGGCTTTTTCGTAGGGTACCTCTTCTGAGCTTCCATCACTCGAATTCCTGATAAACGATTCTTCACTCTGCAACCGCATAGTGTGTATCAAAGGAATGTAGAACATGTTTAATGGACTGGTCGAAAACTCTCGGACAGTGTGAAGTTTGGGATCGTTGACATTAAATTCGATTGCTGCGAACTCGTGGCGATCTCCGGAAAGTATGATAACATTGGGAACTGTGTGAAAAGCCCTTAAAAGCGCAGTCTTTTCTGTAGGAAATCCCGACCAAGAATCGGTAAGGGCGTCGTGTGTCCAGAGAGATGTAAAAGGAACGGAGGAAACGATGAATTTGAAGGTGCATGTTCCATTTACCTTGATATGAGACTTTTAGCAAATGACGAACAAATCAAGATAATAGTCTCACCTTGTCTAGCCAATCATATAGAGCTGAGAGTTGTTCACCTCCAAGAAGTGTACGAGAAGTAAGATCTGGACTCGTTAACGGGGAACGATAACGACGAGTGTCCATGACGAAGAACGCGGCGTCGCCAAGTTGAAAATCGTAGAAAGTTCGCCCTGGCTGCAAAGAATCATAGTTTGCATTGCCGTTGTAAATGTTGTAAGCATTTGATGCGTTTTGATACGGTGGGACGTCCGTCCCTTCTCCAATGTAATTGTTGATAAACTAGCGGCAATGTCAGCTTGCTGTTCTCTGACGGTTGAGATATAAAGAAATACTTCGTGATCGTCGTATGCATGGAAGATCGCTGTGAGAGGATCATCGTCAACAACAACAATCACGGTAGGAATAGGAGCAGGTTTTTACTTACGCAACTTTTCGTATACATTCCTGAAGCTGGGACTTTGATAATTGCGTCGGTAGAGCCTTCGGTATGCCTCTTGGTCATCTCCGATATAGAGAGGAACATCAGCGTAAATAAAGTCGCCAAGAAATAGCAAGAAATCTGTTATTGCAGGAGACAAGTCATTTGGTTCTTTCACGGTAGTCGTGAATGAGGAGGGATCGTTTTGGGTGGCATTGGAGGGAAGCAGTTCCAGAGGTTCTTTAGACAACGACATCTTGCTAGGAGACTTGAGATATTTAGCCAAGAGATCATAACCTGTGATTGTACGGTGATGAAAAGGTCCTCTGTAAGGGAAATTGGGAACCATGCAAGATGAGGCTATAAACCTCAAACGACTGCCTGATTGTAGACGAGGATCTGGGAAGGTGCGGAATTGAATTGGATTAGGTGGATAGGGAAGAAGGGTACTGTTCAAATCTGACAAGATATCTAGAAGGAAGGTACTTAGGTGAGGATTTAGGAAACTATAATCAAAGTTGACTGACATTCATACGAGGTTGCAGGCCACAAGTTGGTAAGACGAACTGTGTCTACCCAATCAAATGATTGATTCAAATGAAGGCGAGGTCCATCCTTCCAGGAATCTTCTGCTGATTCACGGTAGACAAGCAGAAGGGTGTGTTCTGTTGCATTCGCTTTGGGGTAGCGAACGACAATCTTGGCACTGTCAGGATATAAGGCACCAACACGAGTAAAAACGAGGTCAGAAGCAGTGTCGACGAAAGGTGTAATAGTGAAATCTACGACGGCGAGGAAGAGAAGTGTGTTGATCATTAGGTTGAGACATTGTAGATATCGAGAGGTAGTAGGCAGAGAGAAGAGTATTGTTGATATAGGTGATACAGAAGGAGTTCTTTGTTGAACTGTCTGCTTTTCAATGGTAGGAATGTGTGGTGTGGACCATCGGCAAGCAGTAATGAGATAGAGAACATAGAGGACTGGCAATAGTGGAATAGCGAGACGAGTGGGGATCTGCGTAAGAAAATGAGCTACACATTAGAGATTGAATTGAGCAATAAAAAAAAACCCTACGATTCGGAGAAAGATGTAGGAACAGAGACGAAATAAGGATGATAGGATACTCGAGGAGGATAGTGGTGGTGGTAACATATTGACTGACATGCTGCTCGTTGTTATCAACCCTGTCTGCGGTAACAGGTCCGCTGCATCTTTCTTCGATGACCATGTCTTTCCGCTTTTAAAGGCTCATAATATATCTGTGGATCATACCCTTCAAACTACTTCACCAGAACATGCTCCATCTTTTATCTCCCAGTTCCATGATAGACCTGTCATCGTCATTCTGGGCTCTGGCGATGGTACTCTTCATGAAATTATCAATACAGTCCCGTCTCATCCCATTCACTTCATTCTCGTCCCTTGTGGAACTGCAAATGCTTTGTATTCATCTCTCTTTCTTCAAACCGAGGGGGAAGAAAATCATGTTGCTTATCGCCTCCAGTCTTTGCTTTCTTTTATCAACAGAAAGCCCCCTTCATCGTTGTCCCTTGCAACTACTACCTTCTCTTCAAGTTCACAGATCACTTTGTCTGCTGTCGTCGTCTCGACTTCGTTGCATGCCTCCATCCTCCATCATTCAGAGAGTCTGAGAGATCAGTACCCTGGCATCGAGAGGCAAGTCTTTTATTCTGCCTTCTCTAAACGACCAGAAAATAATCCACCTATAGATTCAAAATCGCAGCACAACAGAACAGTACCAAATGGTACAAGAGTCAACTCAATTTATTACCTTCGTTGCCACTGGGCGTCGTCCAGATATACGACTTTCAAACCAAGTCATTTGTCGATCACCCTAATTCGACATTAGACAATCCCCTAGTGCATCTTGAAGGCCCATTTCTTTACTTTCTCTCGACCGTCAATGTCGATCGTTTAGAACCGGCTTTCCGAATCACTCCTTTGAGCCGAACCTTGCCCCCTTCGTCTCCATCTTGCGATATTGTCATTCTTCGACCTTTGCAAAGTCCAACAATAGTTGAAGACACCGTTGAAGTGAGAGCTAGCTTTGTCGCAAAGTTATGGGCAGTCCTCGGAGCAGCATATCGCGATGGATTGCACGTAGAAATGAGATACAATAAGGACGGCGAAGTTGTTACAGAAGGAGACGGGCCTGCGGTAGTTGAATATATACGCTGTGGTAGTTGGGAATGGATTCCAGTACGTCTTCAAACTTCACTTGTTAGCCTCTACCTGACCTTTGGCATACAGGATACAGGAGACAAAGATGCGCATTTGGTCTGTTCAGATGGTGCCATTCACAACATTTCTGAAGGTGGTCGAGCAGTTTGCAATGTGGATGGATTTGAACATGGTATAAGAGTGTATGATTGATTCCACATAAAGCTATCTTAATATCTATTGTTTCATGATATACTTGCCTGACAACAAGTCATTGACAACCGCATAGGTTGACTTGTAAACAGCCTCCACTAATCCTGAACTGTTGACCTGGTAGATAATCATGAGATCAAATTGGGACACAAGAAGATGTTCCACATACCTTGGAAACCTTTTCTTGTGCAGAGTAATGTTCAATAACAGGCATCGTATCCATTTCGTAGGTGCCTATGGATGTCCAGATGAGCGGTTGATAACAACTTGGGTTCCCAACGTACAGAATCTTTTCTTGATACTCTCGATGTTATCATCTTCTCTGCCACTTGTCTTTCCTCGCTCTAGCAAGCGGTTCAACATGACCTCTTCTGTTGTTGCAAAGTAGATGACGAGCGATGACAGACAAACCTATTGATGAATTGAGCTGAGGGAATCAAATGTGAATGTGAATAATGCCCCACCTGCTCGTCGAACCCGATGGCCTGATCCATTTTACGAGGAAAACCATCGATCAAGAATCTACCACAGCCAGCTTGCCATCCATCTCCGGTTGTTCTTTCTTTCAGAGTAGCCTCCATCTCATTCTCGAGCAATTTCATTGTGACTTCCATCGGAACGATTCTACCTTCACGAATATATGATCTAATGAGATCGCCGTACTGTGATCCTTCGCGATTTTGTTCAGCACGGAGGAGATCCCCGGCTAGAAGGAACATGTCAAGGAAATGCTGATGTTTGAGATAGGGCGGAAAGTACCTGATAGATGACAGAAATTGAAGTCCTTGACGAGTCGCGCACATTGTGTACCTTTACCTGACCGCGTTGTTACGAGCAAGGTATGATACTACTGTGAGAGGACTCACCTGCACCGGGCCCTCCCAGTACAAAAATGACTGTTACCTTTGTACTGTCAAATACAGGCATGAATTTCAGTGGCGACGAGGCGGTAAAAGAGGATGATCTGCTTGTCGAGGGTTCAGAGAAGTGCTTTCTCTATGTTTTATGACTGCGAAGAAGATAGCAAATGATGACAGTGAGAGTGCAGCAAAAAGCAGGGGATTGGGACCCTTTCTTGTCATGAACGCTGAGTATGGACCTTGAATTCGTACATCCAACTCAAATTTATTCTCTTCGTCCATGCCGCAACCAGGATGCCACTGACTTGGTTGCCATCGGCGGCGAGCACTCAGTAGACATCGTTCAAATCGTATGTATTTTATATCCTGCATTTTCATCTAACTACAAATATTACATAGGAGCACACTCAATGTCGTCGAATCGTCTCCTTTCACATTGGCTCACGGATTACTGCCCTCGCCTGGTCATCCCGCACAGTCTCTCCTTCTTTTGGTGACAAATGGATTATCGAGTTCAGTATTTCCATCCTCTTTCATATCTTTCTCACTTACGATATCAAAAGGCTCACCGCAGCGAGTATAGACTTCGGTCTTCATCTTTTGACAAAATCTTCATCTGCACCAGAGCATGTATTTCCATTTGGGGGTGGTCTTAGTGGACACCATGGCAAGGTAAATGACATGATATTTTGTGGTGGTTGGGATCAGGACAGCGCGCGTTATGTCGCGACAGTATCAGGTGTGTTCCTCCTTTGCAACTCCTTCAGGACACTTTTCCAAATTTCCGTTATAGACGATAAAATGCTCATGGTTTGGGATCTACACCCAGCAGCCGGTATTGAATCGTCGCCGCCACCCTCAGCAATCTCCCTCTCCCTCTCACCTTCGCCATCCTCAAGGCCTCAACCGACTGCCTACGTCATATCTTTCCCCCATCCATTGACATCAATACGTTCTCATCCATCGATCAGTAAAGAGTTTCTTGTATCAGACTGCCATGGCGCCGTATATCTAACCGACTGGCGGTCTGACCCTGATGAAGGCGATCCAGGCGCTCTTCGGCACTCCAGCCTCGTCGAGCTCATAGAACCTTCCGCCCTATCGGTTTCTTGTATGGGCGGTCCGTCACAACAGTCCGCATCCGTGGATTGGCGAAGTGATGCTGTGGATTTGCAAGTTCCTTACTACGATTTTAGAAAGCAATATCTAATTTCAACTGTTCACAGAATTGGCGGTGTTTATGGGCAGAAATTTTCCTTGTGGGACATGTCAAAACTTCGAGGAGGAACACCGTCTGTGTCTGGAAACAGTTTTGCCGAAGGTGGTCACATATTCCGGTATGTATTTGCTACGTCATGTAACTTCATTTTTAATAATTCCACAAATGCAGGTGGTGCCAGACTTACTCTGAGCACTTTGCAATATCCAATCAATCGCCTAGTAGGGGTGCTGTAATTCATGTTCATAATTGCAGTTTTGTGCATGCGGCCCCCACGGTGTTCAACCTTCGACCTAAACCTAACTTTATCCGTGATTTTGACTTCTTAGCTCTGGCTGGCATTCCTAGAATAGCAGCAGCGATCGGCCAGACTGTCATAATCTTCTCTATAGGTGTAGAATCCTAGGTACATTTTACAAAATATTGCGTTTTCAGAAAGTAGCCAAAAAGTAAAAAGTCGTGGTCATTATGAAATTACAAACATTTTGGAGCTATTACAGTAGCAAGGATTCGAGATGGTAACAAAATTAGTACAGTGATCACTCGACGGGCTAGTGGCCATAACTCGCAAGGTGCATGGGGTGGTAATGTATCTGTCCTTGCGGTTGTAAGACCTGATGATGAGCGTGCTGCTGGTGGGTAATATGTTGGCGATGCGAATTTTCCATATAATGCGGCATTGTGGCAGAAATGTTAGCTGGAACCGCGGTGGGCAAAGCATGCGGGTCGACATTCTCCCCAAAACCAAGTTCGAGAAACATATTTTTCCAGTAATGTGCGTCAAGTTCGGTTGCATGATGGGGCCCGGATGGGAAGTAGCTACCGGAATAATGAACCGCTCCTGTTGGTTGTCCATGATCAATTGGGTTTCTTGTTTGCGAATCAAGTTGATACCCCTGGTCACTTGGGTTTGCATGATGAGGATGTGCAGGCAAATGGGGCGAGGCGGGAAAATGGAAGCCTTGCTGAGGTTCACGTGAGCGCTGTACCTGATGGGGATAAACTTGAGAAGAACTCTGAACCATGCTTTGTGCAGTTGACGCTGATGAATTGGTCGAGTAAGCGGTGAATTACATTAATAGATAGATGACCGCGAGCTGACATGGCGGCTTTCATACCTTGTAGCCGGGGATCAATTGGAACACCAATATGCCGCTCTCGTTCACTCTTCCGGGCTTTGAAAATGTCTTTATGGACCAAATGACGAAGAAACCGGGAGTGGTATGCAGCAGAGATCGATACAGGCGAATGAGAAGAGGACGAAGCTTCTTGATAAGCATCGGCAGTCTGAGTGATCAATGCATGAATCTCGCTCATTGTGTCCGAGTTGAATTCATGCGAGGTGTTGGGGCTTCGAAGGAGCTGTGAGGCAGGAACGGGTTTATTGAATCACAGAGAAACGATTTTCTACTCATACCTTCAATAGAAACACGGCTGAATACGCTGTCATTACTGTGATTGAATCTTGACCATAGTGCTGCATATTATGTAAATACACAAGAACAGGCCATAAACAGACTTTACTTGCCAGGACATGCATTTCCGGAAATTCTTGTGAAACAATACGCAAAGAGTCGAGAGCACTTGTGCAACATGTTGAAAAGGCTTGCAAGCTGGGAGGTTGATGGCTTCCCTAAGCGACACTGAGTACCAGTGTATATTGTAAGGCATCTGAGGAACTCACCGGTAGCATGGAGGCTTGAATTCCAAAACTATTTAGGAATAGTCTGACGTACAACCGGAAGAAAGTAAGGAATGAGAAATGGAATTTTTCCCCTCTGGCTGAAAAATCGAGCTATTAGCAAAAGATGTGATACGGGCTCACTTGGCTCACCCCTTTCCAGTTCGACTCGCCAATCTTCGTCCCATTTCGTCAATCTCGCATTACAGTTTGAAAGAACGACGTCATAATTGATATCAGCGTTGCCATTTAATACAGAACCCTTGGAAGAGTTGAATATATCTGTTGTCTCCGCCTGTTCATGAATGAGTCTCTGCCACTTGTGAGATTGATGCCATCAACATACAGCAATTCGACGCAGCGTTACAAATGCAGCAACGATGACATCCTCCGGGCGAATAATGCTTCCGCCTCTCTCATGCCAGGTTTTGGCGTTTCTAACAAGGTCGTCCTCGGGAAGCATCCAGTGCCTACCGGTTTGCATACTTAAACTGCGGTCGTGGACGAATAGGACTAGATAAGTGCGCTCCCGGTTGCGTCGTTCCAATTTCTGAAAGTCGGTTTCGTTGGCGGGTGGATTCACCACATGACGATTGAGCCCGAGTTCAACTGCCATTCGACAGGCCTAGAAGTAAAGACGTCAGAGTGAAGGAGAACGATAATCTTTAACCATTTCACGAACGTAACCAATAAATGTCCAGGTGCGCTACAAGAAAAAATGAATATTATATACCCAATTGTAAGATTGTGAGACACTGACGTTGTCGTCGGGATCTTTCCAGTAAGTCAGACAGGCGAAAGCCTGGACAACTTCAACACGTTTCCAAGCCTCTGCAAATGCCCGAACTGCAAATTCGTTTGCGAGCTTTTGACATTGTTTGAATCGCTCCGCTTGAAAAAATTTGCAGCCCGCCATGATGAGCGTAGTAAATAGGAATGGACACTTCGAACGAACATATGATACCGTATGCAGCGCAGGATCAAAGAGGTTGACGAATGGATTAAGGCGAAGGAAAATAGCGTCGAATAATGTCACAGCCTCTTTTTCCGTTATAATACCGGCCGTAATAGGGTCGCTAAGACCATTAGAAGTTGGCACAACTTGGTGGGGGGGAGTAAAAGAGTTACTTCTGTTGAGGGGAGCAGCAGTAGGAACTTCTTCTGGATTGAGGATCGTTCTGAAGAAGGAATTCCGCTGGTTCTCTCGTTTGATAAGTTTAGCAGGGAAGAAGGCCTCGTCGTGTCTGTCAGGGTCGTCATCATCGTCTTCTTCCTCGTCCATAATATCCATACTTCTAGAACCATTGCTTGAAGGGGGATAACCATCTGGAACTGGATAGGTCGGTAGACTTGGAGGAGGGGGAAGATCATTTGAGGGGAAATGTGCGCTCGGAGGACAGAAAGTGGGGTCTGAGGTGCGGATAGTAGTAAGGTAGGGGGGATCTGGTTGATTAGGATTGCGGAGTTCATCGGTATTGTAAGGTGAGGTTGGTTCTGAAGGGTGAGACTTCATCTTGGCAGAGTTGAGTCCTTTTTCAAGGCGACGAAGCATTTTTGAAGCCTCGGACAGCCTAGGAAATGTTATTGTTTATGATTATGAGGGTAGACGAGGTAGAGACATACTTTGAACCCGGTTTACGACCCCGTCTATGCTTTTCAAATACGCACCTGTCTTTTATCAGTTAGGACAGTAAGGGAAGGGAAAAGGAACTGACTGAGCATTGGCGCGCTTGCATCGTTGGCATTGCTTTTGCCCATCTTCCGCGCCGACGCACTTCATCTAGAGAAGACATGAGAGAAGATAGGTGGCAGTGGGGGTTTAGTACCTTTGCAGCGCGACATACAGTGCAAGCGCGTGCACCACGAACGACGGGGGTCTTGGCTCTAGAACCAATAATAAGAGGAGGTGGCAGAGAGATATGTCATTGAACGGACTTCAAGTCGTTCATGGAGTCCATTTGTGGATCCATAAAGCTTTGTGAAAGGTATTGGACCGGTTTTCAATCGATTGCTGACGGTGATCAAAATATAGAAGGGATTTTTTGAACGAAAAAAGGAGTCAAAAAGGTAGGATGAGAGGTGCAATATGGTGCAATATGTCTGAACAATGACAACTTGGGCTCGCAATGCAACTTTTAGTTGACTTTCAGAGGTTGTTGAAGCTGCCTGCAGGCAAGCAGAGGGTATCGGCGTCTTATTATTATTCTTACTTCAGATTACGTAAAGTTGCCGACTCTTTGCTTACAACCACAATGGTCAGAATTATAATCAAAGGAGGTTCGTGTTCAGATTCTATATTCCACTGACTACCCATCGTTAATATTCTAAATTGAAAGGTGTCTGGAAGGTATCACTTATCGTCGGATATCTTCCTCACTTCTCTCATATTCACCTGTTCATAGAATACAGAGGATGAGGTTCTCAAAGCTGCCATCGCAAAGTACGGCAAAAATCAATGGTTAGCTGCTCAACCCCAACCAGAGGCATGTTGTCGACGCTCTTTGTTCTTATAGGGCCCGTATTTCCTCTCTTCTCGTTCGTAAGACTCCAAAGCAGTGCAAAGCTCGTTGGTATGAATGGTTGGATCCATCCATCAAGAAAACAGAATGGTCCAAAGTATTTTTATCCTCCGTTTTCTTTGCATGGTCTCATCCTGAGTTTTCAGACAGAAGACGAAAAACTCCTTCATTTGGCCAAGCTAATGCCAACCCAATGGCGAACAATCGCTCCCATTGTTGGTCGAACTGCCACCCAATGCCTGGAACGTTATCAAAAATTGCTAGATGAAGCTGAGGCGAAAGAGAACGAGGAGCTGGGGCTTGCTGGTCCTTCAGACGATATTGGTCCTAGCGTTGACGATATACGTAGACTGCGACCTGGCGAGATTGACCCCGATCCGGAGACTAAACCTGCGAGGCCAGATCCCATTGATATGGATGAAGACGGTACTTCTTTCTTTCTCTGCCATAGTTCAGTTTTGAATGATTTTTAAAGAAAAGGAGATGCTATCCGAAGCTCGTGCCAGACTTGCGAATACCCAAGGAAAGAAGGCTAAAAGAAAGGCGCGTGAACGCCAACTCGAGGAAGCCCGCAGGTTGGCGGTTCTACAGAAAAAGCGAGAATTAAAAGCTGCTGGTATTATGTAGGCTTTAACATTTTAACAGTCTGCAAAAGATCTTATACCCAAGAAAATAGCATGCGCCACAAACCCAAGAAGAAAGGCATGGATGTACGTAGGATTGTTCTCAGTTTTGTTATTGCAAACTGACGATTGCGCATAGTACAACGCCGACATTCCCTTTGAAAAGAAGGCCGCTCCAGGTTTCTATGATACTTCTGAAGAGCAATCTCGCGTTGCTGCTGCTCCTGTGGGCCAGACTTTACGTCGACTCGAGAACAAGCGCAAGCCTGAAGAAGAAGAAGCTGAAAGAAAGAAGCGTCAACGGAAGAATGCTGCAGGAAAGGAAGGAGATGGACCAGCTCATCAAACAAAATTCATCGCTGCTCGTGATGCTCAGATACAGAAACTCAAAGAGGCCGAATCAATTGGTCGAAGGCGGAAGCTGGTTCTTCCAACTGCTCAAGTAGGAGAAGTTGAATTGGAAGACATCGTCAAGATTGGCCAATCTGGAGAAAATGCAAAAGCATTGGTGTTTGGAGGGAGTGATGCAAGCGGAAGATTGCTAAGTGACTACGAAGGATTGGAAACTGCTCGAATGGCTAGGACACCCAGAACTGCCCCTCAACGTGAGTGCCTTTCCATTTGGATTACTATTTTGTTTCAACGAGAGCTCACGCCTCTCAACACAGTTGACAATGTAATGATGGAAGCCCGGAACTTACGAAACTTGACGATTGCCCAAACCCCTTTGCTTGGAGACGAGAACACTCCGTTGCATGTTGGCCCAGGAGGTGGGTTTGACGGTGCTACTCCACGTCATCAAGTCGCCTTTACGCCCAATCCTCTGGTTACGCCAAGGCGACAAGGCTCTCATGACATCTCAGGAGGCGTTTCTGCCACACCTTTGCGGACGCCCTTTCGTGACACTCTTTCTATCAATCCAGGAGACCCTTCGGCGCCAGGAGATGATCTGCGTGATCAACAGTTGCATTCCGGTTCGGCCAAACGGGCCTTAAAAGCAGGACTCATGAATCTCCCGAGACCGGAAAATAACTTCGAGCTCCTGGTGCCTGATGATGACCCAGGCGAAGGCCCTATTGTCAGCTTATTGGAACAGGATGCCTCCGACAGAGATGAGAAATTGAAACGAGCACAACAAGAGGAAAAGCTGAGAGTGTTGGCCAGGAGATCCCAAGCGGTTCAACTTGGTTTACCAAGGCCAATCAATGTGGACATTACAGCCCTTATGCAAAGCTTGCGCCTAGAAATCCTCGATCCAGAGCTCGCATACGCTCAAGAACTTGTCAACGCTGAGTTTGTGAAGCTCGTGCACCATGAATCTGTCGTATATCCACTGCCGGGGACAACCCAGGCGGGCACATCGGAGTCTTTGTACGACCCGCCTGATGACGAAGCTCTCGAAGCTGCTAAAATCGCCATTCACTCTGAGCTCGCAACTCTGGTCGGATCTCCCAATGCTGATACCGCGCAAATTCACGCTGAGCTCGCAGCTCTGGTCGGATTTCCCTCTGTTGATACCGCTGCGCGAACTTGGGTAGAAGCCATCACTCCTGGCCCCAGTTCAGGTGCTGGAGGCTACTCGTATCTTTTGCATAGTGGTCATCAACTCATGACAAAGCAGGCAAACAAAGCAGCAAAAGCGGAAAAGAAACTAGGAGTTATTTTAGGCGGTTATCAACAACGTGCCCAAGTGCTTTCAGAGCGTATGGCAAAGGCATTTAGCGAGATGCAAAAGGCCCAAGTTGATTACAACAGTTTCTCTTGCTTAAGGGAAAACGAAACTGTTATTGGGCCACGCAGAGTTGCCTCTTTGTACCAGGAGGTAGAAAGGTTGGAGCACCGAGAAAGCATTTTGCAGATGCGATATGCGGAATTACAGTCAGAGAAGAAGGATTCCGAAATGAGGGTCACCATCCTGGAGGAGAAGTTAATGGCAGATGCTGAGGTTTACAACGAAATGCAACTTGCGGCGATGGAGCGCTGAATCTACGCATTCGGCTTTATTTAATTAGCGGTTTTCATTTCCTTTTACATGAATTCAAACGAGAACAGTCTTGAGAGTCTGTTTTTACCTAGTCCTACGCCCTCCGAACGGTTTGATGTTATCTGCCTGAGAAAATCCTTGGCCAGAATGTATTGCATCTCACATCCGTTTCAAGGGTTTTTACATATTAGATAATAGCCCTGAATTTTCTGAACATTTTTCAATTTTTTTTCATGCAAATCGGTGAAGAACTCACTGATCATGAGCTACAGCTCTACGAAGTTTTATAGGCCTATGATCACTTCTGATGTCACAACACACCAATTAGTGACCACCGGGTACACCAAATTTGGAATTTTGGGCCACAACTTGGTAAGGGCATAACTCATCCAATTTCTGAACAGATTTGGATAAAAAAAATTGCACTGGGATCACAGAATTTTTAGCTACAGGCCCATATAGTCAAAATATACAAAAACCCGCGGATAACCCATGACAATCACTAATTTAAATACAATTCAATGGAATCAATGGATTTGCAGACTTGATAAGATACATGGTAGTGATGGCTGTTGAATAACAAACCATATGTCATACGAATTATGCACTATCATTTTTATCACTCCTATCATTTTATTTCTCCTATATTTTTTACCTTGTGACCGAGTCCTATGACATTAAGTGGAGACCGTTACTCTCCGTATACCAGTATATAGTTCTTTGTTCCTTCGTGTAGTTTACCCCTCAGTCTATTATTCCGAGACTGAGTTTAGCCTTTGATATTCTCTCACTTATATTGATTATTAACAACTTGTAGTTATATCTTGTTGTTAAAATAAGGGAAGCAGGTGCTGACAGGTGCTGACAGATGCTGGGAACTGATAACAGATGAAAGTAGAAGCAACAGTATATTTCGTTTGACCTAGGTGAGCTCGTAGGCAAAAGGATAAGAGAAAAGGTAGCTATGAAACACGGTGCGATAAAATTTATGATTACGTAATCCTACCAAAAGTGGAACTAGTATAACAAGCTTGTATATTCCAACACTTGTTCTATAGGTATAGCTTACATGCAATATAGTCTATTATTCCGAGACTGAGTTATATCTTTTTCTATAGGTTATGGGCCCCAAGCTCAGTCTTTAAAACAAATGAAGTCTCTCACAAATAAATCATTCTATATCTTCCGTCAACAACTCTTACACAATGTCTACTACTACCAAACTCAGTGACGAATTTGTTCGGATTCCCAAACTTGACGTATCTGGCTCCAATTGGGTCATATACAAGGACCGTTTCATCTGGGCTGTTGACGCACGTGGAATCCATGATCATATCGATGGAACTAGCCAAGAGCCTGTTGATCCTATTCATAGCTCTGTACAAGCAGGGGAGCTATCCAAAGCAGAACAACTGTTAGACAAAGAATGGAAGAAAGAGATGAAGGAATGGAAACAAGGTGAAGCTATTGCAAAACAACAAATCGCCAGTACCATCCCAGACTCACTATTCATGAAAATCCATTCCAAAGGAACAGCCCACAAAATCTGGACCGAACTTTCAAACCACTTCCAAAACAAATCCCGAATGGTGCCCGTTGATTTACAAAGGCATCTCCAGGAGCAATGTTATCCAGGATGAGGAGATGTTGCTGCCTATTTTACGACACTCAGCACAATGCGGGAAGATCTAGCCTCCATGGGTCAGCTGTGTTATAGTATTAATCTTCTGTTTAGTGTGAGTAGCTGGCACCTACGAGTAACTGCCACCGTTTCCTTACTTGCATATGATTCATCTTATCTTTGCTTATGCAATCATTCCATGGATTGCACAGCATCTCTTAGTCATTGATCACATGTTTGTATAGTATATAAGACTGGTATTGACTGGGT
>Ga0193743_1001023_pt1 | contig 21313 bp, 23 predicted proteins | sample L2c2metaG_FD_143038 | JGI IMG/M metagenome (GOLD analysis project Ga0193743, IMG submission 143038) | Soil microbial communities from a riparian zone of the East river system, Colorado, United States - L2c2 | ecosystem: Environmental > Terrestrial > Soil > Riparian zone | place: USA: East River... | reverse complement strand
CACCCGCACCAAGCGGACTGCGCAGAAGGTCTCCGACGAGCTCGCCGAACGTGGTTTCAAGGTCGGCGCCGTCCACGGTGACCTGGGCCAGATCGCCAGGGAGAAGGCGCTGAAGGCCTTCCGCACCGGCGAGATCGACGTGCTGGTCGCCACCGACGTCGCCGCCCGCGGCATCGACATCGACGACATCACGCACGTGATCAACTACCAGATTCCCGAAGACGAGCAGGCCTACGTGCACCGGATCGGCCGCACCGGTCGCGCAGGCAAGACCGGAATCGCCGTGACGCTGGTCGACTGGGACGAGCTGCCGCGCTGGACGATGATCGACAAGGCGCTCAGTCTGAACATCCCCGACCCCGCCGAGACCTACTCCAACTCGCCCAACATCTACGCCGAGCTGGACATCCCGACCGAAGTCACCGGGGTGGTCGGCGGGGCGGTGCGCAGCAGCAATGGGAGCAAGGACCGGCCGAAGCGAGAGCCGCGCGACGGCGAGCGGCCGGCGCGCAACCGCGACCGCACCCGGCAGCGCACTCGCGGTGCCAGTTCCGGGACGGGCCACGTGGAGAACACCGAGCAGACCCCGGCGGTCTCCAACGGCGAGGCCGCGGCCGCCGAGGGCAGCAGCCCCGCGCGCCGCAGGCGCAGGCGTCGCCGTCCCAACACCGCCACCCCCACGTCCGGATAGGCGAGGTCACCACCGCTCGATGGTCAAACGCCCGTCCATTCCCGGGTCGCTTCGCTCTCCCCCGCAAGCGGGGGGACCCCCAGCACCGGAACGCCGCACCAGGGGCGACCTGCTGGTGGCAGCGGCGATCGTTGCGGTCGTCGCCGTCACCGCCGGGCTGATCTGGTGGACCAGTGACGCACGGGCGACCGTCAGCCGCCCGGCCGCGACGCCGGTCCCCGCGCTGAAATCCGCCAGGGACGTGCCCACCACCCTGCGCGAACTGTGGACGGCGGCCAGCCCGGCGACCACCCAGCCGGTACTGGCCGCGGGCGCCGTGGTGACCGGGGCCGGCCGACAGGTCGACGGGCGCGACCCCGCGACCGGAGCAGTGCTCTGGAGTTTTGCGCGTGACGTCGACCTGTGCGGGGTCACGTCGGTGTATCAGGACGCCGTCGCCGTCTACCCCGACGCCCGCGGGTGCGGTCAGGTCAGCACCATCGACGGCAAGACCGGAAGGCGCGGCCCGACCCGCACGGCCTACGCCGACCCGGAGGTCAGGCTGTCCACCGACGGCACCACCGTCCTGTCAGCCGGTGACAGCCGGCTCGAGCAGTGGCGCTCCGACATGGTCCGGATGAACAGCTACGGCGCGCTGGACGCCCGGATCAAGCCCGACGTCCCCGCGCAGCCGCTGTGCCGCCTGGTGTCGGCCGCCGCGAGCCCGGCGGCGGTGTCGGTGATCGAGTCCTGTCCCCAGCAGCCCGATGAGCGGCTCACCCTGCTGCGACCGGACAAGGAGGAGGACCAGCCACTGGTGAAGCACGTCGCGCTCCCTGGTGTGCCCGCCGACTCCGACGCCCGGGTGATCGCCGTGTCCGAAACCACGACCGCCGTGTACCTTCCGACGCCCAAACCCACCGTGAACGTCGTCGACGAGACCGGCACCACCGTGTCCAGCACGCTGCTGCCCAAGCCGGCGTCGCCCGACGCCACCATGTCGCGGGCGGGTGACCTGATCACCTGGTGGACGGGCGACAGCGTCATGGTCTTCGATGCCAATGGGCTGCACTACCGGTACACCGTCAGCCCCGTCGGAGGACAGGCGCCGGTGGGCCCCGCAACGATGCTCGCCGGCAAGCTTCTGGTGCCCGTCACGACGGGATACGACGTGTTCAATTCCCAGACCGGGGCCGGTCAGAGCCACATTCAGCTGAGCCGACCGGCCAGTCCCGCCCCGGTGGTGCCCGCGGTCGCCGGTAGCACGCTGCTCGAGCAGCGCGGCGCCACGCTGGTGGCGTTGGGCGCCTAACTAAACGTCGGGACTGAAGCTCGCCAGGGCCTTGCCCGACTTCCAGTGCTTGAGCAGGTCACCGGCCAGCTCACGATAGGCGTTGGCGCCCTTGTTCTTTCGTCCCGCCAAGACCGACGAGCCCGATGCGCTCGCCTCGGCGAACCGCACGGTACGCGGAATCGGTGGCCCCAGCACCACCAAGCCGTAGCGGTCTGCGACGTCGAGCAGCACGTCGCGGCTGTGCGTGGTGCGCGAGTCGTACAGCGTCGGCAATGCACCGAGCAACTGAAGGTCGGAGTTGGTGATCTGCTGGACGTCGGTGACCGTACGGAGGAACTGGCCGACGCCGCGGTGGGCCAGCGTCTCGCACTGCAACGGCACGATCACGTCGTCGGCGGCCGTCAGCCCGTTGAGCGTCAGCACCCCCAGCGACGGCGGGCAGTCGATGATCACCACGTCGAAGTCCGGTGCGACCTTGGCCAGGGCGCGCTTGAGCGCATACTCGCGTCCCGCTCGCATCAGGAGCATCGCCTCGGCCCCCGCCAAGTCGATGTTGGCGGGCAACAGCGTCATGCCCTCCACCGTCGGAACCAACGCAGCGCTCGGTTCCACGTCGCCGAGCAGCACCTCGTGGATGGACACCGTCAACTTGTCCGGGTCCTGGCCGAGCGAGAACGTCAAACACCCTTGCGGATCCAGGTCGACGAGCAGGACCCGTCGCCCCTTCTCCGCCATCGCCGCACCCAACGACGCCACCGTCGTCGTCTTGGCGACCCCACCCTTTTGATTGGCGACCGCTAGTATCCGCGTCATAATTGTTTTCCCGTCGCTTCGCTCGCCCTGGATTCTTTCGCGTCGCTTCGCTCGCCCTGGAACGTGTTCATCCAAGCACGCGCGCGGAGCATCGGCTCCGGCGTGCGGCAGAATCGCCCGGTGTGAGCACCGAACGGCACCGACTGCTGCTACTCCGCCACGGTGAGACCGAGTGGTCCAAGAGCGGCAAGCACACCGGCCGCACCGACCTCGACCTCACCGAGAACGGGCGCGAACAGGCCAGGCTCGCCGCCGACGCGCTTGCCGACTTGCAACTGCACGACCCCCTGGTGATCAGCAGCCCGAGGCACCGCGCACTGGTCACGGCCGAACTCGCCGGTCTGACCGTTGGCGAGGTCTCCCCGCTGCTGGCGGAATGGGACTACGGCGACTACGAGGGGCTGACGACGGCGGAGATCCGCCAGGCGGTGCCCGACTGGATGGTCTGGACGCACGGCTGCCCGGGGGGCGAGAGCGTCGCCCAAGTCGGTGAGCGCGCCGACCGGGCCGTCGTCCTGGCCCTGACGCACATGGCGACACGCGACGTGATCTTCGTCGGCCACGGCCACTTCTCCCGAACGGTGCTGACCCGCTGGGTGGAATTGCCGGTGTCCGAAGGCATCCGGGTGTCCATGGCGGCGGCGTCGATCGCGGTGTGCGGCTACGAACACGGCGTCCGCCAGATCACCGCACTCGGCCTCACCGGCCATGTCAACCCGTGCCTGCCCCCGTGACAGCCGAACCGTCCTTCGTGATGACCGGCCGCGCCGGGGTGATCGTGGCCGACGGCGTGCACACCGCCTACCCGCGACTCGACGACGCCCGGGCGGCACTCGCCTCCGGTGACGTGCCGATCGTGTTGGGCGCCTTGCCCTTCGACATGACGCGCCCGACCGCGCTGATGCGGCCGCGGGCGGCTCGGTTCGTCGACACACTGCCCGATTGGCCGCGGCGTGACCTGCCGACGGTGCGGATCGTGGAGACACTGCCTGCTCCCGAGGTGCACCGTGCCCGCATCGCCGAGGCACTCACCAGGCTCAACGATCCGCATTCCGGCCTGCACAAGGTGGTGCTGGCTCGAGCGCTGCGGTTGGTCGCCGACGGCCCGCTGGACGTGGCGACAATCCTTGCCCGCCTCGCCGAAGACACCGCTGCCAACGCCTATTTCGCCGATCTGACACCGGCGGGCGCGGGGTATGCGGGTGCGGCGCTCATCGGTGCCAGCCCCGAACTGCTGGTGGCGCGGCGCGGCGACGTGGTGACGTGCCGGCCGTTCGCGGGGTCCGCACCCCGCTCAATCGATCCCGACGCAGACCGCGCCAGCGGTGTCGCGCTGGCCGAGTCGGCCAAGAACCTGCACGAACACCAACTGGTCGTCGACGAGATGCGCAAGGCGCTCGAGCCGCTGTGCGTCGACTTGTCGATCGCTTCGTCACCGGAGCTGTCCAGCACGTCGGCGGTGTGGCACTTGAACACACCCATCACCGGTCGGCTGCGTGAGTCATCCACCACGGCACTGGATCTCGCGATCGCATTGCACCCGACACCCGCCGTGGGCGGGGTACCCGCCACGGCGGCGGCCGAACTGATCAACGAGCTGGAGGGCGACCGCGGGTTCTACGCCGGGGCGGTCGGGTGGTGCGATGCGGCGGGCGACGGCCGCTGGGTGGTGGCCATCCGCTGCGCCCAACTGTCCGCAGACCGGCGTACTGCCGAGGCGCGGTCGGGCGGCGGCATCGTCGCCGAATCCGATCCCGACGACGAGGTCGCCGAGACCACCACGAAGTTCAAGACCATCACGTCCGCGTTGGGAGTCGAGACATGAGCGCCCGAAGACGATCGCGAGCGAGGATCGCAGCGAGGGACGAGCGAGGACCGGAGCGAGTGGGAGTCGAGACATGAGCGCCCGAAGACGATCGCGAGTGAGGATCGCAGCGAGGGACGAGCGAGGACCGGAGCGAGTGGGAGTCGAGACATGAGCATAAGTATCCGCCGGGTACGCCCCGGCGACGAGGCCGTGCTGACGGCCATGGTTCACGAGCTGGCGGCATTCGAACACGCCGCTGCCGACTGCACGGTCACCGAAACCCAGATGCGCACAGCGCTTTTCGCGGACTCGCCGACCGTGCAAGCGCACATCGCCGAGGTCGACGGGGAGGCTGCGGCATGTGCGCTGTGGTTCCGCAGCTTCTCCACGTGGGATGGCGTGGCGGGCATCTACCTCGAGGACCTGTTCGTCCGGCCGCAGTTCCGCAGGCACGGCCTGGCTCGCGCGCTGCTGGCGACGCTGGCCCGTGAATGCGTGGACGGCGGCTATACCCGGTTGTCCTGGGCCGTGCTGGACTGGAACGTCAACGCCATTGCGCTGTACGACGCGGTCGGCGGCCGCCCGCAGAACGAGTGGATCACCTACCGGGTGTCCGGCCCCGAGTTGTCCGCCCTTGCGGGGCCCTGAGCTGCCGTCGCCGACGCCCACTGCAGTGCCGATGGACTGAACAACAGAACCAGTGCACCCACCGCGACCAGCGCAACGGGTACGCCATAGGCCCACCGCTGCGAGCCCACGGCGATGTACCACGCCACCGGCAGCAGGAGAAGCTGCGCGAACACCGCGATGCCGCGGCCCCATCGCCTGCCCGTCCACAGGGCCCATCCGGCGGCAAGCACACCGGCACCCATGACCGCGTACCAGGCGGCGGTGCCGTACCCGCTGATCGCCTTCTCGTGGGCCCCACCTATGGCCCGCACCACCAGGACAACGGCCACGACGAGCAGCGCGGCACCCTCGAATGCCACCACCACACCTGCCTGGCGCACCGTCGCCGGTGCGGGAACGATCACGACGGCCAGCGTAAGGGCTTCCGGTTAGGCTCATGTCCCGTGCGCGCCGTGCTGATCGTCAATCCGAACGCGACATCGACCACTCCCGCCGGACGCGACCTGCTCGCGCACGCGCTGGAGAGCAGGGTCAGCCTGACCGTCGCGCATACCGACCACCGCGGCCACGCCATCGAGATCGCCAGGGACGCCGCCCGCGACGGCATCGACGTGGTGATCGTGCACGGCGGTGACGGCACGGTGAACGAAGTGGCCAACGGCATCCTCGGCGACTGCGGCCAGCACAGGCCCGCGCTGAATGGGCCCGCGGTCGGGGTGGTGCCCGGCGGTTCGGCGAACGTCTTCGCCCGCGCGCTCGGCATCAGCCCCGACCCCACCGAGGCGACCAACCAACTCGTCGACCAGCTCGACGACCACCGCCGCGGAGGGGCGTGGCGCCGCATCGGGTTGATGGACTGCGGCGAGCGCTGGGCGGTGTTCACGGCGGGCATGGGCGTGGACGGTGCCGTGGTCGCCGCCGTCGAGGCCCAGCGCGACAAGGGCCGCAAGGTCACCGCGTCGCGGTACATCCGCATCGCCGTGCGGGAGATGCTGGCCGGCGCCCGGCGCGAGCCGGAGTTGACGCTGCACCTGCCCGGCCGCGAGCCGGTCCCCGGCGTGCACTTCGCGTTCGTGTCGAACTCCAGCCCCTGGACGTACGCCAACAGCCGACCCGTGTGGACCAACCCCGAGACGACGTTCGAGACGGGTTTGGGCGTCTTCGCGGTGACCAGCATGAACGTGTGGGCGAATCTGGGGCTGGTGCGACGGATGTTGTCTCGCGAGCCCCGGATCGAGGCGAAGCATCTGGTCCGCGACGACGACCTGGCGTGGGTCCGGGTGACGAGTGACACAGAGGTGGCTTGCCAGATCGACGGAGATTACGCAGGCCTGCGTGAAACCATGACGTTCACGTCGGTGCCGAATGCTCTTGGCGTCGTGGCACCGCCCCCAAAAACTCTTTGACCTGGAGTTATTCGTTCACAGGATTCAATTCAGGGCGCAAGTGAGTTAAGTGTAGTACAAACGAATGAGGGTTCTGGTAACACAGTCCCGCAGTGACGTTGCACACGTGTTAACGCGCCGCTATTGACATCTGTTCAGCCTGTGAAAGCATCGATGCAACAGTGCAGAAACATTTCAAGTGCACGCGTTAACAGCCGAAGAAAAGCTCGTGCGTCTTGCTGCGCACACGATAAGGAGTTGGAAGCTATGGATTGGCGGCACAAGGCGGTCTGTCGTGACGAGGATCCGGAACTGTTCTTCCCGGTAGGAAACAGTGGCCCGGCGCTCGCCCAAATCGCTGACGCAAAGCTTGTCTGCAACCGCTGCCCGGTGACGACCGAGTGCCTCAGCTGGGCGCTCGAGTCCGGCCAGGACGCCGGCGTGTGGGGCGGCATGAGCGAAGACGAACGGCGCGCACTCAAGCGGCGCAACGCGCGCACCAAGACGCGTACCAGCGTCTAGCCCGCACCGAATTCTCGAACTTACGGCCCCGGTGCATACCGGGGCCGTAAGTCTGCGCGGCGTACGAGAAAACGTCCGCGGACACTATTGCGGCAGCCTCGCCCGCCTGCCAATCGGCACTCGCAAAACGACCTCGGTGCCGCCGGTCGGCGATTCGTGCATGCCCAGTGAGCCGTCCAACTCGGCCCCCACCAGGGTCCGCACGATCTGCAACCCCAATCGGTCCGACTTCTCCAGGCTGAACCCCTCGGGAAGGCCGCGGCCGTCATCGTGGACCACGACGTCGAGCCAACGGGCCGACCGCTCGGAGCGGATCGTCACACAGCCCTGCGGTGTCGATTCGTCATAGGCATGTTCGATCGCGTTCTGCACCAACTCCGTGACCACCATGACCAGCGCCGTGGCCCGGTCTGCGTCGAGCACGCCAAGGTCACCGACGCGCACGATCCGGATGGGGGTGTCCACCGACGCGACGTCGTTCATGATCGGCAGGATCCGGTCGACCACCTCGTCGAGGTTGACCTCCTCGTCCACCGACATCGACAGCACGTCGTGCACCATCGCGATGGATGACACCCGCCGCACCGACTCGATCAGCGCCTCGCGTCCCTCTGGATTGTTGGTGCGGCGGGCCTGCAGCCGCAGCAGCGCGGCCACCGTCTGCAGGTTGTTCTTCACCCGGTGGTGGATCTCGCGGATCGTCGCATCCTTGGACAGCAGCGCGCGGTCGCGCCGTTTCACCTCGGTGACGTCGCGGATCAGCACGGCCGCGCCGGTGGCGGTCCCGTTCGCCACCAGCGGCAGCGTCCGCAGCAGGACGGCGGCACCGCCTGCGTCGACCTCCATCCGCATGCTGGATCCGCCGGCCAGAGAGTCGCGGACATGGTTGGCCAGTTCCTGCGCCTCGAACGGATCCGAGATCAGGGGGCGCGTCACCGTGACCAGGTTGTGGCCCTCGAGTTCGGCGGCCAGACCCATGCGGTGATAGGCCGAGATCGCGTTCGGGCTGGCGAACACGACCCCGCCCCCGACGTCGAGGCGAATGAAGCCGTCACCCACCCGGGGACTCGACCGCGACATCGCCAGATCCCCCACATTGGGAAACGTGCCCTCGGACAGCATGCCCAGCAGGCCGCGGGCGCAGTCCAGATAGGCCCGCTCCAACGGGCTGGCCTTGCGCCGGTCGGCCAGCGCCGTCTGGTGGGTGAGGACCGCGACCACCTGGTCGGCGTGGCGGACCGGCACGGCCTCAACGTTGAGCCAGACGCCGTCGTGCGAGTCCCCTTGCCCCGCATCGCTTTCCCGACCGATGTGGCCGGACCTGAACGCAGCGGTCACGACCGGCATGTCGTCGCCCGTGTTGAGGGTGCCGACCGCGTCGGCCAGCAGTACGGACGGTGCGGTATTGGGCCGGATCTGGGCGACGCACGCCAGCTTGCCGTCGTCGCGGCGCACCCACATCAGGTAGTCGGCGAAAGACAGATCAGCCAGCAACTGCCACTCGCCAACCACCGCGTGCAGGTGATCGACGGCGTTGCCGGGCAGGACGGTGTGCTCAGCGAGCAGGTCACCGAGTGTCGACATCAGCGATTTCCGTGTCGGCGGCGCTCTAGCTGATTACGGCGATGAGGTCGCCCGCCTGAATGACGTCGCCAACGGCCACCTTGACCTCGGTGACGGTGCCCGCCACCTCGGCCAGCACCGGAATCTCCATCTTCATCGACTCCAGCAGCACGAGAGTGTCGCCCGCGCCGATCTGATCGCCCTCGCTAACCACGACCTCCAGCACACTGGCCACGATCTCCGCGCGAACGTCCTCGGCCATCTTCACTCCACTCGTCTTTCTCCAGCCGCCGGGGGGTTCGGGCGACCGTGCAAATACCTACGCACACCTAAGCACTGCTGCGCGTCCATCGAACCACGAGATCGCGCTTGTAACCGCACACCTCAGTCATGAGACACTGGGGATAAGCAACCTGACCTACTGGAGGACGATCATGGCCAAGCGTGGCCGTAAGAAGCGCGACCGCAAGCATTCAAAGGCGAACCACGGCAAGCGGCCCAACGCCGGTTCCAAAGCGGTGCGCTAGCCGCGAATGATCGTGGTGCGGCTGATCTGGATGCGTAGTCGCTGACGAAGCGCGTCCGGCACCTTGTCCCCGCTGCACTTGGTGGCGATCAGCCGCTTCACCCGCTCCTCGACGCCGTACTGGCGCAGGCACGACGGGCATTCCTCGAGGTGATGACGCAGCTTGTCACGCGTCTCGGTGGTGCATTCGGCGTCGAGCAGCGTCCACACCTCCGCGATCACCGCTGCGCACTCGGGATGCTCGGGGTCGACGGGACCGACCGGCGGGCGGAAGTCGTGATCCTCGGGGCGGGAGAAGTCGTCGCTGCTCATGACGACACCCCCTCCGGCGCGTCGAGCTGCTGACCTCGCAGGAAGCCGCGATCACGCGCAACGTCGGCCAACAGTCCGCGCAGCTGCTTGCGTCCGCGGTGCAACCGGGACATCACCGTCCCAATCGGGGTATCCATGATCTCTGCGATCTCCTTGTACGGGAATCCTTCGACGTCGGCGTAGTACACCGCCATCCGGAATTCCTCCGGCAGCGCCTGCAGCGCCGCCTTGATCTCGGTGTCGGGCAGCGCCTCCATGGCCTCCACCTCGGCTGATCGCAAGCCAGTGGACGAATGCTGGGCATTCGCCGCGAGCTGCCAGTCGGTGATCTCCTCAGTCGGATACTCCGCAGGCTGACGTTGCTTCTTGCGATAACTGTTGATGTACGTGTTGGTCAGGATCCGGTACAGCCACGCCTTGAGGTTGGTCCCCTCACGGAACGACCGGAAGCCGGCATAGGCCTTGACCATGGTTTCCTGCAAAAGGTCCTCGGCATCTGCCGGATTGCGGGTCATCCGCAGGGCGCCACCGTAGAGCTGATCGAGCAGCGGAATCGCGTCACGCTCGAAGCGTGCGGTCAGCTCGGCGTCCGTCTCGTCCGGCGCGGCGGGCAACAACCCGTCGACGTCTGTCATCTGAGTCAACACCGTCCCCTCTGTAGCGGCCCCAGCGAATGGGTCCGGCATGTCCACCGGACGTTCCAGGCAAGCCGTTTGCACCACGGTCTCCTTCCAATCGTAGAGGTAGCCACCGACGAGTTCGTCTGACTGTGCTGACTGCCTGGCATAACGGCATCGCCATGCCCGGTTGTTCCCACCTGTCGCGCACTAGGGTGGGCCGGTGGCCAGCGCAGCGACCCCCGCCATCGGTGCGCTTCTGGCGGCGGGGGTGCCGCACGCGGTGTTGCGGTTCCGCCACGATCCGCGCGCCGAGTCCTTCGGGGAGGAGGCCGCCGACGAACTCGCGGTCACCGCCGGGGTCAAACCGGAACAGGTCTTCAAGACGCTGGTGGTCGCGGTGCCCGGCGGACTGGCGGTGGCGGTGCTTCCGGTGCCGTTCAAGTTGTCACTCAAGGCCGCGGCCTCCGCACTCGGCGTAGCGAAGGCGGCCATGGCCGACCGGGCTGTCGCGGAGCGGTCGACGGGCTACGTGGTCGGCGGCATCTCGCCGCTCGCACAACGCAGGCCGTTGCCGACGGTGGTCGACGCTTCCGCACTGAATTGGGACCGGGTGCTGTGCAGCGCAGGCAAGCGAGGCTGGGACGTGTCGCTGGCCCCACGGGATCTGGTGCGCCTCACCGAAGCCGTTACCGCCGACATTCGTGCATCGTAGGGTGAGCGAATGTCGCTCTCCGGGAAGACCATCTTCATCTCCGGTGCCAGCCGCGGTATCGGACTGGCCATCGCCAAGAAGGCAGCCGCCGACGGCGCCAACATCGCGCTGATCGCCAAGACGGCCGAGCCGCACCCGAAGCTGGAAGGCACCGTCTACACCGCGGCCAAGGAGATCGAGGAGGCCGGCGGGCAGGCGCTGCCGATCGTCGGCGACATCCGGGACGGCGAGTCGGTGGCGAGCGCCGTCGCGCAGACCGTCGAGCAGTTCGGCGGCATCGACGTCTGCGTCAACAACGCCTCGGCGATCAACCTCGGCTCGATCACCGAGGTGCCACTCAAGCGCTTCGACCTGATGAACGGAATCCAGGTGCGCGGCACCTACTCCGTATCGCAGGCATGTATCCCCCACATGTTGGGCCGCGAGAACCCGCACATCCTCACCCTGTCGCCGCCCATCAGGCTGGAGTCCGAGTGGCTCAAGCCGACCGCGTACATGATGGCCAAGTTCGGCATGACGCTGTGCGGGCTGGGGATTGCCGAGGAACTGCGCGCCGAGGGCATCGCATCCAACACGCTGTGGCCACGGACGCTGGTTGCGACCGCGGCGGTGCAGAACCTGCTCGGCGGTGACGAGGCGATGGGCCGGGCGCGCAAGCCCTCGGTGTACGCCGACGCCGCCTACGTGATTCTCAACAAGCCGTCCCGCGAGTACACGGGCCAGAGTCTGTTGTGCGAGGACGTGTTGCTGGAATCCGGGGTCACCGACCTGTCCGTCTACGACTGCGTGCCGGGCTCGGACCTGGGCGTCGACCTGTGGGTCGACACCCCGAACCCGCCGGGATACACCCCGGTGTAGCGCGCCTGGTTCAAGAGGGTGCGGTGAACACGACCGGCGAGCGAAAAGCCAAGGGCCACCTGGCCCGGGGCCGAGCGGCCTACCGGCGGCGCGCCTGGCTGGACGCCTTCGCGGAGTTCTCGGCGTCCGACCAAGATCGGCCGCTGGCGGCCGACGATCTCGAGCGGCTGGCGCAGTCCGCCTACTTGACGAACCGCGATGACGATGCTGTCCGCACGTTGGAGCGTGCCCACACCCAATACCTCGACGCCGGCGAGACGGTAAGCGCTGCGCGCTGCACGTTTTGGATCAGTCTGGGTCTGTTGAACTGCGGTGAGCTGGCCAGGGCCAACGGATGGGTCGCCCGAGGGAACCGGTTGCTCGGTCGCCGTGGTGGCTGTGTCGAGAGCGGATACCTGCTGGTACCCGCAGTGCTTGCGAACATCGGCACGGGCGGCGACCTGGAGGCCGCGTTGGACGATGCCGCGGTCATCGCAGAGATCGGCGAACAGTTCGGCGACGTCGACCTGGTCTCGTTCGCGATGCACGCCCAGGGCAGGGTGAGCATCAAGCAGGGCGGGGTTGCAGAGGGCATCGCGCTTCTGGACGAGGCGATGGTCGCCGTGGTCGCCGGCGACCTGGTGTCACCGCTGTTCACCGGGCTGATCTACTGCCAGGCGATCGACGCCTGCGAGGAAGTGTTCGACGCTCGGCGGGCCCAGGAATGGACGGACGCACTTGGCCGCTGGTGTGATTCGGAATCCCAGATGGTCACCTTCACCGGCATCTGCCTCGTGCACCGCGCGGGTGTGCTTCAGCTCCACGGCGCGTGGCCTGCCGCAATCGAAGAGGCCCGCCGTGCCTGCGATCGCTTGATGCCCGGGGAGCCGGCTACGGGTGCCGGCCGATACCGACAGGCCGAGATCTACCGGCTGCGCGGGGAGTTCGTCGAGGCCGAGCAGGCCTACCGGGACGCATATGAGATGGGTTGGCAGCCGCAACCGGGCCTGGCACTTCTGCGGCTCGCCCAGGGGCGCACCGACGCAGCGGCTGCGGCGATCCGGCGGATGCTCGCCGAAACCATTGACCGTGGCCGGCGAGCGAGGCTGCTCCCGGCGTACGTCGAGATACTGCTCTCGGCTGGTGATGTCCCGGAGGCGAGAGCGGGGGCCCACGAGCTGGCGACGATCGCGGCCGATTATGGCCGCGACGTGCTGACGGCGATGGCGGCCCAAGCCCTCGGCGCAGTCGAGCTGGCAGAAGACAATGCCGGCGCAGCCTTGATCGCGCTGCGTGAGGCCTGCCACGCCTGGCAAGACGTCGGGGCGCCCTACGAGGTGGCGCAGGTGCGCACGATGCTCGGGCGTGCGTGCCGGGAGCTCGGCGACGAGGACTCGGCTGCGTGGGAGTTGGCGGCCGCCCGTGACGTGTTCGACCGGCTGGGCGCGGGTCCCGAGGTCACACGGCTGAACACGCTGATCGAGGCGAAGCTCCGAGAATGTGCCTGCGGGCTGACCCCGCGTGAGCTGCAGGTGCTGCGCCTGGTCGCCGAAGGCAGATCGAACAAGATCATCGCCGAGCAGCTTGCGCTCAGCGAGCGAACCATCGATCGGCATGTCAGCAATATTCTGACGAAGCTCGATGTGTCATCCCGGACCGCGGCCACCGCATTCGCCTACGCGCACAACCTCCTCTGAAGGTCGTATGGGTGAAATCACCCACCAGCCGCCGCGCCCGATTGGGTGGTCGCGCCGATGCGGGCGCAACCGTCGCGTGGTCACCTCTTAGACACACGACAACAGGAGAGGACCGCGACATGACTACCACCGCGGCCACCACAGCCGGGGACATCCTGGCTGCCGTACGACATCTCGCGCCGACGATCAGCGGCCGGGCACCCGAGATTGAGCAGGCCCGCCGACTGCCCGCCGACCTGCTCCGCGAACTCAAGGACGCGGGGTGCTTGCGGATGCTCCTCCCGCCCACCCACGGCGGATTCGGGGTCGAGTTCCCCGATGCGATGCGGGTGTACGAGGCGATCAGTCGGGCGGATGCGTCAGTTGGCTGGACGGTGATGATCGGCTCTAGTTCCTGGTACGACTTTGCCGGGCTGCCCAGAGAGACGTTCGACGCCATCTTCACCGACGGCTCAGGTGTGATCGTCGGAGGGGTGATCGGTCCTGGCGGCTCGGCTGAACGCATCGACGGTGGTTACCGGGTGACCGGGCGGTGGGGGTTCGCCAGCGGCTGCGAGCACTGCGGCTGGCTGTTCGGCAACTGTTTTGAAGATGTCGGCGGCGAACAGCGCATGCTAACAGTGGTTTTCGCCGCCTCGGAGGTGGAGCTCGAGGACACCTGGAGAGTGTCCGGGTTGTGCGGCACCGGCAGCCACCACTTCACCGCCGATGAGGTCTTCGTACCGGCCGAACGCGCGTTCCCCACGCTGGAGGCCGAGCCGTGCCTAGACGAGCCGCTAGTGCGAATCCCACCGCCGACGCTGTTCGCGCTTGCCATCTCCAGCGCGGCGCTCGGTGTGGCCCATGGGGCGATGGACGACATCCTCGCCCTGGCGACGGGCAAAATCCCGCTCTTCGCTCCCACCTCGCTGGCGACCAACCCGCTGTTCCAGCATCAGCTTGCCAACGCGGACACCGAACTGCGCGCGGCCAACGGTCTCGTGTACGAGGCAGCCGACTCGGCCTGGGCGGCGGCCGTCGGCCGGTCTCCGTTCAGTCTTGAAATGCGCGCGCGGATCCGTTCGACGGCGGCGTGGGCGACGGCCCGGGCGGCAGCCGTGGTCGATTTCGCCTACCAAGCCGGTGGCGGCAGCTCCCTCTACGCTCATAGCCCGCTGCAGCGCCGGCTGCGCGACATCCACGCCATCACCCAGCATTTCCTGATCAGACCGGACACGCTGACGACCGCCGGAGCCGTTCTCGCCGGGCAGGACATCGACGTAGTCGTGTTCTGACGCGACCGGTGCGACGTCACCCGCCGGCTAGAGCAGCGTCGCCTGCTCGGCCTCCGGCTCCGCGGGTTCGATGAGTTCGGGGCCGTTGTTGCGGACGCTGTTGACCAGCCGCGACACCTCCCGAATCTCGATCCGATCCAGGTCGCCGTGGCCGCGCAGCAGGCCCTCGTCGATCGGCGCGTCCGGATCCAGCCAGCGGTCCCAGTCGCGTTCGCTGATGGTCAGCGGCATCCGGTCGTGGATCTCGGCCAGCGGGCCGGCCGCATCCGTGGTGATGATGGTGCAGCTCAGCAGCGGCGGCGCATCCTTCGGAGAATCCCTGGGCCGCCAGGTGGACCACAACCCGGCCATGAACAGCAGCTCACCGTCGCCGCCGTACATGTAGAACGGCGTCTTGGGGGCTTTCTTGCCGCTCGCGGTCTCGCCGTTGGGCCGCCACTCGTACCACCCGTCCATCGGCACCAGGCACCGCTTGCCCTTGGCGGAGCTGCGGAACGCCGGTGACGTGGCCACCTTCTCGGCACGGGCGTTGATCAGCAGCGGGCCCTTGGTGCTCGGTGCGCCGTCCTCGCCGCTCTTCACCCACGGCGGGATCAGGCCCCAACGCATCGACCGCACCCGGCGCGTCGAATCGTCGTAAGGCTCAGCGTGGCGCTTGACCACGCTGCTGATGGTGGTGGTCGGCGCGACGTTGTAGTTGGCCCCTGGCGCGTCCTTCGCCACGTTCGTTGCTTCGTCGATCGCCTTGATCTTCTCGGCAAGCAACGCCGGATCGGTGGTCACCGCGAATCGCCCACACATATATCCCATGGTGGCAGACATCGCCGACAAGGCAGGATGGACGGCGATGAATCCCCTGGACGCCTGGCCGGCGCCGTTGGCCGCGGACCCCGTGCATGCGATCGTGACCGTGCCCGGCTCGAAGTCGCAGACCAACCGGGCGTTGGTGCTGGCCGCGTTGGCGACCCCGCAGGGCACCTCGACCGTCGGCGGCGCGCTGCGCAGCCGTGACACCGACCTGATGATCGGAGCGCTGCAGACGCTGGGCGTGTCCGTCGACGGCTCCGGCACCGAACTGTCGGTCGGTGGCGCCATCGACCCCGCGCCAGGCGCGAACATCGACTGCGGGCTGGCGGGCACCGTGCTGCGCTTCGTCCCGCCGGTCGCCGCGCTCGGAACCGAGGTCGTCACGTTCGACGGCGACGAGCAGGCCCGAACCAGGCCCATCGCGCCCCTGCTCGACGCCTTGCGCACCCTCGGCGTGACGCTGGACGGCGACCGGCTGCCGTTCCGCGTGCACGGCAGCGGGCCGGTGGCGGGCGGCACCGTCGAGATCGACGCCTCCGCCTCGTCGCAGTTCGTGTCCGGGCTGCTGCTGTCCGGCGCCACGTTCGCCGACGGACTGACCGTGATCCACACCGGCGAGTCCGTGCCCTCGGCGCCGCACGTCGCGATGACGGTGTCGATGCTGCGCGACGCGGGCGTCGACGTCGACGACACCGAGTCCAACCGCTGGCGGGTTACGCCGGGCCCGATCGCGGCCCGGCATTGGACCATCGAGCCGGATCTGTCCAACGCCGTGCCGTTCCTCGCGGCGGCGGTGGTCAGCGGCGGAGTCGTGCGGTTGACAGGGTGGCCCCGGGTCAGCACCCAACCGGCCGATGCGATCATCGCGATCCTGGAAAAGCTCGGTTCGGTTGTGCGGCAAAGTGATACATACCTCGAGGTCCAGGGTTCCGACCGGGGGTACAACGGATTCGACGTGGACCTGCACGAGGTCGGTGAGCTGACGCCGGCGGTGGCCGTGCTGGCGGCGCTGGCCAAAGAGGACTCGGTGTCACGGCTGTCGGGGGTTGCGCATCTACGTGGCCACGAAACCGACCGGCTCGCAGCATTGTCCGCCGAAATCAACGGTCTCGGAGGGCACTGTGAGGAGACCCCCGACGGTCTCCTGATCGCCGCCCAGCCGCTGGGCGGTGGGGTGTGGCGGTCCTATGCCGACCATCGAATGGCGACCGCAGGTGCCATCATCGGGTTGGCGGTGGCCGGCGTCGAGGTGGAGGACATCGCCACCACCGCCAAGACGCTGCCCGACTTTCCGCGGATGTGGGCGGACATGCTGACCGGGCAGGTGCCCGAGATCCCTTGAAGGAACACGAATACGACGAGTCCGATGTCCGGGTGCGCCCGGGCAGGGGCTCGCGGCCGCGGACCAAGACCCGACCCAATTACGCCGACGCTCAGGAGGCGATGGTGGTCACCGTTGACCGAGGCCGGTGGGGTTGCGCCCTTGGCGGTGACCCGGACCGAGTGATCACCGCGATGCGGGCGCGGGAACTCGGCCGGACCCCGATCGTCGTCGGCGACGAGGTGGACGTCGTTGGCGACCTGTCCGGCCAGCAGGACACCCTGGCCCGCATCGTCCGGCGCGGCGAGCGCCGAACATTGTTGCGCCGCACCGCCGATGACACCGATCCCACCGAGCGGGTGGTGGTCGCCAACGCCGACCAGTTGTTGATCGTGGTCGCACTGGCCGATCCTCCGCCGCGGACCGGGTTCGTCGAGCGGGCGCTGATCGCCGCGTACGCCGGTGGGCTGACGCCGATCCTTTGCCTGACGAAGACCGACCTGGCGCCGCCCGAGCCGTTCGCGGCCCAGTTCGCCGGGCTGGACCTGATCGTGGTGACCGCCGGACGCGAAGGCCCGTTGGACGTCATCACCGACCTGCTCGCCGGTAAGTCGACGGTGCTGCTCGGCCACTCCGGTGTCGGGAAGTCGACACTGGTGAACCGCATCCTGCCGCTGGCGCATCGGGCCACCGGCGTGGTGTCTGGCGTCGGCAAGGGCAAGCACACGTCGTCGCAGTCGGTGGCGCTGCCGTTGCCGGAGTCGGGTTGGATCATCGACACCCCGGGCGTTCGGTCGTTCGGCCTGGCCCACATCGCGCCCGACGACGTGATGCTGGCCTTCTCCGATCTCGCCGAGGCCATCCAGGACTGCCCGCGCGGGTGCGGCCATCTCGGCCCGCCCGCCGACCCTGAATGTGCGCTGGACTCGCTGACCGGTCCTGCGGCCGACCGGGTGGTCGCCGCCCGACGGTTGTTGGCAGCCATGGCGGAGGGCTGATGGACTTCCTGACGCGCACCCGCGACGGGTACGACGCCACGGCGTCGGCCTATGCGGCACACTTCGACAGCTACCTCGACGGCAAGCCGATCGAGCGCGCGATGCTCGTTGCCTTCGCCGGTCTGGTGCAGGCGACGGCTAACCGCGCCGTTGCCGACATCGGCTGCGGCACCGGCATCACGACCGCGATGCTGCACGACGCCGGCGTCGTCCCCACCGGTATCGACCTGTCTCCCAACATGATCGAGCTGGCCCGGCAACGCAACGTCGGCCTCGAGTTCTCCGTTGGCTCGATGACCGATCTGGATCTGCCCGATGATGGCTTCGGTGGTGTCTGCGCGTGGTACTCGACCATCCACGTGCCCGACGAATACCTGCCGCAGGCGTTCTCGGAGTTTCACCGCGTGCTCGCCCCTGGCGGCTTCGTCCTGCTGGCATTCCAGGTCGGCGACCGTCCGCGCCATCTGACCGAGGCGTTCGGCACGCCCGTCGACCTCTTGTTTCACCGGCGACGGCCCGCTGACGTCGCATCGGAGCTGGCGGTGGCCGGCCTCCAGGTGTACGCCCAGACCGTGCGCGAAGCGGACGACGACGGCATGGAGTCGACGCCCCAGGCCGTTCTGATTGCCCGAAAGATCTGATTGTCGGCAGGACCGACCTTGCTCGTTACCTTGACTAATGGTTAAATGCGCTAAGTATTGGCGGCGAGCGCGGAGGCGTGCATGGAACGGACACACGACGACACCTGGGACCTCGCGACCAGCGTGGGGGCCACTGCCACGATGGTGGCGGCGGGCCGCGCCCGCGCGACCAATGCCGCGCAGCCCCTGATCGACGACCCGTTCGCCGAACCACTGGTGCGTGCCGTCGGCATCGACTTCTTCACGCGGTGGGCCACCGGCGAACTCGCGGCCGCCGACGTCGACGTCCCCGATGCCCCGTGGGGCATGCAGCCGATGACCGACCTGCTGGCCGCGCGGACCCGCTTCTTCGACGCCTTCCTCACCGAGCTGAGCGAGCTCGGCATCCGGCAGGTGGTGATCCTGGCATCGGGTCTGGACGCACGGGGATACCGCCTGACGTGGCCGTCCGACACCGTGGTCTACGAGATCGATCTGCCCGACGTGCTTTCGTTCAAGGCCGCAACGCTGGCGGAGATGAACGCCGCACCCACGGCCGATATCCGCACCGTGCCGATCGACCTCCGCCACGACTGGCCTGCTGCCCTGCGCGAGGCCGGTTTCGACGCCGCGCGGCCATCCGCCTGGATCGCCGAAGGCCTGCTGCCGTTCCTGCCCGCCGACGCTCAGGATCGGCTGCTCGATGACGTCTCCTCGCTCAGCGCCCCCGGCAGCGGACTCGCGTCGGAAGTGGCCCCGATCGCCGCCGACGGGGTCGACGACCATCCGCACGACAAACTGGACGCCGTGACACAACGATGGCGCGACAACGGATTCGACATCGAATTCGGCGACCTGGGCTACCCAGGGCCGCGCAGGGACGTCGCCGACTATCTGGACGCTCGCGGGTGGCGGTCGGTCCGCACCCCGCTGCGGGAGCTGTTCGCCGCAACGGGGCTGTCCCAACTGCCGCGGGCCGACGGCGCGATATCGCTGGGCGACAATTACTACTGCACATCGGTCAGAATCTGAGAGTGAGCCCGATACCCACCGTCGAGTTGAACGACGGCGCACGCATTCCGCAGCTCGGGTTCGGCGTGTACAAAGTGGCGCCTGACGAGACGGCCGAGGCGGTGCGGACCGCTCTGGACGTCGGCTACCGCCATGTCGACACCGCCGCGATGTACGGCAACGAGCAGGGCGTCGGCCAGGGTATCCGTGACGCCGGCGTCGACCGCGGCGACGTATTCATCACCAGCAAGCTCAACAACGGATTTCACGAATCAGACGACGCGCGAAGGGCGTTCGATGCCACCCTTGCCGCGCTGGGGTCGGACTACGTCGACCTGTATTTGATCCACTGGCCGTTACCGACGCGCTACGACGGTGACTTCGTGTCGACGTGGCGAACGCTCGAGGAGTTCGCCGGGGAAGGCCGGGCGCGCAGCATCGGGGTGTCCAACTTCCAGGTCGCCCATTTGCAGCGATTGGCCGCCGCGACCGACACCGTTCCTGCGGTCAACCAGATCGAGGCGCACCCGTACTTCGCCAACGCGGCCGTCCGCCGCTACGGCACGCGGCACGGCATCGTGACCGAGGCGTGGTCCCCCATCGCCCGCGGCAAGGTACTCGACGATCCGGTGGTGACGCGCATCGCCGAGGCAACGGGCCGGACCGCCGCACAGGTGGTGCTGCGTTGGCACCTTCAGCGGGGCAACGTCGTGTTCCCGAAATCGGTTTCGCCGCAACGCATCGCACAGAACTTCGCGCTGTTCGACTTCGAGCTGAACCACGCCGACGTCGAGGCGATCAGCGCACTGGACCGGGGTGAGGCGGGCCGGATCGGCCCCAACCCCGACACCTTCGACCTGATCCCCGACTGATCGGCTTCACACCGACCCAACGCGAAACTGCGTTGGCAGGTGGGGCTAGGCCGCCAGGTCGGTTCGCCCGCCACGCTTGGCCGCACGCTTCGCGGCTTGCTTGTCACGGCGCCACGCCCGCACCGTCGCGACCGCGGAGTTCAGGCCACGGCGGCGACCGGTATCGGGATCCGTTGTGCCATAGCCCGGTCCGAGCTGCTCGAACATCCGCTCGCTGCGGGTCTCCGGAGCGTCGTCGCGGGTGTCCCGCAGATACTTGTCCGGCAGCGACAACTTGGCGATGGTGCGCCACGTCTTGCCGTACTGCACCGCGAAAGAGCCGGTGGTGTAAGGCAAGTCGTACTTGTCGCAGACCTCCTTGACCCGCACCGCGATCTCGTGTAGCCGATTGCTCGGCAGGTCCGGGTAGAGGTGGTGCTCGATCTGGTGGCACAGGTTGCCGCTCATGAACCGCAGCAACCAGCCACCCTCGAAGTTGGCACTGCCCAGCATCTGCCGCAGGTACCACTGCCCCTTGGTCTCGCCGACCATGTCGGTCTTGGTGAACTTGTCTGCGCCGTCAGGAAAGTGGCCGCAGAAGATCACCGCGTTCGCCCAGACGTTGCGGATCACGTTGGCCACCGCGTTGGCCTTCAGCGTCGACATGAAGGTGGCGCCGGGTGACAGCGAGGTCACCGCCGGCCACGCGACGTAGTCCTTGGCCACCTGATGGCCGGCCTTGACGCCGAACTCACGCACGCGAACCAGCGTGGCCTTGCGGTCGTCGCGGCCCTTGGAGATCTTGCCGAGTTCCAGGTGCTGCAACCCGACTCCCCATTCGAAGCCGATCGCAAGCAGCGTGTTGAACAGCAAGTTGCCGTAGAGATTGAACGGCTTCCACCGCTGATCGCGGGTGACCCGGATGACGCCGTAGCCCACGTCGTCGTCCATGCCGAGGATGTTCGTGTACTTGTGGTGCATGAAGTTGTGGGTGAACCGCCAGTGCTTGGACGCGCCGCTCATGTCCCACTCCCACGTCGAGG
>Ga0193743_1001022_pt1 | contig 21320 bp, 19 predicted proteins | sample L2c2metaG_FD_143038 | JGI IMG/M metagenome (GOLD analysis project Ga0193743, IMG submission 143038) | Soil microbial communities from a riparian zone of the East river system, Colorado, United States - L2c2 | ecosystem: Environmental > Terrestrial > Soil > Riparian zone | place: USA: East River... | reverse complement strand
GGGTGTACCAGCTCGCGCTGCGGCACCCGATGACGGTGGCCAGGGCGCTCGCCTCGCTGAGCTCGATGGCGCCCGGACGGCTGATCCTCGGCGTCGGGGTGGGCGGTGAGGATCGCTCCGAGGTGAGCAACTGCGGGGTGGACCCGTCGAGCCGGGGGCGGCGGATCGACGAGTCCCTCGGGCTGCTGCGGCGGCTGGCCGCCGGGGAGCTGGTGGACCACGCCGGCGAGTTCTTCACCGTCCAGGCCGGCGCGGTGCTGCCAGCGCAGAAGCCGGAGGTACCGATCCTGATCGGCGGCAAGTCCGAGGCCACCATCCGGCGCACGGTGGACTACGGCGACGGCTGGCTGGGCATGTTCGTCTCGGCGCGCCGGTTCGCCGAGTTCGTCGAGCGGATCGCCGCACTGGCCGCTGACCAGGGAAGACCGGTGCCCGCCAGGCACGGCTTCGAGGTCTGGTGCGGGCTGGCCGACCACGCGGATACCGCCCGCGAGCTGGTCGCGGAGAAGATGCGGGCGTTGTACCAGCTGCCGTTCGAGCGGTTCGAGCGGCTCTGCCCGGCCGGGACGCCGGCTCAGGTCGCCGACTTCCTGCGGCCCTACCTGGAGGCGGGCGCGCGCAGCCTCACCCTGGTGCCCTGTGCACCCAGCTGGGCGGCCGGAGTGGACGCGGTGGCCGAGGTCCGGCAGCTACTCGCCGCCGGGTAACTGGTCGCCGATTACAGCGGTGCGAAGCGGTAGTGGTTCTCGTCCTGCCGCTCCTGGTCCTTGCCGGTGTAGCCGTTGTAGCCGTTGTCCTCGGACCTGCCGTGGAAACCGGTGCAGTCCGGGTCGTAGTCGTCGCTGTCGTAGTCCTCGTCGTCCGAGCTGTTGCCGTTGTACAGCAGGCCGCTGTAGCCCTGCGGGTCGTACGCCGGCGAGCACTGCGGGTACACGTCATCCGGGTCGGACGCCGCGTAGGCGGTCCCGGCGAAGGCGAGGCCGAGCGCGACCAGGCTGGCGACGCCGACGGTGGCTCGCAGTGCGCGCCGCGAGTAGTTCATGCTCGGATCGTCCTTTCCGCAGAGTCAGGTCATCAACGACCCGACACCTCTTGCGGATTCAACGATCGGAACACCGACGCGGTGTGCTTCCGCTGGTGAGCGCGCCGCTCTTCACCCGACCGGGTGGGCTTGAAGGCCAGCGGCGCGCCACCGCGAGTCGGGGCTCGCGTCAGATCGGTGGCTCGGCTCAGAACTGGTGTATGCGCAGGTCGGCCAGGCACTCGGCCAGCCGGTCGTAATCGCGGTCGCGGTGCACCAGCGCCGCTCCGGTGCGCACCGCCACGGCGGCGATCAGACAGTCCACCAGTGAGCGGACCGGGTGCCCTCGGCCGCGGGATGCGCGGGCGGCGGTCGCGGCGGCCCGGTAGTCCAGGAAGCCATCGACTGGGAGCACCGGCAATCCGTCGACCAGCTTCTCCAGCTGGTGGACGGTGCGCTGATCGTTCGGCCCGGCGAGTAGCTCCATGATCACCGGTTCGGTGAGGTGCACGTCAGCCGGTTGTTCATGCACCAGTCGGCGTACCTCGAGGTGCGCCGGCGACCCGGTGCGGCGTAAGAACTCGATCCACGCCGAACTGTCGATCAGGTACACCTCAGGAGTCAAGGTCCGGTGGAGCCATGCCGGCCCGCATCTCGTCCAGGTCGCCGTCCCAGCCGATGCCCTCCAAGCTGTCGAAGAACTCCGGCGACAGCCGGGGCCCGACCAGCCGGCGCAGGGCCAGTTCGACCGCCTCCTTTTTCGTGCGCAGGCCGTACTTGCGCATCGCCTCGGCGACCAGCTCGTCGTCGATGTCGATGTTGGTGCGGCTCATACACCAACAATACACCTTGGATGCACACGATCGTCGTGATCAGCTGAAACGTGGCTGCTGGCATCAATCCCGGCACACCGAACGGCCCGCGCGCTCCGGCGCGCGGGCCGCTCGTCGATTGCTCAGGCCAGCTCGGGAACCCGGAGATGAGCCAGGGCCAGCTCGAACTCGCAGACATCCAGCACCGTGGCACCCGCTTCCCGGATGGCCGAGTCGCGCACCGATGCGGCCTGCTGCCGGCTGCGCTCGAGGGCGTCCATGCTGTCGAACGTCACCGAGGACACGCAGCGGCCGCTGCCGCGGTCGACCAGCATGCTTGCGCTGCAGAAGCCGTCCAGGCCCTCGACGGCGGGCAGCACCGACATCCGGTACACCTCGAGGGCGTGGTCGAGGCCAGCCGGCTCGACCTGCACCCAGGTGGCCCGGACGCAGGCCCCCGGGTTCGAGGTGTGGTCCCGGTGCAGCATGGCGATCTCCCACCGCTGCACCTCGGGTTCGCCGCCCAGCATCTCGCCGACCCGTTCCCGCATCGGCCGCAGCTGTTCCTCGCTGGCCAGCATGGCTTCCTCAGATCGCCACGCGCTGGTCGCGATGCAGCGCCCACCCTGCCGATCGACCAGCATGGACAGGCCGATGCACCCGTCCATGCCCAGCAGCGTGGGCATCACCTCGTCGCGGACCTGCGCGATGCCCATGTCGATGGACTCCTGACCGGCCCGAATAGTTGTGGAACGCGCGAACACGGTCCACCCCCTTTTGCGACTGCCGGCGCGCCCCGTTGCGTCGCCGGTCAGACCCACCGTCCTCTGGGTGGTGAGGCGGGGCAATCACCGGTTCGAGCGGGACGCGCGGGCCGCCGGCGTCAGAATGCGTCGAGGGCGTCCAGATCGTCGATGGCGTGCGTCATCCGCCGGATGAACTCCAGCGCGGTGGCCGCCGGCTGCATCTTGGGTGCCTCGGGCGGCTGGCCGAGCGTTCCGGTCCACCAGGCCAGTGCGGCGAACAGCTGCTGGCGGTAGATCCGCCAGGCCTCATCGAAGTCCGGCGCGACCACCCCGGCGGCGCGCAGCTGCTCCAGATAGTGGCCGAGCAGGCCCCGCTCCCAGTTGCGCCGGTCCTCGACGGCCAGCGCGGTGGAGATCGTGTAGGCCACGTCCCGGCCCCAGTTGCCCTTGCTGGAGCATTGCCAGTCGTTGAGGCCCATCCCCCCGTCGGCGGCGATGAACCAGTTCTTCAAGTGCGGGTCGGAGTGCAGCAGAGTGCGGGGCAGCCGCTGGTGGGCCGCCACGCAGGCCAGGGTTGCCGGCCAGATCTCCTCGGCGCGCGGGAACAGCCGCGCCGGTATGACGTCCTCGGCGAGCTGGAACCCGCGCGCGCAGGACGGCCCGAACCCGGCCTCCTCCACGGTGATGGTGAAGTACTTCTCCCAGCTGTTCCACACCGAAAGCTCGGTCTCCAACTCGGGCGAGTCCCAGTACCGGGCGTGCAGCGTGGCGAGCAGGCGCAGCTGGCTGCGCGCCTGCTCCTCGGTCAGCGTGAGCTCGTGCGAGCCGAAGGTGACCTCGTCGGCGATGTCCCGCATGATGATGAGCGAGTTCAGGCTGGCCGGGTCGTACCGGGAGAACAGCGCCTCCGGCGCCACGATGGGCAGCTTCGGGCGCACCGTGTTGTAGAACGTGGTCTCCGCCGCGATGCCGCCGTTCATGCCGATGATGTAGCGATTCTCCAGGTGGAACGTGCTCTTGCAGAACACGCTGGCCGGCAGCCCGGCGCGCTGGCCGGCGTCGTTCCAGGTCAGCTGGATCCGCCGGCGGCTGGAGGTGCCCTCGTCGGCCTCGCCCAGGCGCAGCCCGACGACCTCCGCGCCGAGGGACTCGCTGCCCAGCGCGGGGGCCAGTGCCGGAACCAGCGCCGAGGTCAGCCAGGCCGGCGTGATCTCCTCGTAGCGCAGTGGCAGCTGGTCGGCGGAGGTGAGGGTGCGCCCGGCGGCGCGCTCGGCCTCCAGGGCGAACTGCCGCTTGATCTCCGCAAAGCTCAGGTCCATGGTCGCTCCTCAACAACGGTGTCGGGGTTGGCTGGCAGCATCGGGTCGTGCCCGCCGGGGGCGGTGTAGTGCTCCGCATCGGTGCGGCCGGCCGGCATATCGGCGGGCAGCAGGGCGCCGTCGCGCTCCAGCTCGGCCACCGCCTCGGCGCCGCGCCCCAGCCAGCGGCCCAGCACGTCCGCGTTGTGCTCACCGACGAACGCGGCGCCGGCCCGCGGTTCGCAGGCGCCGGCGGAGAACCGGTACGGCATCCGGATCACCGGCCGGGTGCCGCCGTCCCGGTTGTCCACCTGGGCGACGACCTCGCGGGCGATCGCGGTGGGCGAGTCCATCAGAGTGGCCGGGGTGCGGATCTCCGCCCACGCCACCCCGGCCGCTTCCAGCGACTCGACCAGCGCGGAGCGCTCGGTGAACCCGGCTACCCAGTCGGCTACCACCCGAGCGCGGGCGGCGAACTTGGCGGCCCCGGTGGCGGACAGGTCCGGGTCGGTGAGCCCGTGCTGGGAGGAGAGCCGGTACCAGAGGTACTTGGGGTCGGCCGAGATTAGGATCGGGCCGCCGGGGGCGTCGAACACCGAGCCGGTGGCCGGGAACACCGGGTAGGTCCGCTCCAGGCTGTAGTGCGTGTAGTCGTCGGTGGCCAGCATCGCCTCGAACATGCTCAGGTCCAGGTACTGGCCGGCCCCGGTGTGCTCGGCCAGCCGCAACGCGGAGAGCACCGCGACCATCCCGTGCAACGAGGTGACCGAGTCGGCCAGCGCCATCACCACGTCGTTCGGCCGCGCGCCGTCGACCTCGGCCTGTCGGCCCAGCAACCCGCTCTCCGCGTGCACCACCGGTGCGTAGGCCTGGCGCCCGGACTCCGGGCCCCACTGGCCGAACCCGGACACCGACAGCATCACCAGCCGGGGGTTCACCGCTGACAGCGCCGTCCAACCGACGCCGAGCCGGTCCACCGTGCCTGGCCGAAAGTTTTCGATCACCACGTCGGCCCGCGCGACCAGCTCGCGCAGCAGCGCCGCGCCGGCCTCGGTGCCCAGGTCCACCGAGATGTTGCGCTTACCGGCGTTCTGCTGCACGTACAGGCCGCTGTGCCCATGGCTGCGCGGGCCGAACACCTGGGTGATGTCCGTGCCGGCCACCTCGACCTTGACCACCTCGGCGCCCAGGTCGGACAGCATCCGGCCGACGTACGGGCCGGAGATCGCCCTGGACAGGTCCAGCACGCGGATCCCGTCCAGCGGAAACGGGCCGCGCATCAGTACGACCTCGGCAGTCCGAGCACGTGCTCGGCGAGGTAGTTGAGCACCATCTCCTGCGGCACCGGGGCGATCCGCTGCAGCCGCGCCTCCCGGAAGTAGCGCTCCACGTGGTACTCCGAGGCGTAGCCGAACCCGCCGTGCGTCTGCACCGCCGCGTCCGCCGCCTTGAACGCGGCGTCGGCGGCCAGGAACTTCGCCGTGTTGGCGTGCTCCCCGGCCGGCATCCGGGCGTCCACCCGCCAGGCTGCCTCCCGGACGGCCAGCTCCGCCGCGTGCAGCCGCGCGTGCGACTCGGCCAGCGGGAACGAGATGCCCTGGTTCTGCCCGATCGGCCGGCCGAACACCACCCGCTCCTTGGCGTAGTTCACCGCCCGGCGCAGCGCCGCCCGCCCGATGCCCAGCGCCTCTGCGGCGATCAGCACCCGCTCCGCGTTCAGCCCGTCCAGCAGGTAGCGGAAGCCGCGGCCCTCCTCGCCGACCCGGTCCTCCTCGTCCACCCACAGCCCGTCGTAGACCACCTCGCAGGAGGCCACCGCGTTGCGGCCCAGCTTGGCGATCGGGGTGATCCGCACCGCCGGGTCCTTCAGGTTGGCCACGAACAGCGTCATGCCCTCGGTGGGTTTGGCGCATTGGTCCTTGGGGGTGGTCCGGGTCAGCAGCAGCACCTTGTCCGACTCGAGCGCCTTGGACGTCCACACCTTGCGGCCGTGCACCCGGTAGCCGCCGTTCCCGCTGGCGTCGGTGTCCCGGACCGCGCGGGTGCTGATCGAGGTGGTGTCCAGCCCGGCGTCCGGCTCGGTGACCCCGAACGCCACGTGCAGGTCGCCGGAGGCAACCGGGGGGAGCACCCGACGCTTGAGCTCGGCGCTGCCGTGCAGCACCACCGGGTGCATGCCGAAGATGGACAGGTGGATGGCGCTGGCGCCGTTCATGCAGGCGCCGGACGCGGCGACCTCCTCGAGCACGATGGACGCCTCGGCGATGCCCTGGCCGCCGCCGCCGTATTCCTCGGGGATGGCGATGCCGATCCAGCCGCCCTTGGCCAGCTCCCGGTAGAACTCCCAGGGAAACTGGTGCTCGGCGTCCAGGCGCATCCAGTAGTCGTCGTCGAACTGCCGGCACACCTCGCGCACCGCCTGACGGATCGCCCGGTGATCCTCGTGCTCCTCGAAATCCATGCGCATCTCCTTACCGGCGGGACCCTCGCCTCGCCAGACGGCCGGGCTCGATCAGCCCAAGCCGAGCTGGCGGGCGAGGGTGGCCGCGTCGTAGTACGCGCGGATGGCGGTGGCGCGCCCCTCGGCGTCCACGGTGAACACGTCGGTGCCCAGCACGTCGAACGCCTTGCCGGTGGCCGGGGCGCCGGGCGGGAACTCCGCCCCGGTGTGCGTGCCGGTCATCCGCCACTCGGCGGCGACCCGGCCGGCCGGCTCGTCGACCAGCGGCTCGCCGATCGCCGCGAAGTGCAGGTCCGGGAAGGCCGCCCAGGACGCTTCGAAGAAGCCGTGCGCGCCGGCGAGCTGGGTCAGCTCGGCCGGCAGCGACGGGTCGATCCAGCTGAACTCGGCGGCCAGCAGCTCGTCCACGTCGCCCAACTCCCTGCCGTTCCAGGCGGCGAAGTACCGCGAGGGGTACCTCGTCAGAGACTGCGTGACGGACGTCGACATCGTGCCTCCTCGGCGAGACAGTACTCGTGCACTAAAATACTGAGTACTAGACTTTCCTGCTGGTTGACCATACCCTCTGTGGCAGGGAACGACCAGTTGTTCTCGGCAATCGACCGGCAGTGCCGCCGAGCGAAGGCGCCCACCCCTGAAGAGGGCGGAATTTGCCTCCCAAGGGGGAAGTGCGCCAGGTCACTCCCGGCCTACCGTCCGGACGCAGTTAACGGGAGGGATTCAATGACAGCCGAGACCGTCGACAGCAACCTCAGCACACTGCGGTTCTGGGCCCAGCCCCGTCAGGTGCACATGGACACGTTCAAGTGGCTGCGGGAGAACCATCCGGTCAGCTGGAGCGGGCCGCCGGAGGCGCTGGACCCCAACCTGGACAACGCGCGGGGGTTCTGGTCGGTCACCAAGCACGCGCACATCCGCGAGGTGTCCCGCCATACCGAGGTGTTCAGCTCCGCCGACGGGGTCTTCATCGACGACTTCCCGCAGCTGGAGTCGATGCTGTCGTTCATCGTGTCCGACCCGCCCCGGCACACCTCGTTCCGCAACATCATCAGCGTGGCGTTCACCCCCAAGCACGTGCGCAAGGTGGAGGAGGACACCCGCCGGACCGTGCGGGAGGTCCTCGACCACGCGGCCCCGCTGGGCGAGGGCGACCTGTGCGAGCTGATCGCCAAGGAGGTGCCCGGCCGGGTCTTCGCCACCTTCTTCGGCATCACCGATCGCGACCAGATCCAGTACGTGATGGACGCCGCCGAGCAGATGGGGGCCTGGAGCGATCCGGAGTACGCGCACATCGGCTCACCGCTGCAGGTCTTCGCCGACGCGTCCCAGAAACTCGGCGTGCTCGCGCTGGATCTGGCCAAACAGCGGCAGAAGAACCCGACCGACGACCTGATGAGCTGGGTCTCCCAGGCGCAATACGAGGGCCAGAAGATGACCGTGGAGGAGGTCGGCGTCTTCTTCGCGCTGCTGGCCGGCGCGGCGAACGACACCACCCGGCACTCCTTCGCACACCTGTTGGCGCTGTTTCAGCAGCACCCCGACCAGCTGGCCTACGTGATGGCCGACTTCGACGCCCGCGCCGACGACGCGATCAACGAGGTGCTGCGCTTCGACCCGCCGCTGATGCACTTCCGGCGCACCGCGGTCGCCGACTACGAACTGGGCGGCGAGACCATCAGGGCCGGCGACAAGGTGGTGCTGTGGTACCTGTCCGGGAACCGCGACGCCGAGGTGTTCCGGGACGCGGACAGCTTCGACGTCACGCGCACCGCGAAGGAGAACCCGCACCAGGCCTTCGGCGGCGGCGGCGCGCACTACTGCCTGGGCAGCCACCTCGGCAAGCAGATGCTCAAGGCCGAGATGTGGGAGGTCTACACCCGGATGAAGGACCTACGGGTCGGCGAGCGGGACATCATGCTGTCCAACTTCATGAACGGCGTGATGAAGCTGCCCGGCACGTGGACCCCGGAAAAACGCTGAGCCGCTCCCCAGACCGCCGGGGCGCTCACGTGGCGGGTCCGCCCCGGCGGTGTTCTCCGACGCGGCGGGGTTCATCGACGCGGCGGTGTGCTTCGCCGCCGCCGTACCGTCGCTGAGCATGTCGTCCTGGGAAACGCTGCGGGTTGATCAGCCGTCGGCCGCTGTGGCGCGGGTGACGTTGCACCGGCCGGGGCGGCTGAACGCGATGACCGAGGTGATGTTCCGCGAGCTCGCGTCGGTGTTCGCGGAGTTCGCCGCCGACGACGGCGTGCGCGCGGTCGTGCTGGCCGGCGCCGGTGCCGGGTTCTGCGCCGGCTACGACCTGGACGCCGCGGGAGACTTCGAGCGCACCGGCACGGCGGAGTTGTACGCGCTGCAGGACCTGGCGGTGCGGGCGCTGCATGCGGTGTACGCGCTGCCCAAGCCGGTGGTGGCGGCGGTGCACGGCCCGGCGGCGGGCGGCGGGTTCAGCCTGGCGCTGGCCGCCGACATCCGGCTGGCCGGCGAGTCCGCGCGGTTCCAGGCGGTGTTCGTGCGGATCGGCCTCTCCGGTGCCGACCTGGGCACGTCCTGGCTGCTGCCCCGCCTGGTGGGTACCGGGCTGGCGGCCGAGCTGCTGTACACCGGGCGCCCGGTGCACGCCGAGGAGGCGGCCCGGATCGGGCTGGCCAACCGGGTGGTGCCGGACTCCTCGCTGGCCGCCGAGGCCGTCGAGCTGGCCGCCGCGATCGCCGAGCACGCCCCGCTGGCCGTCCAACTGACCAAGCGCTCGCTGCGGGCCAACGTCGACGCCCCGTCGCTGCTGTCCGCCCTGGAGCTGGAGAGCCGCGCCCAGGTATCCCTCATGCGCGAGCCAGCCACCGCCCACGCCGTCAACCACGTCCGCCGCCGCACCCCCTAACCGCCACCGCTGGCCGCTGACCGCCGCTGCGACCCTGACCGCCGCCGCGACCGCTCACCGCCGCCCGTGGTGCCGCCCCTCCCACTTCGCATACCCAGCGCACACTTCGCACAGTGCGTGCACTGTGCGAAGTGCACCCCCGGTATGCGAAGTGGAGTGGCCGGCGGGGTGGAGTGGCCGGCGGGGTGGAGGGGCTGGCGGGGTGGAGTGGCCGGCGGGGTGGAGCGGCGTCGGTTTGGGGTGCGCCGCGGTCAGTGGTCGGCGGGGACGGGCCAGGTGGTGTGGAGGGTGCGTTTGTCGGTTTTGCCGGAGTCGTGCATGGGCAGCTCCTCGGTGCGTAGCCACCAGCTCGCCGGTATCTCGTAGCTGGCCAGCTGGGCGGCGGCGAACTCGGCGAGCTCGGCCTCGGTGACCGCGGCGCCGGGCTCCAGCTGGACGGCGGCGGCCACCCGCTCGCCGAGGTCGGCGTCCGGCAGGCCGAGCACCGCGACGTTGCGCACCGCGGGGTGGCCCAGCAGCACCGCCTCCACGTGCGCCGGGGCGATGTTCTCCCCGCCCCGGATGATCAGGTCCTTGATCCGGCCGGTGACATAGAGCAGCCCGTCCACGATCCGGCCCTGGTCGCCGGTGTGCACCCAGCCCTCCGCGTCGATCAGGTCGGCGTCCTCGGTCTCGGCCGGTGAGCTGCCCCAGTAGCCGAGCATCTGGCCGGGCGTGCGGACCACGATCTCGCCGTCCCCCTCCGCGTCGGGGGAGTCGATGCGCAGGTCCACCACGGGCAGCGGGGCGCCGGCCGTGGTGGGGTGCTCGGCCATGGTCACCCCGGATGCGGCGGCCACCGTGCCCCCGGTCTCGGTCATGCCGTAAATGGTGGACATGCCCCGCTTGGCGTTCGGGAAGGCCGCGCGCAGCCGCTCCACCAGCGCGGGCTGCACCGGCGCGCCGCCCATGGACACCGAGCGCACCGAGCTGAGGTCCCGCCCGGGCAGCGACGGGTGCTCGAGAACCCGGGAGGCCATCGTGGGCACCGCGCCCCACCAGGTGACCCGCTCCCGCTCGATCACGTCGAGCACCTGCCCGGGGTCGAACCGCCCCTCCAGGAACACCAGTGTGTTGCCGCCGAGCAGGGCGAGCATCAGCGCCTGGAGGCCGCCGATGTGGAACAGTGGCCCGCTCTGCAGGCTCACCGCCGGCGCCCGTGACTCATCCACCTGGTGCGGCAGCCGCCGGGACATCACCAGCAGGTTGTGCAGGTTGGCGATCACCGACCGGTGTGCCAGCACCACCGGCTTGGGCGCGCCGGTGGTCCCCGCGGTGAAGATGATCACCGCCGGGTCGTCCTCCTGACCCGGCGGCAACGGGACGCGGGAGGGCGACATGTCCGGCGGCGAGGTGCCCGTGCCAGGGGCCTCCGCCTCCACACACTTGCGCACCTCGTCCACGCTGATCACGCTCCGGTCACCGCCGGTCGGTACCAATGCGGCCCTTCGGTCGTCCGCGAGCACCACCCTCGGCGTGATCACCTCAACCGCGTGGGCCACCAGCGGGCCACTCCACCAGCCGTTGCCCAGCGCCACGATCGCGCCCACCTTCAGGCCGGCCCACATGGTGATCACCCACTCCGGGGAGTTCGGGGCGAGCAGCAGCAAACGGTCGCCCCGGCGCAGGCCGGCGGCCTCGAGCCGAGCGGCCACCCGGTCGGCCGCGGCGAACACCTCGGCGAAGGTCAGTCGACGGTCGCCCTGGACCAGGTGGGTGCGCTCGGACCAGCGAGCGGCGTCATCCAGCAGCTCGACCACGTGCCGGCGCCTGGGCGAGTAGCAGAGGAACGGGATCGCCCCGCCCCGGCGTCCGACCGTGCTACCCCACACTGGGTGATCATTATGCTCGGCCACGAGAGTGAGTTTAGTCTAGTGTCAAATACTCGACAACTAGACTATTTCCCGCCTACCATCGGAGTCATGTCGGTGGATGAGCAGGCTGCGGTGATGCCCCAGGCGGTGATCGACGCCTCGATGATCGAGGCGATGAAAGCCAAGGTCGGGGCTCGGTTGCGGATCGATCACTCGGTCAACAACGAGGTGGCGTCGCGGATCGCGGTGACCAAGTTCGCCGGCGGGATCGGCGACATCAATCCACTCTGGACGGAGCCGGACTACGCCACCGGCTCTCCCTACGGCGCCCCGGTGGCCCCGCCCAGCTTCATCATCGGCTGCTTCTCCGGCATCCAGTTCGGTTGGCCCGGGCTGGGCTCGTTCCACTCGATGTCGCACCTGAAGTTCGAGCGGCCGGTCTACTGGAACGACTGGGTGCACGCGGAATGCGTGTACGACGGATTCGACGGGCCGTCGCCGAGCACGTTCGCCGGCCGCTCGGTCACCGACCGGTTCGTCAACAGCTACCGCAATCAGCACGGCGAGCGGATCGCCACCATCGACTGGAACGTGATCAACTTTGAGCGCGGGTCCGCCCTGGCCAAGCGCGGAGCGAGCGGCGCAGGCGGAGCGAGTGGCACGGACGGGGCCAGCACGGACGCGGCAAAGCCGAGCGGACCTCAGCTGCCACACCCGTGGGAGCTCGACGAAGTGGCCGACATCGAGGCGCGGGTGCTGGCCGAGCGCCCGCGTGGCAAGCAGCCGCGCCACTGGGAGGACGTCACCGAGGGCGACTCGGTGGACACCCTCACCAAAGGTCCGATCGGACTCACCGACGAGATCGCCTTCGTGGCCGGCGGTGGCACCCCGATCCCCCGCCTCAAGGCGCACGCCGCCGCGCTGCACGACTACCAGGCGCACCCCGCGTGGGCCTTCCGCGACCCGATCACCAGCGCCCGCGAGCCGATCTACTCGGTGCACTACAACCTGCAGGCCGCCCGGGCGATGAGCGTGCCGTTCCAGTACGACGTGGGTTTCCAGCGGCAGTGCTGGCAGATCCACCACCTCACCCACTGGGCCGGGGACCACGGCTGGATCAAGGAGTGCCGCGCGGAGTACCGGCGGTTCGTGTACCTCTCCGACGTCATCGAGCTGCGCGGGGAGATCACCGGCAAACGGGTCGACGACGACGGCGAGCACGTGGTGGACATCCGCACCGAGGCGGTCAACCAGCGCGGCGAGACGGTCATGCCGGGCACCGCTGTGGTTGCCCTGCCCAGCCGGAACGACGCGGGTTCTCCCGCCGGGCGGCGAGCACGATGACCGGGCCTCCGCCGATCTCCCTCGACGACTTCGGCGCCGAGGTGGAGGCCTACCTGGCCGCGCACTACCAAGAGGCGCGCCGGGCCGAGCGGCGGTTCGTCTGGGGCGAGGGCAGCGACGAGGTGCGGGTGTTCCAGGAGCCGGAGCCCGAGCGGGAGGCCGACGCGCTGCCGGCCATCCGGGCCTGGCGGGCCGGGTTGTCGGCGGCCGGGCTGGGCTGGATCACCGGGCCGACCGAGTACGGCGGGCGTGGATTGCCCGGTGCGTACCAGCGGGTGTTCGAGCGGGTGGCGCGGGGCTTCGAGGTACCGGGGGACGGCGCGCTCACCATCAGCCTCGGCATGATCGCGCCGACCATCCTCAAACACGGGTCGGCGGAGCAGAAGAAGCACTACCTGCCGAAGATGTACGCCGGCGAGCTGATCTGCTGCCAACTGTTCTCCGAACCGGGGGCCGGGTCGGACCTGGCCTCGCTGCGCACCCGCGCGGTGCCCGCCGAGGACGGCCGGAGCTGGCGGATCACCGGCCAGAAGGTGTGGACCTCCGGCGCGCACCTGGCGGATATCGGCGAGATCATCTGCCGGACCGCCGACGGGCCGCGTCACCACAACCTGACCGCGTTCCTGGTGGACATGCGCGCGCCTGGCGTGCGGGTGCGGCCGCTGCGGCAGATGACCGGCGGGGCGTCCTTCAATGAGGTGTTCCTGGACGATGTCGAGGTGGCCGACACCGCCCGGCTGGGCGAGGTGGGCGAGGGCTGGCCGGTCGCGCTGACCACGCTGGCCAACGAGCGCAACGCGATGGGGCACAGCGCGTTCGGCGGCGCGGGGATCCTGTCCACCGAGCGGCTGGCCGAGCTGGTCCGCCGCGCGGGGGCGGCGGACGACCCGGTGGTCCGGCGGGCATTCGGCGAGCTGCTGGTGCGGCTGCGGGCGGCCCGCTACACCCAGGCGGTGATGGGCGCCCGGGCCCGCGCCGGCGACGCCCCGGGGCCGGAGGCAGCGCTGAACAAGATCGCGCTGTCCGACAACATGGCCCGGCTGGGCGAGTTCGTGGCCGGGGTGCTGGGTCCGCGCGCGGTGGCCGACACCGGGGAGTGGGGCACCTACGCGTGGACCTCGGTGATCCTCGGCGCGCCGGGTTACCGGCTCGGCGGCGGGACCGACGAGGTGCTCAAGAACATGATCGCCCAGCGGGTGCTCGGCCTGCCCAGGGCACATTGAGGAGACGGCCGATGGTGGCACAGGGTGCGTTGGTGGACAGCGACGAGCAGAAGCAGCTGCGGGACACCGTCCGCCGACTGCTGCGGGACAAGTCCCCGCTGTCCGGACACCGGGACGCCGAGGGCGGCGCTTCCTTCGATCGGGATCTGTGGCGGCAGCTGGCCGAGCTCGGGCTGGTCGCGCTCGCGGTGCCGGAGAAGTACGACGGCCTCGGGCAGACCGCGGTGGAGACCGGCGTGGTGTTCGAGGAGCTGGGCCGCGCGCTCTACCCCGGCCCGTACCTGTCCACCGTGGGCATGGTGATCCCCGCCCTGCTGCGCTCCGAGGACGAGTCGGCGTGCGCCGAGCTGCTGCCCTCGATCGCGGCCGGGGAGACGGTCGCCGCGCTCGCGGTGGCGGAGACGGACGGGCGCTGGAGCACGGCGGACATCAACACCAAGGCGGAACGGGACGGGGACCGCTGGCGGATCACCGGTACCAAGGACATCGTGCTGGACGGCGCGGACGCCGATGTGCTGCTGGTGGCCGCTCGTTCCGCCGATCCGGACGACCCGAGGGTGAGCCTGTTCGTGGTGGACGGGGATGCCCCAGGGCTGACCAGTACCCGGCTGGACTCGCTGGACCTGGCCCGCTCGGTGGCCCGGGTGTCGCTGGACGGCTCGCCGGCGTGGCTGGTGGGCGCCCTCGGCGCGGCCCCCGAGGTGCTCGGTGACGTGCTGGACCGGGCACTGGTCGGGCTGGCCGCCGAGCAGGCCGGCGGTGCGGCCGCCTGCCTGGACATGAGCGTGGCGTACGCCAAGACCCGCGAGCAGTTCGGCCGGCCGATCGGGTCGTTCCAGGCGGTGGCGCACAAGTGCGTGGACATGCTGCACGGCGTGGAGTTCTCCCGGGCCTGCGCCCGCTACGCGGCGGCCGCGCTCGCCGAGGGCACCGGCGACGCCCGGGAAGCGGCCAGGGTGGCGGCGGCCTACTGCGGCGAGGCGTTCCGCTCGATCGCCGTGGAGACCGTCCAGGTGCACGGCGGTACCGGCTTCACCTGGGAGCACGACGCGCACCTCTACTACCGCCGCGCATGGTCCGCCCAACACCTCTTCACCCGCCCCGACGACCACTACGCCGCGATCGCCGACCTGACCCTGTGAGTGGTATTGGTCGCTATAGCGACCAATACCACTCACGGGTTCTTGGCTACACGCGCTCAGATCGGCTGGCGGCGATTCGTTTGGCGGCGAGAGCGTGCGCGTCTTCGGGGGAGTCGGTGATTCGGGTGAGGATGTCGGCGAGGTGGACGATCCGTCCCCGGCCACCCCACTGCCCGTCGGGGATCTCCAGCGGAAACACCCAGACGCGCGCCTTGTCGCGGGGCCACTGGCCCTGCTCCGCGTCGAGCACAGCCTCGGTCGCCTCGGCCACCACCGTGGCCCGAGCGGGTTCGTCGAGCTGCCCCTCGGGGACGGTGGCCACAACCTTGTACCGGGGGGCGTCGGCGGGCTCTCCGCCGACGAACACCGCCTCCGGGCGATGCAGGAAAACCCAGGACACCGCGCGCACGTTCGGGTTGGTCGGATCGGCGCCCTCGGCCCTGATCAAGATCTCGGTGAGCCGATTGATCAGCGCCTTCTCGGCTTCGGGGCGGAGGGCGTCCTCGGGAACGTAGACATCGAGCATCGGCACGGTGATCTCCTCAGCGCAGCGGACTGCTTCCGAGGTGGATGCTAGAAAGGCTGCGTAGCTGATAGCAACGCAGTTTCGGGTCGCTTCACCGGCCCAGGGCCAGGACCTCGTCGAAGCCGTCGCGCAGGCAGGACTCGAACAGCTCCAGGTCGGTGATCGCCTCGGGGTCGAAGTTCACGCCGATGCAGCAGGTCCCGTCGTAGGAGACCATGGTGACCATTGCGGTGACCCCGGGCCGGGGGCCGATGGGGTACATCCGCAGCACCTTTGCGCCGGCCAGGTAGACCGGGTGCCCGAGGCCGGGGATGTTGGACGCCTGCACGTCGGACACCTTGGTCAGCTCGGCGGTGAGCTCGGTGAGCACCGGGCTGGGCAGCTTGCTCAACACCGGTGTCAGCAGGTCCAGGAAGGCGATCGCCGGCTCGGCGCGCACGTTCAGGATGAACTCGCGAACCAGCTGGATCCGGGCCGCCGGGTCGGGCTCGCCGAGCGGAGCGACGAACCGGGCGCCGGCGAACCGGTTGCCGCCCATCGGATCGCTGGAGTCGCGCAGGCTGATCGGGATGGCCATCGGCATGTGGTCCACCTGCTGGCCGAAGTGTTCGTGATAGCGGCGGAAAGTGCCGAGCACGCCGGCCAGGAACGCGTCGTTCACCGACCCACCGGCCGCCTTGCCGGCCTTCTTCAGCTCGTCCAGCAGCACGTCGTGCACGGTGAGCCGATAGCCGAACCCGCCGCCGCGCAGCAGCGGGGACCGTTGGGCCGCCGGCGGGGTGAGCATCCGGCGCAGCGAGAGGCTGTAGTCCACTGCCCGCTCCACGGTGCCCGCCGGGTCCCGCAGTGCGCGGCCGAGCAGCCCGAGCGCCTGGCCGGCCGCGCCGACCAGCCGGGCCGGCCCATCGGAAATCCCCTCGAGCAGCCGGTCGGCGACCAGGCTGAGCGGGGTCACCCCGGTCAACCTGGTTGGTGAACCGCCCGGCGCGGCTGCCATGGCGGGGAGGTGGGCACCGCCGGGGGCGGCCCTCTCGCTGTGCGCCATGCCGAGCAGCTGCACCATGCCCAGTCCGTCGGACATCGCGTGGTGGATCTTGAGTAGGTAGCCGGCGCGGCCGTCCTCCAGGCCCTCGACCAGGATCGCCTCCCACTGCGGGCGGTTCGGGTCCAGCGGCCGCGAGGTGACCTGGCCGGCCAGGTCGAGCAGCTGGCGCAGGGTGCCCGGTTCGGGCAGTCGGATCCGCTGTACGTGGTAGTTGAGGTCGAAGTGGGTGTCCTCGGTCCAGGTCGGCTCGACCACCGGCAGTAGCGGCTCGACCACCCGCTCGCGCAGCCTGGGAATGGCCCGGGTAGCCCGCTCATGGGCGGCCAGGAACCGGTCCCAGTCCGGGGCGGTGTCCAGCAGTTCCACCAGCGCGCCACTGGACCGGGTGCGCAGGTCGCCCTCGGCGCGCCACATCAGTGCCTCGGCCGGGCTCATCCGCGCCGGGCCACCCCAGCCTCGCCCGTCCAGTTCGGTCACCGAGCCCACCTCGCCTCTAGCTACCGGTCGCCGGGACGCTGCCCCGGTCCACCGCGTCGGTGACCTCCAGGATCAGCCGCGCCACGGTATCCGGATCATCGGACATCGGCACGTGCCCCACGTCGCCCAGCATGATCAGCTCCGCGGTGGGCAGCCGCTCCAGCAGAGGTTCACCGTAGTGCTGGAACGGGATCACCCGGTCTTTTCGGCCCCACACCACCCGAACCGGGCACCCCGGGTCGGGCAGTGGTTGTAGCGGGCTGTCCGCGATGACCCGCAGCAGCGGCCGGACCACCGGGGCGTGCCGGATCGCCCGGATGTCCGCGACCAGCTCATCCGGGTCGTACCGCTCCGGGTGCGCCACCAGGTTGGACAGCAGCAGCCGGCGCCCGTGCGGCGAGCGGGCCAGCCGCTCCAGCTGGTCGCCCAGGCTGTCCATCAGGTCCATGCCGACCCGCATCCCGCCGCCCAGTACCGCCATCCGCAGGTTCGACCGCCAGGCGCCGGCCGGGGACAACCCCACCACCGAGAGGGCCCGGCCCCGGCGAGCCAGCTCCAGGGCGATCCAGCCGCCCAGCGAGTTGCCCACTACGTGCACCCGGTCAAGGCCGAGCGTGTCCAGCTCGGCGAGCACGCCGTCGACCAGCGCGTTCAGCGAGGGCGCCACCCCGTCGGCCAACGGAGCGGCGCCACTGTGCCCGAGCAGGGTTGGCGCGATCACGTCGTGGTGCGGCTCCAGCAGCGGCAGGATCGGCTTCCAGGTCCGCCAGGTGACGCTGATCCCGTGCAGCAGCAGGATCGGTGTGCCGGAGCCACCCCGGTGCCCCGCGGTGTCCTCGCTGATCCGTTCGGCGGAGACGATCGCGCCGTCGATCGGTTCGTGGGCCCGCCGGCGCGCCCGGGCGGCCAGCACCCCGGCGGTACCGGCGGCCACCCCGGCCGCCCCGGCGGCGAGCAGCAGGCCGCGCCGGTTCACCAGCCCTCCCCGTGCACCTCGTGCCCCGGGGTGCCCTTCAGCAGCCCCCGGTAGGCGTCCTCGGCGGTGCGGCCCTTGTTGACCACGCCGTCCACTTCGGCGGCGATCGGCATGTCGATGCCGAGGCGGTCGGCCACGTCCATCACCGCGCTGACCGCCTTGACCCCCTCGGCCACCTGGTGCATCCCGGCCATCACCTCATCGATGGTCCTGCCCTTGCCTATCTCTTCGCCGACCCGGCGGTTGCGGCTGGCCGGGCTGGTGCAGGTGACGATCAGGTCGCCGGTGCCGGCCAGGCCGGTGAAGGTCTGGTGGTCACCGCCGAGTGCCTCGCCGAACCTGGTCATTTCCCGGACCGCCCGGGTGATCACCATGGCTTTGGTGTTGTAGCCGGCGCCGATGCCGTCGCCCATTCCGGCGGCGATGGCGAAGACGTTCTTCAGCGCGCCGGCTACCTCGACGCCGAGCACGTCGGTGGTGGAGTAGATGCGGTAGCGCTCGGTGCGGAACAGCGCGGCGAGTTGGGTGGCGGAGTTCTGGTCGGGCATTGCGATGGTGGCCGCGGCGGCGTAGCCGGCGACGATCTCCGAGGCGATGTTCGGGCCGGACAGCACGCCGGCCGGGTGGCCGGGCAGTACCTCGGCGACGATCTGGGTCATCCGGTGGTCGGTGCCCTGCTCGAGCCCCTTGACCAGGCTGACCACCGGGATCCACGGCCGCACGTAGGGCGCGGCCTGCTCCAGCGCTTCGCGGAACCCGTGCGAGGGCACCCCCATGATCAGCACGTCGGCGTCGTGCACCGCGTTCTCCATATGGGAGGTGGCCCGCAGACCCTCGGTGAGCTGCACGTCGCCCAGATAGCGGGAGTTGCGCCCGTTGCTGTCGATGTCCTCGGCCACCTCAGGAGACCGGGCCCACATCATCGTCGGAGCACTGGCCGCCACGATGGAGGCCACCGCGGTCCCCCATGAGCCCGCGCCGAGCACGGCGACCCGGGGTTGCCTGCGCCCCATCCGAACACACCCCCAATCGGGATCACCACGAGAAGTGGGCAGAGCCTATTTTGTGATGGTCGCCGATTCAATATTTGGACCGTAGGGTTACCGCCGACGGATACCCGGCACCGCGATCGTCGAAGGGAGAGCGATGACGTCCACCGAGGCGCTCCTGGAGCAGATCCGGTCGGGCCCGTCCGGGCCTCACATCGCGGCGGTCTTCGACTTCGACGGCACGCTGATCGACGGATACTCGGCCGCCGCGCTCTACTCCCACAGGTTCCGCAACTTCGACATCGGACCCGGCGAGATGGTCCGTCTGGTCCGTGCTTCGAGGGGGCCCACGCTCACCGAGGAACGGTTCGTCGCGCTGGTCGAGGAGGGCCTGCGCAGCTTGACCGGTCGTACCGAAGAGGACGTGCTGGAGCTGGGTGAGCGGCTGTTCACCCAGGGCATCGCCGGCACCCTGTTCCACCCGGCGTGGCGGCTGGTCAAGGCGCACCAGCGGCAGGGACACACGGTGGCGATAGCGACGTCGGCGACCCAGCTGCAGGTCGCCCCGCTGGCCAGGGAACTGGGTGTCGAGCACGTGCTGTGCACCCGCCTGGCCACCGAGGGTGGGCTGCTCACCGGCAAGGTGGACGGGCGCAGCCTGTGGGGCCCCGGCAAGATCGCCGCGGTGCGCGCGTTCGCGGCCGAGCACGGCGTCGAGCTGGCGGCCAGCCACGCCTACGCCAACGGCGACGAAGACGTCCCGCTGCTGGACGGGGTGGGGCACCCGCACCCGGTCAACCCTCAGCCCGAGCTGGCCGTGGAAGCTGCGCAGCGGGGCTGGCCGGTGCTGCGGTTCGCCTCCACCAAGAGCGGCCGGTTCGACCCCGTGCCGGCGCTGCGCACGGCGGCGCTGTTCGGCACGCTGTTCGCCTCCGCCGGAGCGGGCATCGCGCTGGGCGCGCTCAACGGCGACCGCCGGCAGGGCGTCGACCTGGCTACCTCGATGTTCAGCGCGCTGGCCGGCCCGCTCGCCGACATCGACGTGGAAGTGATCGGCGAAGAGCACGCCTGGTCGCACCGCCCGGCGGTGTTTTTCATCAACCACCAGAGCACCCTGATCGACTTTCTGGTGGCCACCAGGGTGATCCGCAGCGGGTTCACCGCGGTGGCCAAGCAGGAGGTCAAGCGCATGCCGGTGGTGGGGCAGCTGTTCGATCTGGCCGGGGTGGCCTTCCTGGACCGGTCCAACCGGGCGCGGGCGGTGGAGGCACTCAAGCCGGCGGTGGAGACCCTGCGCGCCGGCACCTCGGTGGTCATCGCCCCGGAGGGCACCCGCTCGCTGACTCCCCGGGTGGGTGAGTTCAAGAAGGGCGGGTTCCACCTGGCCAGCCAGGCCGGGGTGCCGATCGTGCCGATCGTGGTGCGCAACGCTGGGGAGATCATGTGGCGCAATGCGCGGACCGCACGGGCGGGCACCGTTGAAGTTGTGGTGCACCCGCCGATCAGTACGGACGGCTGGACCTCGGCGGACATCGCCGAGCAGTCCCGCTCGGTGCGCGAGCTCTACCTCGACACACTCGACCACTGGCCGGTGCCGTCCTCGACGGGAGCTCAGCCCGAGAACTAGGGTGACCCACGACACAATTGACCGGGGGTAGGTGCAGGTGATGCGGGCCGTCGATCCAGCCGCTGTCCGAGACGGTGCCGTCGCGATGCTCGGCCGCACCCCGGCCAAGGCGGTGCTGCGCAAGGCGTCGCTGCTGCCACCATCCGGGTCGCCGCTGCCAGGCGACACCCGCGAGGTAACCCAGCTGCTGAGCTCCGAGACGTTCCAGGGCGCGGTGGCTGGCCTGGCCGGAAGTCTCGGCGTCTCCCCGGAGGACGCCCTGGCCGAGGCGGCCGGCTACCTGCGCGAGATGTCCGCCACCCACCAGCCGAAGGTCAGCGAGGCGTGGCAGCGCTTCGGCGGTTGGCTGAGCCGGGGCTACGACGTGCTGGTGGACGATGATGGGTTGGCCGAGCTGCGCCGGTTGGACCGCAAGCACTCGCTGATCTTCCTGATCTCGCACCGGTCGTATCTGGATGAGTTCGTGCTGCCGCCGGTGTTGCAGAACGGTGATCTTTCGCCGTTGTACGGGATGGCCGGGGCGAACCTGAACTTTTTCCCGCTGGGCACGGTGGCTCGGCGTACCGGCATCGTGCACGTGCGCCGCTCGACCTCCGACATTCCGGTCTACCGGTTGGCGTTGCGTTCGTTCATCGGTCAGTTGGTGGCCAACAGGTCGAACCTGTGCTGGTCGATCGAGGGTGGCCGGACCCGTACCGGCAAGCTGCGTCCGCCGCGCTATGGGCTGTTGCGTTATGTGGCTGATGCGGTGGAGGAGTTGCCCGGGGCGGATCCGTTGTTGGTGCCGGTGTCGATGATGTATGACCAGTTGCCGGTGCATGAGGTGGGCCGGATGGCCTCGGAGGCGCGGGGCAAGGACAAGGAACCCGAGGACTTCCGCTGGTTGGTCAACTACGCGC
>Ga0193743_1001021_pt1 | contig 21324 bp, 16 predicted proteins | sample L2c2metaG_FD_143038 | JGI IMG/M metagenome (GOLD analysis project Ga0193743, IMG submission 143038) | Soil microbial communities from a riparian zone of the East river system, Colorado, United States - L2c2 | ecosystem: Environmental > Terrestrial > Soil > Riparian zone | place: USA: East River... | reverse complement strand
GACGATTTCCAGATCACCACCGGACGCCATCGCATCAGTGCGGGAGTTTGGTTTCAGCGGCTGCAGGACAACGAAGATACCGTCTCCACCACGTTGGGGCAGGCCAATTTCACAAGCCTGCAAACCTTCCTGCAGGGAACTGTCAGCAACTTCAACGTAGTTCCCAACCGCACCGAATTGGGCTGGAGAATGTTCATGGGCGCGTGGTACATCGAAGACAACATCCGGCTGCGGCCGAACCTTACGCTGCAGCTCGGTCTTCGGCATGAATTCACGAACGGCTGGAATGAAGCCACGGGAAGAGCCGCCAACTACATCACCGGCCCCACGGGCGCTCTCCTCACGAATCCGATCATCGGCAGTTCAGGCTTGACGCAGAATAACGCCACAAAGCTGTTCGCTCCCCGGGTAGGTCTGGCTTGGGATCCATTTGGAAACGGAAAAACAGCGGTTCGCACGGGTTTCGGGATTTACTACTCCCTGCTCGACGCGCTTGGCAAACTAAACGGACTTCCTCCCTTCAACGGCGAGCTTGCCTTCTCCAATGTTCCCTTGTCTTCCATCGTGCCCATCATCCCGGGAACTGCGCCGCTGCCCTCCTGCGCGCCTGGCCTTTCCACCAACTGCGTGATCTACTCACCCCAGGGCGTGCAGCCTGATGTCAAAACGCCTACCGTGGAGCGTTGGAGTTTACGCGTGGAGCAGGAGCTCAATGCCAAGACGAGTATCGGGGTAGGATACGTCGGATCGTTCGGCTACCATGACCTGGTCAGCATTGATCCCAACAGCATCCCCGCGCAAGTCTGCGCGAGCCCGGCGGGTTGCATCTCCGGCGGCGTCGGCTCTGCCCGCGGCTTGGTCCCTTCGGGCGCCCAGTACATACCGGTAGGAACACGGCCCAACCCCTACCTCTCCGGCGGTTTCTTCTGGTATTCGGAGGGCAATAGCAGCTACAACGCCTTACAATTAGATGTCAAGCATCGGCTCAGTCAGGCCCTGCAGCTGCGCGGAAACTTCACTTGGTCTAAGAATCTGGATAACGGTTCAGCCTTGCAAGCGGCCCAGGCAAACAATCAAGCGCAAATGGTCATGGACCGGAACAATTTACGGCGGGATTGGGGTCCTTCCGCGCTGGGGGTGACGGCCCAGTCCAGTATCTCGGCAGCCTACGAGCTGCCCGTGGGCAGGGGCAAGCGTTTCGCTCCCCAGGCGCAAGGCGTCGAACAAGCCATCATAGGCGGCTGGCAGCTCAATGGAATCGCCACCATGCTCAGTGGCTTCGCATTCACACCGCAGAGCGGATCGAATGTATCCGGCGACGGAGACACACGGAACCCGGACAGACCGTCGCTCAATCCTAATTTTTCGGGACCGGTCGTTCTGGGCAATCAGACGAGCTGGTATAACCCGAACGCTTTCATTCTGCCAACACCGGGAACTTACGGAACGCTTGGTAGAGGAGTCTATCGCGGTCCGGGCCTGGCGACTGTCGATATTTCAATCTTTAAGACAGTGCCGCTGCACGAGAGAGCATCGCTGGAAATTCGCGCGGAATGTTTCAACATACAAAACCGCGCCAACTTCGGTACACCAAATCCGATCGTATTTTCAGGCGGTTCCATTAGTCCTTCCGCTGGACTAATCACCTCTACGACCACAACTTCCAGACAGCTTCAGTTTGGAATGAAGCTGATCTTCTGAGCGGTAGACGGCTACGGTACGCTCAATATAGGCATCAAATGGCGAACGGGAACATCACCATCCCCGACGACTTGCTCCCCGAGCTGCAGGAGCTGGCGCGTGCGGAAAACCGTACAGCGGATGATATTGCAGCCGAAGCCGTGAAGGAACACTTGGCTCGCCGGTTTTGGGAACGCAATAAGCGCGAAGCCGGGAAGCGGCGCGGCAACATGACAGATGAGCAGGTTGAGGAATACGTGGAGCGCGTGATTCATGAGCTCCGTGCCGAATCTCGCGGTCAGTAGGTGCGGCGCGTCACGTTCGATACAAATATCTTTGTTTCGGCATTCGAGTTCGGAGGGAAGCCTGAGAAACTTCTTCAGATGGCGATGGATGGCGAGATTGAGGTGGCGGTATCACAGCCGATCGTCAATGAAACCGTGCGAGTTTTACGAGAGAAGTTCAACTGGTCACCGGTGGAACTAGACCGCGTATTATCGGTAATCAGGTTATGCACGAAATGGGTGAGCCCTACTCAAAACATAGATGCGGTGCCCACGGACGCGGATGACAACCGGGTCGTGGAGTGCGCAGTAGCCTCTGGATCGGAAGCTATTATTACCGGCGACAAAGATCTGCTGAGACTCGGCCAGTATGAAGGAATCAGGATGATGCGAGTCGGGGAGTTTCTGGAACGCTTACTCTAAACGCAGCAAGACCCGTAAACGCTGGGGCAGCGTTTACGGGTCCGTCTTATTGACTTACTGATTAGTGGCTGGAGCTGTTCCGGAAACCGGATGTACCGTCGGATATTTGATGCCGAGCTGCTCCAAATAAGTATCGTACTTCGATGGATCGTAGTAGAACGATTTCATCTTGGGACGGTACTCTTCCATGGTCTTTTGGTTCAGCCAAATGGCCGGAACATCGCCGTCCCGGACAAAGCTCTTATACTTCACTTCCTTCGTCTGTACGTTGTTGAAATAATCCCAAGCCTTGGTAACCAGGTCCGGATTGGTAAACAGATCGAGCATGGTCATCGCCTGCACCTTGGCTCCAGCCACGACGCCCTTGTGCGCGATAGGAGTAGCCATGGACACGCCGTTAGCCCAGTTGTGCCCTGGACCGCCGGGAATGTTCGACGGGTACCTTAAAACGATGGTGGGAACGTTCCAGGAGATGTCGCCGATGTCGTCTGACCCGCCGCCGGTCGGCTGTCCCCTGCCGCCGCCCTCTTCTCCTTCGTCTTCGTTCTCGACCTTTGGTTCGCGCAAAGGTGAGATTTTCACAGAGAGCCCGCGTTCCTTCTGCTTCAACTCGTGCTGTAGCCCTTTCGCAAGCGTCTGGTCATCCGCCGACCACTGCGGCAAACCGACCTTCGTGATGTTGTCATACATGTCTTGGGCAATCGGCTTGTTGAAGTAGCCGGGCCACGCGGCTCCGAGCAGCCGCGAACTGTATTCCGTATCCGTCATCAACGTGGCGGCTTTCGCCATGTTGTCTCCAATGCGCCAAAGGTTCATCACATGTTCGTAATCCGCTTCGCGAAAGTAATACCAGTCGGCGGCATTGGGCGGCACCACGTTCGGTTGATCGCCGCCGTTCGTGATCACGTTGTGGACACGTGTGGCCAGGCGCAGATGCTCGCGGCGGAAGTTATAGCCCACATCCATCAACTCGGCCGCATCCAGCGCGCTGCGTCCGCGCCAGGGAGCACCCGCGGCATGCGCGCTCTCGCCCTTGAACAGGTATTCCACCGATACCACGCCGTTTTGCGGACTGGGGCCATAAGAAACACCAAAATTCGCGGCCACGTGGCAGAACAAAACGGCATCGACGTCCTTAAACAAACCGGCCTTTACGTAGTAAGCTTTGGTGCCGATATCCTCTTCCGCCACTCCCGGCCACAACTTGATGGTGCCCTTGATGTGCTCGCGCTCCATGACCTTCTTCACCGCGAGTGCAGCTAGGATATTCAACGGCATGCCCGAGTTATGTCCCTCGCCATGTCCTGGAGCGCCCGCAACGATCGGGTCGTGATAACCAACGCCGGGCTTTTGCGACGCCTGCGGGATATCATCGATGTCCGACCCCAGCGCAATCACCGGCTTCCCTTCCCCCCAAGTGGCCATGAACGCGGTCGGAATGCCGGCCACGCCGCGCTCCACTTTGAAGCCGTTCTTCTCCAAAGTCTCGGCCAGGTACTTGGATGTCTCAAACTCCTGGAAGCCGAGTTCCCCGTAACTGAAGACGGTATCCACCATGACTTGCGCTTGCTTCTTCATGGCGTCTATCTGGCCGCTTAAGTCGGCTTTCATGGCCGCTACTCTCGCAGGCGGCACGGCCTGCGCCGCTGCGATCGAACTAAGTCCCAGCAAAATTGCTGTCAATCTATGGAGATGAGTAACTTTCATGTTAGAAATGTAAACGAAGACCGAATTCAATCTGCCGTGGGACGTTGCCCGTCGCCGGCCCAGTGATCACTCCGAATGTCGCGGGTGAATCGATACTCAGAGAAGAGGGACTGGAACTAGTGAAGCCAGGCTGGAAGTGGTTCAACATATTGCTGAACTGAGCGGTAAACGTGACGCCCATCCCTTCGCGAAATGGGATGACGAAATTCTTCGAGATCTGCATATCAAGGTTCCAAGTCGGTAAGTTACGCAGCACGCCGGCGCCGCCGCTGCTGCCGTTCACTCCCAACACCAATCGTCCAAATTCGCTATAGACTTGGGCCGGATTTGCAAACAGATTCAGGCCGGAACCGCCTGCTGACGGATTGCCGGCGGAAGCCACGGAGCTGCCAGGAGCACTGCTCACGTTTTCATGCGCGGAATTGCCGCCCGTGTACGGCGCAATGGGCACCGCGTTCTCGTAGGTGCTATCGGAACTGCAATTCGATTCGCCAAACGACTGGCAATTATTGGTGCCACCGCCGCTGATGCTCAGTTCCAGCGGAGTTCCGCTTTGCGCGGTGAACAACGGAGCTAGTGTCCAACCGCCCAGGATGTTATGAAGCAGCCCTGGTTTCGTGAAAACAGGCGGCGTGTAAACGATGCTCAAGTTATAAACCAGCGGCGTATCATACGGTTGCGGGCCATACATGGAATGCATATTCCAAGGATCAAGTACGGTCGTGGAACTGGTCTGCTGCCCGAGGCCAACCGTACCAAGCGCGCGGCTGTAGGTGAAATTTGAGCGCGCGGTCAATCCATGCCAATCATGAAAAGTCATGGAAAAGAATACTGCATTGTAGTTGCCCCAACCCATGCTGGTCGTTTCGTAAAGCGAAGCCGTTTGCGCCGGGTTGGAAGAGGGCATCGTGCGTCCGAGTGTCCAACCTGGCGTGTTCGCCATGGCGCTCCACAAACTATACACCTGGGTCCCGGTAATCTGATTCCGCTGCTTGCTTGCCACTGCGGCGGTACAACTGGCCGCCCCTGCACAGTAGGCCGAGTTGGGGCCGCCCAACGCAGCCTCAAAGAACGGCTGCGTTTGAATGGCTTGTCCCTGGTTGATCTCCGTGTACAGCGTGCCGAAAGCATTGGCAAAGCTTTGCCCGTTGAGCGTGGTCATAGTAGGAACGGCATCCAGGTTGACCAACTGGAATACGTTTTTGATGATCGTGCCTATATAACCAGCCTCGAGTGACATCTTGCTCGAGATCTGGCGCTGAATAGTGAAGTCGAACTGGTCAGACCGGCTCGGCCTGAAGTTCGGGTCCAAATAAGTGCCATCACCGGCCGCTGCGTTACCACCGACGCCAGGGTAGTATGGTTGCGGCAGCGTTTGCGAAACGGCCGGGAGAGGCGCCGTCATTCCGTCCGCTCCAATGCGGAATGCATTGGTGGCATTGACCCCGCCGGAACCATTACACGTTCCGGAAGTGCTGGCTCCGATGCACGAGACCGGCTGCGCAAGACCCGCGCCCAGGATGGGATTCAACACCTGACCGACGCCGTTCAGCCGGCCGTAAATACGGCTGTATCCGCCGCGGATTACGGTGCTGCTGCCGAAAATCTTCCCCAGCCATCCATCTGCATATTTGGGGTTCCACGCCGCCGCAATGCGCGGGCTCAATCCTCCATAGAACGGATTGTAGATATGTTTCAGGCCGCCCGGCACATTGTTGATAAGGGCCGTGCCCACCAGGGGATTATAGCCCTGCCCCTGTAACGCCGCCGCTTTGACCGAATTCAAATAGTTTTGGGTATTGAGTTCGTGACCTGTGCTGTCGACGAGGATCACTTGGCTTCCATCTCGCTCCGAAGGAGGCATTTCAATCTGATAGCCGAGGCCATAAGTCAGGGTGAAGGAATTCTTCATGCGCCAGGTATCACTGAAGTACTCGTTGTAGTAGGGAATGCTCACGCGGTCGGAAAGATTAGTGCCGAGGGGTTGCAAGTTCAGGCTGGAGCCGGCGCGCGTGTAAAGTACCTGTGGCTGGCTCACAATTCCCAGTATTTCCGTGTAATAGTTGTCCCAATTTGCAAGTTGGTTAGGGGCAACAGAGGTGGGGACATACTGCGACTGGAAGCTTACGCCCGAAAGCGCACCGCCAACTTGATAAACGGTGTTGTTGAAAATGCCCGCGCCGTTATCGTCGCGCATGTGATAGTCGAAGTTGTGCTGGAAGGAAGCGCCGAACTGCAGCAGGTGATTTCCCTTTACCCAGCTCAAATCGTCGCGGATCAAATGATCCTGGCCGTCCCAAAACCGCTGCCGCACGCTCTGGCTGTTGACGTTATAAGGAATCAGGGCGTTGGTGCCTGCCGATTCGCCGCCGATTTCAAGCGCGCCGCCTAACCCCGGAAGTTGCGGAGGAGCACCGTCCGTTCCCCACTGCCAGAAATTCCGCAAGTAACTATAGTGGACGTCGTTCGTTAGCGTAGGTGTAATCGTAGTCGTGAGACCAGCCACCCAGTAGCCCGGCTTCTGATCGCGCGGGGCTGTGGCAATCGCCTGCCCAGCCGTGCCACCCAGCAATCCGCCGATATCCACCTGGTTCGTTGTGTTTTGATTGAGCTCGAAATAGCGGTAACTCGTCATCAGATGCCACTTCTCGCCGAAATCATGATCGATGCGCGCCGTGTATTCATTCGAGGTTTGGGGAATGCCAACGCTGGTGAGGTAACCCTGCGTATTGTAGCTGTCGCCATACTGGGGGTCATTGGCGGCCGGCATGGTCTGCCAAATCTGTTTCACGATCGGATTGAGACCTAGGCCGCGCGGATCGCAGGCTCCGGCGGGACACGCCGCGGGCATGTAAGTTTGGCCGCCGACGGTCACAGGCGCCGAGTTTAAGTTATAAGACTGGTATTTGCCGGACGCATCAGGCAGTTGAATGACGCCGGCACGAAGCAAAGCCGATGGAACGGTTCGCTCAGTCGTAGTCGCCTGCGGGAAACGCCGCGCCTCATAGTTGAAAAAGAAATAAGTCTTCCCTCCCAGGATCTTGGGAGTCAGCGGCCCGCCTATCGATGCACCATAGCGGTTCTGATGCGTCTTCGGCAGCGGCGTATACAACAAGTTGCCCGATGGCGTATGGTTGTCTTTCCAGGTATTAGCGGAAAAATAGCTGCTGAGCAAATACTCGTAGACTGAACCGTGAAACTGGCTGGTACCGCGCTTGGTCACCATTTGAACCTGGCCGCCGGCGGAACCGTTAAAATCCGCGGTTTGATTCGTGGTGCCTACCTTGAATTCCTCGATGGTTTCAATCGGCGTCGGTATAACACCCGACGGCGTGCCTCCTGTCGAGTTACCGTTAATCGTGCCGCTGGCCAGCGTGTAAGCAGTCTGGCTGCCATCCATATCGCTGGAATTATTACCACCATCCAACTGGTACTGATTTTGGTCGGCCACTGAACCCGCCACGTTGCCATTAGGCGAAACGCCGGGCTGCAAGGTGAACAACGCGTTGGCGTCCTGCCCCAAGTTCGGCAGATTGTTCAGTTGCAGTCCGGAGATGGTGCTTCCGACCGTGGCGTTTGTCGTCTGCAATTCCGCGCCGGCGGAAGCCGCCACTTCGACAGTTGTGGTCGTCGCACCCACTCTCAGAGTGACGTTGAGCGTAAGCACGAATCCGACCTGAACGCTCTGATGAGACAGCTTCGTTTCGGCGAAACCCGGTTTGGTCACCGAAACGTCGTAGAGACCGGGATTTAGATTGAAAACATCGTATCTGCCTGAGTCGTTTGTCAGTGCCGTGCGCGTTGACTTAGTGGCGGCGTCCACCAGTTGCACGGATGCGCCGGGGATGGCTGAGCCTTGGTCGTCAGCAACCTGGCCCGATATGGTGCCCGACGAAGTACTTTGAGCCCACAAACCCACCGTCGAGAGAAGCCAAATTCCGGCCAGAATGAACAGCCTCAAGCTGTAGGAAGACGCCCGCGCGCGCAGGGGCGAACAGTTCGAAATCATGAGAACCAACCTTGGATTTAAGTAATAATCTGGCGTAGCTTCGGGGTGCGTGGAGGCGCACTAAGCTCGCGTCGCCGTATTCGCATTGCGATTAGAGGCGAACAGTCAGAACTATTTCAAGACGAGGAAATGCGGGATACCTACTTGGTCTCGTTGACGTAAAGCAACAGGTATTTAAGGATTCTAGTGGGAACAAGATGGTTTGTCAACGGATAGCTCGTACTTCTGACCGGACAATTTCCAGGCATGAAGAGTATGCTGGATAAGACAAAAAGCAGATTTTCAGATGCCGGGAACGGTGGTTTTCATGGGTGCCGGCGCATCCAAAGCTTTCGGACTGCCTCTGACCGACGAAATCCTTCTGCAGATCGTGGAGAAACTCCGGCCCGGCAGCGACGGATCGAATCAGCTTTTTCGCGGCGCGACGGAGACCTCGGCTGAAGACGTCACTTCCCGGCATCACGGATGTCCTGTCCTTCCTGGATCACATGGTCCTCTACCAATTCCCCGCGACGGTGCATTTCGGGACTGAGAAGCTCACTCATATCCGCCGTTTGTTTGAAAGAGGCATAGTAGAAGTCCTAGGCCTGGTGTTCGAAGACTTCGTTGAATTCGCCGCCAGGAACCAGGAACTGGCAGGTGAACTGTTACGGCGCATTGGTAGACCCCAGGAGCAACTAAGTTCTGACCGCCAGACCGACAACAAGGTCCTGCGCGAGTTTATGACCTGGATCGTCGCAAAGCGGAAGCAGGCGCCTGTAACCATCGTGACGTTAGCTTAGCTGCTGTTCGGCCATCTACCCAGAGCAGATTGCGGAGAACACATGCCACTGCGGCTACTATCCATTGCGGCATCTCATCGTAGCCCCTTCGATGGTTTGCGATATTCGGGACGCGCATCTGCTTAATATATGGCGTTGCGTAACCGAAGCGCTGAGAACGCCGGAGGAGTGGATCATCGTTGGTTATTCCATGCCATCCGAAGATCTCGCCATCCGATCGATGCTCCTGCGGGCTTACAAGGCCAGCGGACTGGAATATGGAACAACTCCACTCTCTCCGAGCGGACCTTGAGTCCGACGTCGCATGTAACTATAGTTCGGCGCGGCAGGAACAGTGAACCATCTTACAATGCTCTGTTTCCCAGCTGTTATTTTCAAGACGGTGGATTGCAATCTTTTCTGGACGACCACCCTATCTTTACTTAGTAATCAGCACCTAGCCATTTATTCACTCTTTTAATTATTTGTAATAGGAGATAAACTAGGCCAACGTCTGTTTCAGGCGAATGCCACTTTCTTTGGGAGTCTAGTGTTGATTTTAGGATTTCGGAATGGTATGAAAGCCGTACTTAGCTTGGCGTTGTGCGTGAGTTTGCACGCACAAATCACCGGCGGACTCCGCGGTAAAGTTGTTGACGCAAGCGGAGGGGCAATCACCTCGGCAAAAATCAGCCTGAAGAGCACCGAGACGGGCCAGGTTCGCGAGCGGTCAGTGAACAGGGAAGGTGAGTTTTCATTTGACCTGCTCCAAATAGGCAGTTATGAAGTGAGCGCTGAAGCAGCTGGTTTTTCCCGGGCGGTAGCGACGGCTCCGGTGAGGACGGGCGAGACGGCCTCCGTCACACTGAATCTAGAAGTCGGCCAGGTTAGTCAAACCGTGGAAGTAACCGGCGCGGTTCATCAACTGGATACTGAAAATTCGCAAATTCAGAATTCGGTCACGGGCCCGTCCATTCAGGAAATTCCCGTAGGCCGCGATCCGAATGCATTCGTTCTTTTATCGCCCGGCGTGGCGCCGGTTTCGGCCAATAATCCTTACCTTGGTTCCGGCAGCTTCAACTCCAATGGCGGCCGAGGCCGCGGCAACAATATCACCGTTGATGGAATCACCGCTACCGACGTGTCTACCACGGGCACCGGCGGCGTGCTTGGTCCGCTGAACTTTTCCGCCATCAAAGAAGTTAAGGTCATTACCAATAACTTCGGCGCCGAATATGGCCGCAACTCCAGTTCACAGGTCCTCTACATCACCAAAAGCGGAACCAACAACCTGCATGGGGAGCTATACGAGTATTTTCAGAACGACAAGATGAACGCACGTTCGTTCTTCGATTCCACCGGCCACCCAAGCACTCTGCGCAACAATCTCTACGGTTTCGAGGTGGGCGGGCCGGTATACATTCCAAAGCTGTATAACGGACGGAATCGCCTATTTTGGCATGTGGATTATGAAGGAGGCAAAACTCGTGGGGCAGGTCAAGCACAGGTTGCGCCGGTCCCGACCCCCGCCGAACTGGCTTCGGTCACCAACCCCACTTCGCTCGCACTGATCAAGCAGTATAACCTTCCCAGCAGCCCGTCCGGCCAAGTACCGAGCAGTGCGCCAAACTCGCTTAATAGCTACCAAGTGTCTTACCGGCTCGACTTCATTCTTTCGAAAAACGACACGCTATGGGGGCGATACAGCGTCTCCGATGCGCAGCAATCTTCCTCCAGCCTTACGTTTGTTAACAGCGACCTAGTAGGCTTTGGAGCCGGGAGCACCAATCATCCCCGGCAGGCAACTCTCGCCGAGACGCATGTCTTCGGCGCTTCCGCGGTGAACGAGTTCCGCTTCGGCTTCGGCCAGAGCAATCCCGCCTTCCCCCTTCAGACGCCTTATCCACTGGGGCCACAAATTACTTTTCTCGACGGCTCGGTTACATCCATCGGCGTATCCAACATCCTTCCGCAAGGACGCGAGCAGCGCACCTACCAGTACACCGATAATTTCTCATTCACAAAAGGAACTCACAACTTCAAAGTGGGCGCGGAGTATTACGCCCTGAACGCGAATTCGTTTTTCGATAGCAACCTGCGCTCCTCCATCAACTTCAACAGTTTTGCCGATTTCGCGGCGGGTAATCCGGCCTCGTACACCCAGAACTTTGGCAACTCGGTGCGCAACAACGTAGTTCATAACGCGTTTGCTTTTGCGCAAGACGATTGGAAAGTCACTCGCAACCTGACTATCAATATGGGAGTGCGCTATGAATGGGCCGGCGGACCTACGGAATCAAATGGAATAATCTCAAACCTCGACCTCAACAATCACACGTCAATCGGCGCCTCGGGCGCGGGACCGCTCGGCACGCTGGTAACGGGAAGGCCTTCCTTTAACAGCAACAATAATTGGGCTCCGCGTTTCGGCTTTTCCTGGACGCCCGGCAGCGATTCCAAAACAGTGGTTCGCGGCGGTTACGGAATCGCGTACGATTTCATTTATCTGAATCCTATTACGAACCAACGCTTCCTTCCGCCCTTCATCTACGCGGCATCGTTGAATGGACCCAGCGCCTTTGGGGGCGGCAACAATTACGCCAACCTGGTGGCCGGAACGGCAACCGTTCAGCAGCAAACCTCGGCGGCCGTTGGCACGCTTTCGCCAACGCTGCGGAACTTCGGCTCCATTAGTCCTGCCATTGCGCAAAATTTGAAAAACCCGCAGGTGCAGCAATGGAATTTCGGTATCGAACGCCAGTTCGCGGGTCTGGTATTCAAGGCCACTTACGTGGGAACGAAGGGCACTTATCTCACGCGTACCCGGCCAATCAATTTGATTGCCAATCCGGTCGCGCCGGCCGTTAGCGTCGCCGACCAAACGGCCCGTCTTTCGCAGTTCCAAGCGGCCTTCTCTGGGCTGAGCGGAGGCGCCAACGCTTTCAGCAACCGCTACGATCCGCGCTATAACACCGTGGGCTATCTGGAAAGCTCGGCAAACTCTGCATACCATGCGCTGCAGATTGAGGTGCAACGGCGCGTGTCACGTGGCCTATTTCTAAACGTGGCCTATTCGTATTCCAAGTCGATCGACGACAACTCCGACGCGCTTAACGTGCTGGTCAACGACACTCAGGCGCAGCAGAATCCGCTAAACAACAGAAACAATCGCGGGCCCTCACAATTCGACCTCCGCAACACACTCACAGTCGGCTATAACTATGAGCTGCCTTTCTTTCAGAGTAGTTCGAACCGGTTCTTGAAGCAGACTTTGGGAGGGTGGAACGTGGCCGGCATTACCAGTTTCCGTTCCGGTTTTCCCGTCAATATATTTTCAGGACCGGTGATGGGCGGCATTGCGGACTCCATTGCTCCGCTCGGCGGATCCGCGGTTGACCGGCCCAACGTGGCTGGACCAATCACCAATTTCAACCCGCAACCGGCCGGTTCACCAGGCGACCCCTCAAGCCAGGGCCAGGTTAGGGTCAATGGAGTGTTGGTCAGCGCTTACGCGAACAGCCTTGGGCTGTCCCAGCCCCTGCTTGGGAACTTCGGCACGATGGGACGCAATGTTTTGCGGCTCAATGGCCAAACCAACTTTGATTTCGACGTGTTCAAAAATTTCTCAGTACGGGAAAAGCTCAACGTGCAGGTACGCGGTGAATTCTACAACCTGTTTAATTCGACCGCGTTCCAAAGCATGACTTCAAGCACGATTACGTCGGTCAACTTCGGTGTTTATAACACGCTAAGCCAGAATCCGCGACTCGTGCAACTGGCCGTCCGCCTAATCTTCTAGACCGCAAGCCCCTAAGTTCGTCGGCCACTTCGGCAATGACCGCGCTCCAGGGGGCGTGCGGCATTTGCCGGAATAGACGCGCTGTCGGATACCATGGCGAATCGCGGCGAGCCAGCATCCATCGCCAGTCCGCTGGAAAGGGAAGTAAAATCCAGACTGGCCGCCCCAACGCACCTGCCAAGTGTGCCGTCATAGTATCCACGGTGATTACCAGATCCAGGTTGACGATCAACGCCCCGACATCGCGGACACCGAGAGCGTCCGCCGGGAACTCCGTCAGGGGATAAGCTGCCTGCAACTCTACCGCGTCCCTCTCTTTCTGCAAGCTGAAGAACTGGTGGCCGCCTAGCGCAAACAGCGGCGCAAGTTCATCGAGCGTTACGGAACGATGCGGGTTCCACGGTCCAGACCTCCAGCACAGTCCGATCCGCAATCCACGGCGCTTTTCCGAGAACCGCCCAGCGGCCCAAGCCCGCCGCTCTTCAGGGATGTGAATGTACGGAACACGGGCCGGCAGCGAATCGACCGTTGCACGAAATGCCCGCGGCAACTCCGTCACCTCCATTTGAATATCCCAACCGTCAGCGCAGTCGAGATGCCCTGCTCCCCACGTGCAGACCTGGTCTATGCCAGCGACTCCTTCCAGCAGCGTGGTCAGTTGCGGATGCGTCTGAACCGTGAGCCGGCTGCAGGTCCTCCTGAGCAGCGGAGCATAACGTATGAACTGAATGGTATCGCCCAAGCCATGCAGACAGCGGAGCATCACACATCTGCCATTCCACGCGCGGCCATCCCAGTAACGATGCGGATCGAGGACGCCTAAGGCTTCGATCCTGTCGCTTTCCTGCCAGGCACGCTCGAAGCGACCTGATAGCATCCAGCAATTCCAACGTGATGCTGCACATTTGTCCTCGTCGAAGCCCAATTGCTGCGCCATGCTGAAGCACTCAAGCGCTGCCTCAACGCGCACCTCCTGAAGCAGTTGCTCGCCTTTGACGTACCAATCTGCTGCGTCCAAGAGGTGCGACACCGGCATATGAATCCTGGTTACTTAGCGTACTTGTGGGTCATGCGTGCGCAGAACGCAGCAAACTCATTCACGTCTTTGGGCGGGCTAGTGTGATTGGGAACAAGCCCACAATGCTCAGGAGTAAAGCAGAATGTAACTGTGACATCAAAGGAATCCAGCTTGCTCATTAATAGATCGAACCATTGATCCGCGCCAGGCCGGAAACTGTCCGCCCAGCTTAGTCCCGTGCGCAGCTTCGTTACGCCCAAATCCTTCAACAGCCGTACCGCCGGTTCCAGGCGGTGGTCCTCAAAATGGAACCACTGGCAGATTCCCAATTTCGGCGTGTACTCCGAAAAAAGCTTGAGCGCCAGCTTGGGCGTACCGTCCTCGCGCACCAATCCCATATAGAAGTGGCGATAGTAGGATGAGCCCTCGGCTTCCCGATGCCGGGTGGTTGCGGGCCAGGCGCGAGGCAGGTCGTATAGACTGTACCAGTGGACGCGAGCTGCCCGGCCATTTAGCAGTTCCGCAGTCCGCTTAAGTCCGAAAACTTGAACCTCTTCCGCCCCGAACGTGGATACACCCACTTCCGATATCCACACCGGAAGCGAGGTTACGGCCCTGACCTCTTCCAGCTTCTCCGGCCATTCGTGGATCGTCCAGTGATTCCAATCGAGCGGGAATCCGTGCACGGCAACTGCATCGACGTGCGACAACACGCCCTGCGATTCGAGGTTTCGCAAGAAGCCCGGATCGATCGGCGACATGCCGCCCAGCACGCGCAACAGCGCGGGATTCTCGGCCCGAATCGCATCCGCAGCCGCAATCGCCATTCGCGAATAGATTGTCCAGCCTGGATCGACTTCGAAATTCCAATGCGAAAGATTATTCGGCTCGTTCCAAAGCATCGTGGCTTCAACCATGTTGCTGCGCCCGCTTACAGATATAAACCTCGTCTTCGGGATGACTTACAACTTCAAAGCCCGAGCTACGGAGCATCGCTTCGACACAAGCGCGATTCGGTATCCACCAGTTAGTTTGGTCATCGGAGTAGCGGTGCTCCACAAAATGCATCACTGGATAACCGGGCTGATTGAAGATTTCCTTTTCGGAGAAGGGATAGTTTGTCTGCAGCGGAGCGACCTCGGACGCTCCGCGAAGCAGCGACTGAAAGACCAAAGTATCTTTCACAACGTGTTCATTCAGTAGATCCAGCGCGAGCAGCGGATGTCGCAAATGGTAGAGCACGCCCGTAAACAATACGACGTCGAAACGTTCCCGAAGAGTGCCCACCTGGTATACATCCAACTGATGAAATTCGATCTCTGCTCGACTTATCTCCGCGGCGAACCGAGCCTGCTCCAGATACACGGGATCCGAATCGATAGCCACAACCCGCGCCGCTCCCCGGCGCTTCATTTCAATCGAATAAAATCCGCCATTGCAGCCGATGTCGAGTACGGTTTGGCCACCTAGATCTGCTGGAATATTCGACTCGAAGCGACGCCACTTCAACGAAGGATAATCCCCTAAGAAATGATTCGGCGCAGTTTGCACGCCGGCCAGGTTTATATTGTGAAACCAATTCCCGAGTTCGGAGACGCGCCGTCGAATTTGGTCGGTCGTGATAGGTAAGGTCGTATTCATAATGCCGCGGCAGCTCCCTGGTTAGCGGTTGCGGCTTCACGATCTAGTTCGCTAAGTATCCGCGCCGCTTCCAAATAGCCATCCATCGTGCCCACATCGAAATAACTGCTCCCCTTGCAAAAACCGTAAGCCACGCCGCCCTGCGCAAGCCACGCATTCAGAAGCGTGCCGATGTACTGGTCGGTCCGGCCACGGGCACACCAAAGGTCATGCAACTGCTCAAGCACAATGCCCGGCATCTTGAAAGCGCCCCACACCCAATGCGAGGAGGGGGAAGGTTGCTTCACCTCGATCGACTGCACACGACCTTGTTGATCCAGCAGCACGGCGTCGAATAGCTCCGGCCGCCGGACGGGAAACAGCAAGAACGACAGGCAGTCATCGGGGAGCTCGCTAAGTGCGTGCTCCGGAAACCAGATAGTATCGGGCAGCCCAACCAAGACCGGAGCGTGTTTGTCGATGAAGGGCAGCGCTCGAAAGATTGCATCGCAAAGCCCGACGGGCTTTGCTTGTACCGCATAGCAGACCGGAACCGAATGGGCGGAGCCACCATAGTATTCAAGAATGTCCGATTTGCCCGGCGAGATGACAAAACAGATTCGCGTAGCTCCCCCGAGCACCAGGCGTTCGACCAGGTAATCGCTGACAGCGCGTGGCCGCCGCACGTTTCCCTCAGTCCAACCACACAGGGGAAGCAGTTCCTTAGAGAATGCCAGCGGTTGTATGCGCGTGCCCGCTCCAGCGGCCGGAATAATGCCCCACATTTGTCAGCTCGCCTCCGCTACAAGAGTCTCGGTCCGCAGCGCCTTACTGCTGGTCGATCGAAAGCCTCCCAGAATCGTTTCCAGCTCGAGAACTCGCGCGCCGGCAGTATGTTGCTCCAGAGTTCGCTCGCGCGCCGCACGACCTATGCGGGCGAGTTCCTCCCGCGATCTCTGCAGGCTGGCGAGAGCATCATCAGTTCCATTGGCGACAAGGATCTCCCGCCCAGGTTCAAAGAACGTGTCGAGGCCGGCCCAACTATCGCTTAACACCGCCGCCCCGCAGGCCGCCGCTTCAAATAGGCGCCCAGATGGGCAGTAGCCGTTCTCCGCCATCGGCCGGCGCGTCACATTTAAGTTCAAATTCGCGGAACAGTAGAACGCCGGATGATCGCCACAGGGGACGTGACTGACAAGAAAGATATTTGGTTGCCAGGGAAAGCTGCCGTCGTACATCGAACCTCCGACGACGAACCTGCGCTGCGGAAAACGTTTCGCCGGTTCGACAAACAAAGTCCGCAGCGCCAGGTCCCGATCCTCGGCATGGGTGCCAAGGTAGGAAAGCTCGGCTCGATAGCGCCCTTCCGGCTCCGCTGGATGATGCACTTTGGGGTCTGCGCTTCCGAATAGAGGCGCAACCGCCCGGGCGCCCAAGCGACTTTTCAATTGCTCGATTGCGCGGCCGCCCGCGTAGCTAAGGACAAGGTCGAAGTCCGCCAATCCATTGGGGCCGATGTAATCGACCGCCAAGCCGCGTGCCAGGCGATCCAACGTTATGGGCGAATCAAGATCGTAAAAGCAGCGTACAGAGGCGCGCGAGCTTAGTACGAGTTCAGATGCAGCGGCGGCATCCGGACAGTAGGAAGTCACCATTGCCACATCACAATCAGAGAGATGCCGCAGCGCTGCAGGAATCACTTCAGGCCACCTGCCGTACAGAATCAATTCCCCGCCAGGAAGTTCTACCAAGTCCCGATTTGCGGCGTAGTACGGCACATCCCGTTCAAAGAAAATCACTCGATGGCCCCGTTTGGCAAGCGACGAACACAGTCCGCGCCACAGTGTGGCGTGACCGTTGCCCCACGACGAACTGACCGAAAGTCCAAAGATCACCAGCTTCATAGCGGAATGTGTTCTGTTTGATTGATGCACCGGATGCTCGGGCCTGTTTCATACATCCGCACCACCGTCACGGAGGCGGGACTAATTTCAAACCGCAAGAACAAATCCAAAGCAGCGCCGAGGTAGTATGCAATCGCGGAGCGCAGCGGGTCACAATGAGAGACGATTGCGGTGATCTCGCCATCGTGTCTGGAGCTTAGATCCTCGATCGCGCCGACCATGCGAGCCTGCGTTTCGGTCATCAACTCACCGCCAGGCGCGCGGACCAGACTTCGATGGGCATTGAACCGCCGCCACTCCGGATTTTCCTCCAATTGACTGAACGAGAGACCTTCCCACTCTCCGAACGCGAACTCGCGCAAATCGTCCCTGACCTGGGGAACAAGCCCGTGCGGCGCGGCCAGAAACTCAGCGGTTTCCACTGCGCGCTCCAGAGGGCTTGTGTAGACCGCGTTGACTGTAAACGGGGATAGCGTGTGCGCAAGCCGCTGCGCTTGCCACCTCCCGTTCTGGTTCAGATGGCAGCCCGCTTTCGATCCCGCAAGAAACTTTCCTATGGCGTCTGTTTCGCCGTGCCGCACTAAGAGAAAAGTCGTCATCCATTTCCTTCAAATAGCCTTCTAACTGCGAAGCACGCTGCTCGGGCGTATGTTCGGCCAGCACACGCGCACGTGCAGACGTAGCAATGCGAAGTCGCTGTGCTTCGGGCAAATCGTGCAATATCCGCAAGACGTCGTCGGCGCCTTCCGCCACCAGAAGTTCCTGCCCAATGCGAAAGACGCTGTCGAGCCCCTCCCACCAGTCGCTGATGACGGGCACGGCGCAGGCTCCCGCCTCAAACAGCCTGACGCTTGGAGAATAGCCGGCCCGTTTCATCGCCTCGCGAGTAATATTGAGCGTGAACCGCTGCCCACCATAGAAGGCGGGATGCTCACGCGGCGAGAGATGAATCGTTCGCTCGACATTAACCGGCCATTCCATGTCATCTGGATACTGGGGACCCACAATCGCAAAGCGTCCATCTGTCCATTGGCGCGCCGGCTCAATCAATAATCTCGTGAGAGCCGGTTGACGATCGAGGCTGTAAGTCCCTAAATATCCCAAGTCCCATTGCATGTCCATTGCGAAAGGACAATACCTCTCGAGATCTACCGAACAATACAGGGCGCGCGCCATCGGCGAACCATAGTGGTTCTCGATATGCCGCAATGCAGGCCCACCGGTAAACGAGAAATAAGCGTCGTAGCGCCGGATCAGGTTTGGCGTGATGTACTCCTCTTCGCCCGCTCCCAATTTTGCAAGCGTAATCGGCGTGTCTATGTCGTAAAAAGCGGTCTTACCGAGTGCGACGGACGTAACCCATTCGCCGCAGCGCACTCCATCGGGCACATAGGATCCAACGATTACCAACGAAGCTTGTTCCACCTCCCGTTCAAAGCGCGCGACCAATTCCTCAAAACTCTGGTAGATAGCAATCGTTGCGCCAGGCGGGTTCGGCTCGTCCCTATTGCCTGCATACCAAGGAGCATCCCGCTCGAGAAAAAGAACACGGTGACCTCGCGCTGCCAATCCGCGAATAAGGCTGCGGTACGTGGTGGCGTGACCGTTGCCCCAGGACGAGGTGACGGTCAGGCCTAAAATTACGATGTCGAGCGGTTTCATAGCACCATCCCCACGCTTTCGATTTGCAGCGCTTCGAGCGCAACATCAACCTGGGCGGCTCTTTGCTCGTAGGTATGCTCTCGCAACACTCGTTCGTAGGCTGCGGCGCCGATTTCTTGCGCGCGTTCCGGAGTGAGAGAGCGAAGATGGGCGGCCACTTCGTTGCCATCATGCGCCACCAAGATTTCCTTGGATGGTTCGAAGAACGTCTCAATCCCTTGCCACGCGTCCGTGATGATGCACGCCCCGGCGCCGGCTGCTTCGAAGACACGTGTTGCGGGTGAGAACCCGCACTGCGCCATGCTGTCCCGTGAAATATTGATCACTGCTAAGGGAGTGGAATTAAAGGCGTTGTGATCAGCAGTGTACACATGGTCGAAATAGCGGACGTTGGGACTTTTCGGTTTGTCGCTCCAGCCCGCGCCGCCCAGCAGAAAACGACGGCCTGGGAGTAGCGCCGCAGGCTTTAGAAAAAATTCCTCTACGCGTGACTCGCGGTCAGGCAGGCGATTTCCCAGGAATCCAAGGTCGCCGGCGAAGCGTTGGTCTGGAACAACCGGATAGTGTGTACCCGGATCAAGTGCGTTGTAGATGGGCATGCATCGCTTTGCACCGAGGGCCTCATACGCCTGAACTACAGGCGCACCCCCGCCGTACGTGAACACAAGGTCATAATCGGGGATCAGGGCGGAAAACGGATCACGAGCATTCCTCCGTACCCGCTCGAGAGTCGCCGGGGCATCCACGTCCCAGAACACAACCAGGTTTGACGGTCCCTTCAGACGCAGTAATTCCCGTTCCAGCAGCTCATCGAAAACGCCCACCCCGCTGGCTTTCACTATCAAGTCCGCATTTCGTGCGCTCTGTATGGCGTTGAGGGTCGCCTCCTCGGTAGCGGAGTAGACAACCACTTTCGACCAGAATGGAATTTCTATGTCCCGATGCTGCTGCCGCTCATAGGCGTCGGGTTCGTAGAAGGTGATACTGTGTCCGCGGCCGTGCAAAGCGCGAATGATGCCGCGGTAGTAGGTGGCGGCTCCATTCCAGTAAGCCGATACGAGGCTAGACCCGAAGAACGCAATCTCCACTTATGCTTCCCCTTCCAACACTGTCTCCATCACGTTCTTGTCCATATACGCAAGTAGCTGATCCACCCTGTGAGAGCACGTATGGCGGCTACGGATGGTTTCAAGCCCATGCGTGCTGAGGCTAGCGCGCAATTCCGTTTCGTTCAAAACGCTCTTCAGGTGCGACTGCATTTCGCTTCCATCGCGCGCGTAGAGAAAATCTACATTTGGCCGGAATAGCTTTTCGCGATCATTCCATGGCGCCGAAATCAGTGGAATGCCGCAGGCCATCGCTTCAAAGGGGCGGATTGTCGGAATACCGGGCAGCGCCTCCACGTAAGGACCCCGCGGGATGTGGACGGTCACCTTGTAACGGCTGAACACTTCGGGCGCCTTGTAATTCGGGAGCCAACCGCCATACTCAATGCCCGCGTCCTCCATTTCCTTTAGAGCATGCGCCGGATAGCGAACTCCATAAATGCGCGCCCGGATACCCAATGCCTTAACGGGCTCGATTAGAAATTCACGCAGAGCACCGGCGCGTTCGTCATCGCCCCAGTTGCCGATCCAGACTAGGTCGCCATCCTTCTGAGCCGGTTGAAGAGGACGAAACACGCGCGTGTCGGCAGCCTCATGCCAGGTCCAGGCATTTCGGGCCCAACCGTTAGCCACATATTTGTCGCGGATCACGTTGCCGTAAGCCAGCACGGCATCAAAACAACTCAGATCGAATCTGGCCATGGCGTCCGAGTCAGTAATAATTCGATGGTGGGTGTCGTGAAAGAACAATTGATAAGAATCGTGGCGTTTGCGATGGCGGCTAAGGCGACCGATCAACTCCGGCGTATTCCACTCATGCGCTATGACGATGTCGGCGCCATTTAGCGCGTCATCAAGAGATAGAGTGACATCGCTATAGAAAGAGCTTCGCAGGTTCGGATAAGTTTGGTAAAATCCATCAATCGCACTGCTTCCCTGCTCCATCAGCAGGTTCTGGCGGCTCCAACCATCCTCCGGCTCAAAGATCTTGAGCTCATGGCCACGGCTCAGCAACTCGCTCGCAATCCCGCGCAAAAAATGCGCGTTGCCATGGTTCCAGTCGGAAACCAGTGAGTGCGTGAAGATCACGAAGCGCATGCGTGCCTCCTCCGCGGCGTATGCCGCAAGGCCCAATCGTATGCCTCCAGGTACTTGGACACTGTCAGCGACTCACTGTAAAGTTGTGCCCGCTTGCGTGCCGATGCGCTCATTGCCTGCCGCTGCTGAGGATCTTCAATCAGGGTGCGCAAGGCCGCCTGCAGATGATCTATGTTATTAGGCGGCACAAAGATAGCGGAATCCTGCCACGCCTCTCTTAAGCTAGGGATGTCGCCTAGCACCAACGCACAGC
>Ga0193743_1001020_pt1 | contig 21326 bp, 21 predicted proteins | sample L2c2metaG_FD_143038 | JGI IMG/M metagenome (GOLD analysis project Ga0193743, IMG submission 143038) | Soil microbial communities from a riparian zone of the East river system, Colorado, United States - L2c2 | ecosystem: Environmental > Terrestrial > Soil > Riparian zone | place: USA: East River... | reverse complement strand
GCTCTCAGATAGTGCTAACACGCCCTAGTCGCCTTCTCGGACAGGTGACGGGTTCTGGGCGAGTGGTCGTTCATCGCAATCGCTTCTGAACAACCCGCTATTCCGACGCAAGCAGTCAGCTGAGGAAGTTCGCAGCGTCGAGAATGCCCCGACGTGGAGGAGGCGGAGGCAGCACCACCCGCACTGGCACATCTGCTGCCCGCACAGCAATCGGCCCCATGGGAACGGTTGCGGTCAGGGCAGTTGTTGCCGGGACGACAGCTCTAGGCTGAGCTGCTCGCTTGCAACGGACGACCGGCGCTAGGACGGTGACGACAGGGGCCTTCTCTACTGCACGGGGTCGACGCGGAACTTCGCCGATTCGCTGGTGCACCCGTGCGGTACGCGTGCGCTTCGCTGTCGGTTTGGCGGCTTGGGGTTTACCTGCGAGGATGTTGCGAACCTGCTTGAGCCGAGCAATCTCGGCATCGATCTGCTTCAGTATTTCTGAAATTGACATAACTCCCTAGTGTAAAGCCGATTCAGAATGAATTCGGTGAAGCGATGGTGTCACTTTCTGCAAAGTATAAGGGCGGCTTTTTCAAGCCGCCCTTTGGAGGCCGTTAGACTGCTGCCAGGACAAGCGCCCAGCTCTTCCTCGGGTAGCAGCGGTTGGCGCTTGTCATCGAGCGATCATCCATTTGATAAACGATCCGGGTGGCCGTAATTGTTCTTTCGTGAACTAGTGAATGCTATCAGCGTAGTTGTAGGTCGTGATCAGAGAGTTGCCTTCCGCCACTACGACGACACCGCCCTTGTCCAAGATCTTCTTGAGCACTCGCTCTTGACGCCTTATCCCGTCCAGTAGCATTAACGCTTCTCTGCGCGCCAGAACGTACTTGTCTTGGTCAGTCGTCCCATATTTGAGGACAAATTTGACCATGTCTTCGCTAACGCCTCTCTGAGACATTCGCTCTTGAAAGTGTTTGGTTCGTTTCATCGGCCACCTCGGATACATTCATCAAGCGACATAAGGCAAGTAGTACCTCACTCATCAAAGGTATTAAATGCTGTCGGCAAGTTTCTAGTACCTGATACAGGTAATGGCTCCTTATTTGGGACGGCGCTTGTTAGCGCCTTCGGGGATGCCATTCATCACGTACACTTGCTCGGAAATGTTGCTGACGATGACCGCCGATCATTAAAGATATGGGCCTATTCTTAATAGACTCTCTCGTTATTTAAACCCGGTAGTGCCTCGCTGATCGATAGATGGCTGTTATTTCGGATTAGATGATATGCTTATCCGACCAAACAGCCATCGGTTTGGGAGGGTTTAATGCGTGGCGTATACGAGAACCCGGTAGGCAGCGGGATCTGGTGGATTCACTACTATGCTGGCGGCAAGCGCCATCGGGAAAAGGTCGGTCGCAAGTCGGACGCAATCAAGCTGTACCAGTCGCGAAAGGCAGATGCAGCGGCCGGGCGGAAGCTGCCTGAATTGCGCAACAGCAAGATCGTCACGCTGGCCGAGCTGATCGACGATGCGCTGGAGTTCGTCGTCCACCACAAAGACAATCGGAGCTACAAGAGCAAGGCAGCCATTGTCGTCCCCGCGTTAGGCGGTCGTCCCGCTGCCGATCTCACGCCCCAAGAGCTTGAGCGGTGGCTTCGCGGTCACTGCAAAACGTCGGCCACGTCGAACCGGTATAAGGCATTCATCTCCCTCTGCTATCGCGAGGGCATCCGCAACGGTAAAGTCACGATCAATCCCGCCCGGTTGGTGCGGCATCGCAGGGAAGGGGCCGGACGCCTACGCTTTCTCAGCCGCGAGGAGTACGACCGCCTGTATAGCGTAATCGCGCGAAGGTTCCCTGAGCACCTGGCGGAGTTTATCGTCAGCGTGCATACCGGCATGAGGCTGAGCGAGCAATACTCCAGTGCGTGGTCGCAAGTGCATCTCGACCGCCGAACGATTGAGCTGACAAAGACAAAGAACGGCTCCGCCCGAACAGTCCATTTGAACTCCGACGCCGTAGCTGCGATTCAGTCGGTGAAACATCCGCTTCACAAGCCATCCGATCCTGTGTTCCCGCGCGAGGGCGTGAAGGGCAGGTTCGATACGCGGTCCTGGTTCCAGCCTTGCCTGGACAGGGCTGGCGATGGCCGGGGCCTCCATCAAAGAGATTCAGGAGGCAGCAGGACACAAGACGATCACGATGTCGGCCCGTTACAGCCATCTCTCCCCGGCGCACAAACTTTCCGTGGTCGAACGGATTGCAGGAACTGCCCTCAAACAGTCACCAGCCTCTGACAAAACAGCCACGATGCCGAAACGCAAAAAACGAACAGCCACCAAAACAGCCACCAACTGAAAATGCCCGACTCTCGGAGTCGGGCATTTTGCCTATAAGTATTTTATTATCTTGGTGCCGGGAGGGGGGGTCGAACCCCCACGACCTTGCGATCGGCGGATTTTGAGTCCGCTGCGTCTGCCAGTTCCGCCATCCCGGCCTTTTACCAACAACTAACTGGCCAACCGAGCCGCCTCAGACGCCATACTTCGCGGACGCTAGCTCACAATGGCCAAGCTCAGTCTCGCACGGCAGCCTGCCCGTCGCAAGGTTCACGCGGCCGTCACGGTGAACAGTAGCCAGGCAACCTCAGCCCGGATCTCGGGCTCTCTGGATCGTCAATTCGCAGCGGGCAGCACCAGATATTGCTCCAGCTTGCCATCTGGCTCTTCGTAGGTCGTCACTGTGAGCCGCCGATTGGGAAATTCCACGCGAAATGCGCGAAAAACCATGCCTCCGCGGGGCTCCTCGGCAATCTGTTGGAAGCTTTGTGGCGTTCCCAACGGCTTCAGACTGCTGGCGAAGTCCTGGACGGCTTCTGCGGTGAAATAGTTGTTGCACAGCTCCGTCAACTGAGAGCGATCGAGTTGTCCATTCTGCAAACCAGTGAAGATCTTCAGAGCGCGCGCCTCTGTTGCCCGTGCTCCCCCAGCTGGAGAGCCATTCGCACCCGCGGCAAGCACAATTGGTCCCAACGCGCGGGCGATCGTCGCCGCAGCGCTGGACGCATCAATATTCGTCAGCACCGTCACTGCCGCTTTGCTGTCCGGATAGATCGTGTTCTGCGAAACAAAGCCCGAGACCTCGCCACTGTGTGAGATGATGCGCTGCCCATCACGCTCACTCACCTGAACGCCGAGCCCATACCCCGTCGGCTTTCCGTTCTTGAGCTTTACATCGGTGAACATCGCGTCGTAGGACGCCGACTTCAGCAGCGAGCGGTTCATCATGCTGATGTTCCATAGCGCCAGATCGTGCGGTGACATCGCGAGTTCGCCCGCCGCAAACATCCAGCCTGTACCCTCCAGCGGAGCGGGTCTCATTGGACCGAGCGCGTGCTGGAAGTAGCCCGTCGGGTCGCTCGGAGGCAGGTGGCTGGCATCCTGATCGCGAACACCCATCATCTGCAGCGGGTCGAAAATGCGCGCACGCAACTGTTCCACCAGAGGTTTGCCACCAACAATCTCGGCAATCCGCCCCGCGATTACATAATTGGTATTCGAGTACTGCCACTGCGTGCCCGGATCGAAGTCCAGCGGCTTACCACCCCACACATCCAGGATGTGCTGCGCCGTGGTCGGCGCCATCATCGTCGTCATCACGTAGTCTTCGGGCCAGAAGTCCTGATATCCCGCCGTCATCGACAGCACCTCGCGCACCGTCACCTCGTTCGCGCGCGTCAGGTGCGGCAGATACTTCCCGACCGGGTCGTCGAGCGTCATCTTGCCGTCTTCCACCAGCATCAGGATCAATGCGGCCGTGAACTGCTTGCTCACCGAGCCGACTGAGTACTGCATCTCCGTGGTTGCCGCCATTGGCGGCTCCAGACGTGCCTTGCCATACGCCTGCAGATATGCGATCTGTCCACGCTCCACCAGCGCGACAGAGGCGCTGGGGATGCCGGTGTCGGCGATTACCTTTTCGACCGCCTGATCGACGCGTGCCGCTGTAGCGGCATCGAGGGCATTCGAGGGTTGTGCCAGAACTGCCGAAGGAACTGCTCCAAAAAGCAGGGAACTGGTGAGAAGAGCAACCGCAACGCGCATGACTGGGAGAGTATCAAGAAACTGGATCCAGATCGGAGCGCAAAACCGGCATCCAGCGGGGGTTTGGATTTCGCACCCTCCCGGAGCCATACTGGATTCGACTGCGTTGATAGCTGACCAACAGGCACGCGGCAGGGGAGACATAAATGTCGCAGCAGGACGGCATGAGCAAGGTGATCGAAGGCTATCGGCATTTCAGCGAGGAGATCTTTCCGGAGCGTCGCGAACTCTTCGACGAACTCAGGGACCAGCAGAATCCACAGGTGCTCTTCATTACCTGCGCCGATAGCCGCATCGATCCGTCGCTGATCACCCACTCCGTTCCCGGCGAATTGTTCATCTGCCGCAACATCGGCAACATTATTCCTGCGTACGGTGAGATGTTGGGCGGTGTCTCCGCCGTTGTGGAATATGCGACGGTCGGGCTCAAGGTCACGGACATTATTGTTTGCGGGCATTCGGATTGCGGAGCCATGAAGGCGCTCAAGAATCCGGACACGCCCGCTCTGGCGGCAATGCCCACGGTCAAAGCGTGGCTGCGGAATGCCGAGGCCGCCCTGGGAGTGGTGCGCGCAACGGATCCCGAGGCATCTGGCGATCACTTGCTCCGTGCCCTGACGGAAGAAAATGTCCTTCTGCAGCTCCAGCATCTGCGGACCCATCCCGGCGTAGCCGCCGGCCTGGCCACGGGCAAGGTGCGGCTGCATGGCTGGATCTACAACATCGGGGAGGGCCGGGTGGATGCTTTTGACGAGACAACACGCCAGTTTCGGCCAATCGAAGAGGTGGTGGCCGATTCGGATAAGCCACTCGGGAACCCGCAGCATCCGGCGGAACTAACTTCCGCCCGGCCTTCCACCAAAGCTGGGTGAACTGCGCATTAGCTTTTTATAATCAATAGGTTACGCCCATGACAGGGCGAAACTGGCTCGAACTGCCGACGAGCTCCCCTCCATCCTAATCATCCCGGCAAAACTCTGGAATCTACCTGCACGGTATCTGCATCAGATACATTGACAATAAGTCACTCAAGTGCGAAAGTGATCCAAACGCGCAAGAGCGATGAGGTCAGGAGAGTTATGGCAAAGATTATCGGCATCGACCTAGGCACCACCAATTCCGTGGTGGCCGTTATGGAAGGCGGCGAACCAAAGGTCATCCCCAACAGCGAAGGCGAGCGCACTACCCCGTCCATTGTGGCCTTTACCAAGACCGGCGAACGGCTGGTCGGCCAAACGGCAAAGCGGCAGGCGGTGACTAACCCGCAGAACACTATTTATTCCATCAAGCGCTTCATGGGCCGTCGCGCCAATGAAGTCACAGATGAGATGAAGATGGTCCCCTACACCGTCAAGGCGCAGGGCGATCATGTCGTTATCGAAGCGCAGGGCAAGGACTACACCCCGCCCGAGATCTCGGCGATGATTCTGCAGAAGCTGAAGCAGGCGGCGGAGAGCTACCTCGGCACCACCGTGACCGAGGCGGTCATCACGGTGCCCGCGTACTTTAACGACGCGCAGCGCCAGGCGACCAAGGACGCCGGCCGCATTGCCGGTCTGGATGTCAAGCGCATCGTCAACGAGCCTACGGCGGCAGCGCTGGCCTACGGTCTCGACAAGAAAAAGGACGAGACCATTGCGGTTTACGACTTCGGCGGCGGAACCTTCGATATCTCGATTCTCGAGGTTGGCGAAGGCGTCATCGAGGTGAAGTCCACCAACGGCGATACGCACCTGGGCGGTGACAACATCGACCAGCGGATCGTCGACTGGCTGATCGACGAATTCAAGAAGGACGAAGGTCTGGATCTGCGCTCCAAGGGCAATGAAATGGCCCTGCAGCGTCTGAAGAGTGCGGCTGAGGCAGCCAAGATCGAGCTCTCCACAACCATGGAGACGGAGATCAACCTGCCCTTCATCACCGCGGACGCGACCGGCCCGAAGCACCTGGTGCGCAAGCTGACGCGTGCCAAGCTGGAGCAGCTTGTCGATGACATCCTGCAGCGCTCGATCGAACCCTGCAAGAAGGCCATGACTGACGCCGGCGTGAAGGCGGACCAGATTCAGGAAGTCGTGCTGGTCGGCGGTCAGACGCGTATGCCGAAGATCCAGCAGATGGTAAAGGAGCTCTTCGGAAAGGAGCCGCACCGCGGCGTGAACCCGGATGAAGTGGTCGCGATCGGTGCAGCGGTCCAGGCGGGCGTGCTCGCTGGCGAAGTCAAGGACCTGCTCCTGTTGGATGTGACACCGCTGACGCTTTCGATCGAGACGGCGGGTGGAGTCGCGACACCGATGATCGCGCGCAACACTACGATCCCGACCAAGAAGACCGAGACCTTCTCGACCTTCGCAGACAACCAGAGCGAAGTGGAGGTTCACGTTCTGCAGGGCGAGCGTTCGATGGCGCAGGACAACAGGACTCTCGGCAAGTTCAAGCTGGGCGGCATCGTACCCGCTCCGCGTGGCGTGCCGCAGATCGAGGTCACCTTCGACATCGACGCCAACGGCATCCTGAACGTGTTGGCGAAAGATCGCGGCACGGGCAAGGACCAGAAGATCACCATCACGTCCTCTTCGGGTCTGAGCAAGGAAGAGGTGGAGCGCATGGCGCGCGACGCCGAGTCCCACGCCTCCGAAGATAAGGAGAAGCGCGACCAGATCGAGGCTCGCAATGGTCTGGACAACATGGTCTACAACATCGAAAAGATGTTGAAGGAGAGCGGCGACAAGGTCTCTGGCTCGGAGAAGAGCGATGTGGAATCCTCTCTGGCCGATGCCAAGAAGACCCTCGAAGGTACGCCGAGCGCGACTGAGTTGAACGCGGCGCGGGAGAAACTGACCGCTGCCTCGCACAAGCTCGCTGAGGCCATGTACAAGGCCAGCGCGAATGCCGCTCCAACCGATGGCGCCGCGGCTGCTGCTGGAACCACGGCAGAAGAGCCCAAGAAGGACGAGGGCGTCATCGACGCGGAGTACGTGGACGTCGACGAGAAGAAGTAAAAGTCGTAAGTAACGCCTCGGCAGATGACCACGACGGCGTCTGACGGTGCGAAGGTAAGGGGCGCTCGCAGCGAATGTGAGCGCCCCTTCCGATATCAGGCCGATAAAGGAAGTGGGCAGGGAAGCAGGGAGAGATGCAACAGAGAAACGGGCACACCAAAAATGGCACGCCAGGACAGGGGAGGGCGGTTGCCGAGGAACAAACAATGACAAACACTATGTGGCGCTGCGTGCAGTGGCGCGCCGGGCAGATTTTGAACAAGGTCCTCTTCAATACGAAATCAGAGGCGGAGACTTTCTGCGCGCAGATGCACCGTGCCGAACCGGACATCTTCTGGCGTATGGAGCCGATCGAAGCCAAATTGGTGTGGAATTAATCCGTAACAAGTAAGGTGACGAGAACGAATGCCCGAGGGAAATGAGGTCCATCGCTTTCGCGATCGGCAGGCAGCGACTTTTGCCGGTCGCACCGTGCACGCGGACTCACCCTCGGGACAATTTCCAGATGCGGCCGTCCTTGACGGCCGAAAACTCCGCGGCATCATCGCGCACGGCAAGCATCTGGGCTACGACTTCGGTCGCGATCTGATCCTCCACGTGCATTTAGGCCGCTTCGGCGATTTCACGGAAGGCACAGGACCGCTGGCGGAGCCAAAGGGTGCGTTGCGGCTGCGCATCTGGACCCAGAGCCGGAAACAGACTGATTGGCTCGAGCTGCGTGGGCCGTCGGACTGTTCGATCTACGATCAGAAAAAGTGGGAGCGGCTGATGGCGCGGCTCGGCCCAGATCCCTTGGAAAAGGGAGCCGACCCGAAGCCGGCATTCGCCACCATTACTGAACGGAAGACGCCCATCGGCATGCTGCTTATGGACCAGTCGGTCTTTTCGGGTATCGGCAACATCTATCGTGCCGAACTGCTGTACCGCGCCCGGCTCAGCCCATTGCGGCCTGGAATGGATGTCGAGCCGAAGAGGATCCGCGCGATATGGAAAGACGCCATGACCTTGATGGCGGACGGCATGATCGATCGCCGCATCGTCACCACGCGCCCAAAAGACCGGCCGCACCCACGCGGGCCAGCCGAGCGCGGGGAAGTGCACTATGTTTATAGGCGCAAAGGAAAACCGTGCCTGGTCTGCGGTACGGCGATCCAAAGCCGGGATATGGCTGGCCGCACACTCTATTGGTGCCCGGTCTGCCAGAAAGATTAGACGGGCAGTCAGAAGGTCAGAAGCGAACACATAACGATGCCAACGACACAGAACAAGGACTATTACGGCGTACTCGGAGTCAAGAAGACAGCCAATGCGGACGAGATCCGCAAGGCCTTCCGCAAACTTGCGCGCAAATATCACCCGGATGTGAACCCCGGTGACAAAAAGGCGGAAGAAAAGTTCAAGGAGATCTCCGAGGCGAACGACGTCCTGAGCGACGACAAAAAGCGCAAGATATACGACCAGTTCGGCTTTTATTCCGACCAGATCGATCCCGCACAGGCCGAGGCGGCTGCACGAGGCGGCTACGGTCGTACACGCGCCAGCGCCGGCGCCGGACCCCAGGAAGTTCCCTTCGATTTCGAGGGTTTCGACTTCTCGAACTTCGAAGGCGGTCCGGGAGCCCAGCGCCAGGCCCCACCGGGCGCCGGCGGCGGCTGGGGCGGCTTCCGCGACATCTTCTCCGGGATGTTCAATCAGCAGGGCGGCAAACAGCCGCAGCGTGGACCGCAGCCCGGCACAGACCTCGAATACACCGTCAATGTCGATTTCTGGACCGCGGTTCGCGGTGGCACTGCACGCCTGCAGATTCTGCGGCAGGAGGTTTGCCCCACCTGCCACGGCAAGGCCTCGTCCGGCGCGCCAATGCAGTGCCCGGAATGCCACGGCACTGGCCACGTCACCCAGATGGGCGGCCGCATGAAGTTCAATATTCAGTGTCCGCGTTGCGGCGGCTCCGGCCGGGTGCAGGAGAGCTGCCCCACTTGCCATGGCGACGGCACCGTGCAGCGCCCGGAGACCATCGAGTTCCGCATCAAGGCGGGGACACGTGACGGTCAGCGTATCCGTTTGGCCGGCAAGGGCAACGCGGGGGTGAATGGCGGACCCGCGGGTGACCTGTACCTCATCATTCGCTCCGGGCCTCATCCCATCTTCCATCGCGTGGCCGACAACATCGAGATCAGCGTGCCTGTCCGGGTCGATGAAGCGGCCTTGGGAGCCAAGATCGAGGTGCCTACCATCGATGGGCGCGCCCAATTGCGTATTCCACCCGGTACCCAGACCGGACAAAAGCTGCGTATGAGGGAAAAGGGCGTGGCTTCGGCATCGAACGAAGGCCACCGCGGTGATCAGATCGTTACGGTGGAGATTACCGTTCCCCAACTGCGGGACGAGCGCTCCAAGGAGATTCTGCGGGAGTTCGCCCACCTGAATCCGGAAGACCCGCGCACAGTCCTCTGGAGCAAGGTCTGAAGTTGACGGCGGAAACGACTGCAAAAGAAACAGGCCAGGGATGAGTCCCTGGCCTATTTCTCATTTATGAAACCCTTATTGCAAGCCGCGAACTGCTGCAATGGTGGTAGTCAGAGGCTCGCGATCGAGCGTTTCAAGCTTCGATCCCGTCCACAGCATGTAGTACTTACCGCAGGTGCTGGCAGAGTTGCCATGGCAGCCCTGCATTACCAGCAACCGGCTGTCGGGCCGGTACTGGAAGCCAATATTCTCATCCGCGCCGTTCTTAGGAGCGGTCAGATTGTAGCCAGGCTCGTAGACTTGGCCGTTCAATTCGTCCACGATGAAGAAGGTAGTGCAGCCATCGCCGCATCCCCATTGCAGCAGCGCGTAGTGGCCGCCGAAGTTCGTTCCCTGGCTTGATCCCTCACGCAGACGCGTGCGGAAATAGGCCTTGGCAGGGCTATTGATGATGGGTTCGGATTTCAGTCCCACGGGCACCTTGACGGCCGGATAGTCGGCCGCCGCCGGGGTCCAGCCTGGCTGGGCCTGAACCGGCTGGGCTAACACGGATATGGCTGCGAAACCGAAGGCGGTAAGGGTGAACCGAAGCTTGTTCATGACGGCAGTGTGCCTCGTACCGTAGCGGATCACCAGAGAGTAATAGGGAATTTTGATTACCAAAGGGTTGAAATGCGGCAGAAATTACCTAAACAGGCCAACGTACAACTTTTGGTGAACGCGGTTATGCCCTGGGCTGAGGCAGAACTCCAAAAAAGCGGGCGAATTTCCCCAGCCGCAGCCTGGCTATTACCGGGTGCCTCTGAGCCCGAATTCCGCGCTATGGAGGTGCCAGACGCGGCGCAGGGGCAGTCTGTCCAGCAGCAGGAAGCTGCGTTGGTAGCCGAACTTCGAGCCCGCTGGCAACAAGGCGAGCTCGCCGCTGCAGTCCTTGTAGCGCCTGTTCTCTACGGCCGAAGCGGCTCTGGAGAGCGCTCCCAGGCTGTCCGGCTGCATGTGGAGGCGCGCGACGGTTACTGTGCCGACATCCTCATGCCCTACCGCATACGCACCCGCTGGGGCTGGCGCGGCGGCCCGCAGAACCGCGTACACTTCAGCCATCCGGTAGCGCAGGAGAGCGACTCGCGCTTCAGCGATTCGCCCGCGCAGCCCGCGTAAAGCATTTCTCGCGATGCTGATGCTTTGGAGTGCGAAGATAGTCACGACGTGGCCTTTCCTGAATCAGAGGCCATAGAACGCCTGCTGTGCGCTCAAGTTACGGGAGAAATGCTTTAGAACAGACGATGCCGACGAAACGCAGATCCAAAGGTGCCTACATGATCTCCGCCGTGGCGGAGATGTACGAGATTCACCCGCAGACCCTCCGGCTCTACGAGCGAGAGGGGCTGTTGAAGCCCTCTCGCACCGAAGGCAATACCCGCCTGTACACCGATGAGGATCTGGAGCGGCTCGAGTTCATCCTGAATCTGGCGCGCGATCTTGGGGTCAATATCTCCGGCATCGCCATCATTCTGCAGATGCGCGAGCGCATGGAGGAGATGAACCGTCAAATGCAGAGCTTCGTGGATTATGTGCGCTCGGAGATGCTTCAGCATATGCAGCAAAACGCTCCGATGGCGAATGAAGCTGCGATGGTGCCTCTGCGCAAGCCGGTCGTCGAGCCTCCTCCCATCCGGGAACGCAAGCGATAGTGACATAGTGACTTAGCGTTATCACGGGATGTGCACCGGCAAAACCTGGCGTAGGCAGACGTGCGCTCGCCAGAGTAGTCTAATGAACAGCTATCCCAGTTAGGTGAAACCGTATCGCGATGCTCCGTCTCCTGCTCGCCTTGGGCATATTTGGTCTCATTACCTCCACGATCTACAGCGTCATGGTGATAGCAGGGGTCGTCCGATATCGTGCCAGGCGTCGCCAGGCAGCTCCAGTTAGTTTTTTCCCGCCGCTAAGCGTCCTCAAGGCGCTCCACGGCAACGAACCCGATCTCGAACGGAACCTCACAAGCTTCTTCGAACAGGATTATCCGTCCTTTGAAATCCTCTTTTGCGCGAGGCGAGCAGACGACGCAGGGCTGGCGGTTGCACGCCGGGTTGCGGCACGCCATCCCCACGTCGAATCCTCCATTCATCTTTCCGGTGAACCTGAGTGGCCAAACGCCCGCACCTACTCGTTGGAGATCATGCGCCGGGCGGCCAGGCACGACATACTCGTGATGGCGGACAGCGACGTCTATGCGGAAAGAGACTATCTCGCGAAGGTCGTTCAGCCGCTTCAAGACGAAAATGTGGGAATGGTGACTTGTGTCTACAGGGGAGTCACCAAACATGGGTTGTGGGCAAGGCTGGAAGCATTAGGGATGTCCGTTGAGATGACGTCGGGCGTTCTTGTGGCAGAGATGCTGGAAGGCATGCAGTTTGCCTTAGGACCGACGATGGTCACGCGAACCAGCACCATCCAGAAGATCGGCGGTTTCGCTCCGGTTGGCCAATACCATGCCGACGACTTCATTCTCGGCAACTGGGTGCATCGAAGCGGAGAAACAGTGGTCCTTTCCACCTATCCGATCGAACATCACGTGGTGAATACCTCATTCGCGAGCACCTTTGCTCACCAGCTAGGCTGGGCTACCAGCACGCGTTTTTCCCGTCCGAAGGGCCACGCGGGGACCATCTTCACATTTGCCATGCCGTTCGGCCTTGTCGCGTTCGCGAGTTTATTCGCAGCCCACTCTCCATACCTTGGACTGGCTGCGTTGGCGTGGGCATATTTCGATCGAGTCCTACTGTCAGTATTGGTGGGCGGTGTCGTCGTGCGGGATCGAAAAGCCGTTACCTACGCATGGCTCTATCCTCTTCGAGATTTGACAGGCTTCTTCTTCTGGGCCGCCAGCTATCTGCGTCGTCGTCTGCGCTACCGCGGAGAGCTGTATGAACTTCGTTTTGGCGGAACGCTTCACCGGGTAGATCAAAAATCTGCGCATGCGGCTGCCGAACAGACTTCGTTACTGACCTCCAAGCCGAAGTCTTAAGCGAAGGCAATGCAAGTGGCTTTTCACCGGGGCCGATCTGTGTACAGAGTCTTGTCCGCCAGCTCCTGGATCGGAATCAGTCGTTTTCCCAGCACGGCTTCCACCTGGTCTCGCCGTTCAGCTTGCGCGAAGAGAAATTTTCGATTGCCCGTGCCCCAGATCGACGCGAGTTCCTTATCGTCGATGAAGACATGCGGGGCATCCGGCCACATGGAACCCCACACCATGGTGGAAGAGCGTCCGTGCACCAGCAGCGCCTGGCGTCGCGTGTAAAAGAGCACAGATGCGCCATCCGACTGATCGCCGTAGACGATCAACGTCGCACGCAATGCCGCTGGATCCGAGGGACTTTCACTGGCTGGGTAACCGGCGATTTCATTGATGGTTCGAGCCATCGGTTCAGAGGAAAGCATCGGTGCGAAGCGCACGAAGGCGATGTGTGCGGCGATGAGGAAGATAGCAAGTGTGAAGGCCACCGAGAGCGTTGCTTCAAAGTGCCGTGCTTTCCTGCGCAACTGCAACGCCAGCACCGGGCCCACCAGCAGAACCACTGCAGCGATCACGGCAGGCAGCCGCAGTGCCGCAAACGATGGCCCAGTCAGATCGAAGAGGTGCGACATCGAGAGCGAGTAGTTGCCTACGGCGCGATGCGCCAACAGTGTGCCGATGTCCGGCACGAATGCCAGATGCCGCGAAGTCCAAAGCCCATAGCTCAACGCAGCCGCGGAGAGCACCCCCACCATGGCGAGCAGAACGTGCGCGCCGGTAAGCCATCCATCCGCGCCTTCGCGCGCCTGTTCGTCGACGCGCTCTGCGCGCAGCTCAAAGGATGCGAGCACTGCTGCCGTCAGCATCAGCAGTGGTAGATACGCCGGAAAGGTGTAGTACTCCTGGTTGGTAGAAATAGAAAAGAAGACCAGCATGAAGCCGGCATAGAGCGACAGCAGCCAGATGGTGCGGCTGCGAAACCGCTCACCAGCATCCTCCAATCGCAGATTGCTGATCCATCGAGTGCGCGTGTGCCACGCCCGCCGCACCACCAGTGGCAGATACAAACTCCACGGCAGCAACCATGCGATCTGACCAATCCAGTAAACCCATCCTGGCTGCTTGTTGTAGTCCACCGGGTAGCGCTTGCCCAGGAAGCGCAACACGTGCTCGTTGATGAAATAAAAGTAGAAGAACCCATGCACGTGGCCGAACGTGGGATGGTTGCCGACAGGATTGCCCTGATCTGGATTGCGCAGGCCGGCGAGAATGTGCCACGGTGCAGCAACTCCCAGAAATACCAGAAGGCCGGTGGCGATTCGCATCTCGCGCCAGCGCCGCCACTCCCCCGTAACGACCAGCCACGGCACTGCAGCCGCAAAGAAGAAGACCGGCGCGATGAGCCCTTTGGCCAGTGTCGCGACGGCAAGCGATGCCCAACTCACGTAAAAGAGCAAAGGCTTGCGGTCCTCCAGCCCAAGCAGAAAGCAGTAAAGCGCGAGGCCAATGAAAAAGGTGAGAAGCGCTTCCGGAATATCAATCCGGGTGAAGAGAAAGACGCCGATGCCGGTCAGCAGGGCGAGAGCCGCATAGAAGGCCGCTCGCTCGTTGAATGCGCGGCGTGTCCAGTGCCAGGCGAGTATGGCCGTCGCCAGTACACCCAGCGCCATGGGAAAATGCGCGGAAAAGACGTTATAGCCGAAGATATGATCGTCGATTGCGGTCAGCCAGTAGGGAAGGGGCGCCTTTTCCAGATAGCGAATGCCGTTGATCTTCAATGTCACCCAGTCGCCGGAAAGCGCCATATGTTGCGCGGCATTGGCATGCGCGGCGTCGGCATCGTCCAGCAACGCCGGTGAGAAGAGCGCCGCAAAATAGACGGCGAACCAAACCAGGAGCAGGATGGTCCAGGCGCGGCCGGTGGTGAGGAAGCGCGCGGGTGCAGTATCCGTGCGCACCGGAAGTACGATGGGATGAGACATGACCGAACCAGCAGAATACCAGCCGGATCAGGGCGCCCGAAGCGTGGAAGCTTCGCCGATGCTCGAACATCTGCGCCAGGTCGCAGAGGCCATGCGGGGGACGCTCGATGCCTGCCGCAAACATGGTGAAGCGCCAAAGGTGGAAGCAGTCCATCATCTGCGCACCGGTACGCGACGGGTCGAGGCAACCCTGGAGACCCTGGCGCGGGAGGCTGGCGCGCGCGGCCTGGGCAAGGCGGCAGAGGAGGCACGTCAGCGCTGGTTGCGGCAGTTGAAGAAGGTCCGCCGCGCCGCCGGGACGGTGCGCGATCTCGATGTCCACCGCGAGCTGCTCGCCGACAATTTCCTTCCGGCAGCAGACACTGCGCCCGACAAGGTTGCTGCAGAGCTGGCGGAAGCCACGGCAGCAGCAGCTACCGGTTCTGTCGAGATCACGCCCGTCACGCAACAGGCGCGCTCGCTCGATGCGTGGCTGAAGGGCCGCCGCTCGGACGCAGCACAAGCGCTGTGCACCACGCTCAATGATCATGCGGACCGGCTGCTCGGTGCCGAACGGCAGTTCATGGCGGCCATTGCGAAGTGCCGCTCCGTCAGCCATCGCGCTCATCGGCCTGCCGCACGTCTTGCGCTGGAAGACTATCTGCGTCTCATGGATGCGATGCCGCTCCTTGATAAGGAGAACCTGCACGACTTCCGCAAAGGCGCGAAGAAAGCACGCTATGTGGCGGAGTCAGATGACAAGGACCCAGCGGCCGAGGCCATGGCCAAAGCGATCAAGCGTGTGCAGGACGCCATCGGCGACTGGCACGATTGGGATGTAGTGAGAGAAGAAGCGCGCGAAGCATTGCGGGATGAAGGTCGAGCTTTCGAGGCGCAGCTTGAGGCGCGAACGCAGCGCGCCTACCAGCGTGCACTGCGCATGACAACCACCATGGGCCGCCGCTTCGTCGGGGAATGGCAGGCGTTGCGGCCCCGCCGCGCACGTTCGCGACGTGTCCCGTCACAGAAATCAAGTTAAGCTTAGCTTCCATGCAGAGAATGCAGACCCTCGCTGCGATCGACATCGGATCGAATTCCTGTCGGCTCAAGATCGCCCGCATCGAACGGCATCGCCTGAAAGTTCTCCACGAAGATCGCGCAGTCACGCGTCTCGGCGCCAGCGTCTTCGAGAGCGGGATGATCTCGCCCGACGCGATGGTCGGCACCCTGAGTGCTCTCAAACGGTTTTATAAGGCGGTGCAGGTGGCTGCAGCCGACCGCGTGCGCGCGGTTGCCACCGCCGCGCTGCGAGATGCGCGAAATGCTCAGGCATTTGTCGCATGGGTGAAGTCCGAGACGGGTTGGGACCTGGAGATCATCTCCGGACTCGAAGAGGCGCGGCTCATCCATCGCGGGGTGATGCGCGAAGCGCGCACCCAGGGCCGCTGCCTGCTGGTCGATCTCGGCGGCGGCTCGTGTGAGATCACGCTCTCGGACCGCAGACGCATTGTCGAGACGATGAGCCTGCCGCTGGGCGCCGTACGCCTGACCGAGGAGTTTCTGCACGAAGCCGATCGGCCGGCTCCGGAAGATATCGCGCGCATGAAGCGGTATATTCGCCGCGAGCTGGGAAGAGCGGGCAGGCGTTTCGGTAGCCTGTCGCGCGTGCAGGTCATTGCTACCTCGGGCACGGCTGCGGCTCTGGTGCAGGCCAGCGTCGTGACGAAGCTTGGGGGCCGTCCAGCCAAGCGCTCGAAGCGCATGAGCGGTACGGCGGAAACGCGCGCAGTACGCCGCCTTGCCACCAAACTGCCGAAGATGACCAATCAGGAGCGCGGCAAGGTGCCCGGAATTGGGCCGCGGCGCGCGGAGATCATCGCGGCTGGCGCTGAGGTGTACGCGACCCTGTTGGAGCATTTTGGTTTGGGTGGTTTCCGCTACTCCGACCTCGGACTGCGCGACGGAATTCTCGCCCAGATGCTCGCCGAACAGGATGCGCGCACCAGCGCGCATCAGCAGTTTGAGCGCGACCGATGGGAGAGCGTGCTAGCTACCTGCAAGCGCTATGGCGTGGACACGCGGTCGGCAGACCCGGTGCGCGCGCACGCGGCGCAGCTCTTCCGCGATCTGCAATCGATGCATGGACTCCCGGCGGACTATCAGCAATGGCTGGAGGCCGCCGCGATGATGCGGGATGTAGGGAAGTACATCAACTACCAGGGCCATCACCGGCACACCCAATATGTGATCGCCGGCTCCGAGCTCTACGGCTTCACGCCGCAGCAGCGCTCCATCGTCTCCGGCATCGCGCGCTATCTGGGAAAATCACGGCCCGCTCCGCAGGACCGCGCCTTCCGTTACATCGCCCCCGCCGACCATGACAACGTGAAGCGCGCGATTGTGTTGCTGCGTCTGGCCATCGCGCTGAACCAGGATCGTGCCAGCGACGTGTTGCGCGTGGCAGTCCATGCATATCCCAAGCGCGTCGTGTTGAAGATTCAGCCCGGACGTACCGGCGCAGAACTTGAGCTGTGGTCCCTGCGCAAGGAAGCAGATTACTTCCGGGAAGTTTTCCGCCGTGAGCTCTTTCCGACGCTTGCCTGAACCTGGCGCAGCATGCGCGTGTCCACGAGTCCCAGCAACTGAGCGGGCCGCCGGCTTATGTCAATGCGTGCCATGGCGCCCTTGCGCAGCCGCAGATTCGCGCGTCCGCCTCGCTGCCCTGCAATCAGCGCACCAGCGAATTGCGCGAGATTCGGATTGTGGCCGACCACCAGAACCGTCTCCTGTCCGGCGTGCTTCGCCAGCATCGCTTCGAAGTCGGCGAATTTTCCGCTCGGCTCCAGGCTCGCGTCGGCTGCGATCTTCTGTTCAAAACCGATCTCTGTCGCCACTAAGGATGCCGTCTGGAGAGAGCGCTTCAGGGGACTGGAGATGATCGCATCAAAGCTAACGCCCATCGCGTTCAGGTAGGCGCCAATCAACAAGCACTGTTGCTTGCCTTCCTTATCCAGGCCGCGCCTGCGGTCCAGCAAAGGATTCTGCCGGCGAGATCCGGCGCTAGCATGTCGGAGAATGTAGAGGGTCATAGGAAAAGTTCAGCGCCCACTGAAATGCCGGGGTCTGTAACCTGATTGTAACAATCCAGCCAGTTCGGCTCAGCGCTCATCACACAGTTCATATGCGGGCGACTTCTAGGACACGATTCTGATCCCCTAAACGATGAGGCAAGTCAAAGTGGCACGTCGTCTTTTAGCAATTGCAGCCATCATCGTCGCTCTTCTTCTCGGCTGGTTCCTGGGAAGATTGGCGATGCGACGAGCAGTTTCCTCCGCGCCGGCAAATTCCTCAGGGAGTGTTGCGCCGATCCAGGCCGTGTCGAGTGTCCCTTCCACCAGCGACCTCACGCCAACGCTTGTTTACGCCCACAACATCCAGCTTCGCAAAGGACCGGACTTTCGCATCTACATCGTTTGGATCGCCGGTCAGATGCTTCGCACGAAACCGAACGTCAATCCGTCCTTCGACGATCCGGATTCTTTCATCCTGGAGATTGAAAAGGGCGTCATCCGCGCGAACATCGGGGACATCGGCAAATATCTGAACTCCACGACTTCGAAGGACTCCCCGCTCAAGAACATCGACGTTCAGCCAGCGGGCGACCTCGTCAAGATTCACGGCACCCTCAAAAAGGTGGTTCCGCTGCCCATCGAAATTCTCGGCTCGCTGGCGGCCACACCTGACGGTCTGGTGCGCCTGCACGTGCAGCACATTTCCGTTCTGAAGGTTCCGGTGAAGGGGCTGCTTGGTACCTTCGACGTCAAGCTCGCTGACCTGGTGCACTCTACGAATGTGGCCGGCGTGACCATCTCCGGCAACGATCTTGTCTTCGATACAGAGAAGCTGCTGCCGCCGCCGCACATCCGCGGCCAGTTGACGACAGTGCGGGTAAAAGTGCCAGACATCGAAGTTATCTACGGCAATGCGCCAAATGATCCGACACAGCTGGCGCAGTGGCATAACTTCATTCGTTTCCGCAATGGTGCGCTCAACTTCGGCAAACTCACGATGCACAACGCCGACCTGACCATGATCGACGCGGCAAACGAGCCCTGGTTCGACCTGGACTTGGTCAATTATCAGAATCAGGTGGTGAGCGGCGACACGCGCATGACGGCGCAGGCGGGTGTGGAAATCTACATGCCAAGCCTCAAGGACCAGGCCAGCCAGCACGCCGGTCAGCGTGTGACGCTGGAATGGCTGAAAAACCGGAACAATTCACTGCCGCCCGATGTGGCGAAGAAGGCGAAGGCTCACTAGTTGCTGGAATTCACTGGAACGGGCTTTGGGTCGGGATCGAGCGGCACAGGATCGGGATCGGGCTCAGGAAAGCCCGGTCCATCGGGCTCCGGATCAGGTGGCGGATACGGGTCCGGCACAACGTCCGGCGGTGTCCCGGGAAATCCACCCAGACAAAAGTCGCCCAGGGGCACGGGGTAGAATTCGGCAACGAAATAATGCTCTGCCATGGTTTCTGGGATGGCGTCTCATGCCTCTCCGCGTTGCTTGTCGTTTCCACAAATCGGGTCCTGACGTGAGATTTTTCTTCAGAGAGAGGGTGCTATCCGCCGCCAGCGCTCGCTGAGCAGCAATCCCCACAGTAACTCCCGCCGATCCTCGAGCATCCATCCAGCCTCGCTCATAACGCTTGCGTGGTCCGGCAGCCGGCGAGCCCGCAATCCCGTCAGCAGACCAAAACCCAGATAGAGTTCACGCACGATCCACCTTCCCAACAGCCGGGCCGGGTTTCGCTGGGGAATAGCGAAGTCAGACACGATCCAGAGGGCCGTCTTCTCTACTGCGCCATTCACATGCGCCACCAGCGAGGCAATCTCTGCTTCGTTGAAGCAGTCGAGGAAGAAGTGGCTGACGACGAGATCAAAGGGCGCGTCCGGAAACCCCGCTGGCTCGCACTCGAGTGCATCCGCATGCAGCATGCGAACCTGTGCTCTGGGTGGCAGTCGACGCGCAAGCCGGAGCAGCATTCTGCTGCTTGCATCCACGGTTGCCGCCCGAATCTCCGGCACGCGCCGTACCAGCTCCGCGAGAAATCGGCCATCGCCGTCTCCATACACGAGTGCACGTCTGCAGGCGGTCATCTCTGCAAGACGCAACCTCCTGCATTGCTGCAGATAGGGGCCAAAGCTGAAGTATTCCATCCACCGATACACACGCGACAACCGGTCGAACTTAGCTGGTGTGTTCACCGCCCCAGCGTTCCCACAACGAGTAAAAGCAGCGGAGTCAGAAGGGCGAGATCCGCCGCAACACGCCGTCCCCCGGCTCGCAGCTGCGAGCGGTCGAGCACTAGGAAGAGCGTGGCGCTCAACGCCGCAGCCACGGCCAGCCAACGCGCCGGCTGGCTGACGAGGCAGAACAGGCTGAGGCAGTTGGCGACAATCGCCATGCCCACCAGCCACCATATGCGGCTCCCCTGATGCTGCTGCTCCCAGTCTTCAATGGCCACACAGTTGAGCCAGCAGAGCACAGCAAAGATCGGGCACAGAATCAACAGCGGATGGTGCCGCGGCATCCCCGCAGCGCTGTGCCACGCCGCGTCCCACGCGGGCAATGCCGAAGCGGCGGCAAACAGCAGCGCGACGGCGAACTCCTTGGGAAAGTAGCGAAGTGACCTGCCATACGCGCGTGCAGGCAGGTGTACCAGCCCGAGGTACAGCAGCGAGAGCGCACCGAGAACGCAATATGAGGTGATGAGCGACGGCGGCATGCGTGCAACGAGCACCGCCAGGGCAAACGCTACCGGTGCCGCTACGGCGAGAAACGCTCGCCGGTGGCGATCGTGAAAGCGATGCCTCTCCTTTAGCATTGTTTCCGGTGCTAGCCGGGCATCCAGCAGCCGGTCCGCCACATAGAACAGCCACGTGCCCATAGCCAGCGCGGCCGGTAGCCAAGGTGACAACCGCGAGCGCGCCGCGCGCCCAAAGGCCCAGCACCATAGCGCGGCCACCGTGGGCGCATCCAAGCTCAGAAGATGCCAGTACCGCAGCAATGTATGAGGGAAGCGGAGCAAGTTTCAGTGTAGCGGCAGCAGCACGGTGCGCGTGATACGGGTTGTCTGTTGCCGCTATCGCGCAGCGGCGATCAGTATCTTTTGCAGTGTGAACGAACCGTCCGGTTGCACTTCAAAGAATCTACGCACCTCGTCCGGAGCCGCCTTCCACAGTGCATGGATGGCCGCAACGCGTTCCGGCGCGGTCCGCTGTCGCTCGGTCCAGCTGGAGAACTCGAGTGCGACCGGCCATTGCTCGCGCAACGTTGCCGCGAAGCCGGCCTCACGGAACAGCGCAAGCCACTCCCGCGTGCTGTAGTCGCGGACGTGTGACGGATCGCGCAAAATCTCAACTGCCTGCAGGTGGGTGTCGAGCAGCGGTGTCTCGCCGCCGGCTGTATCGATCATCAGCGCCTGGCCACCGGGCTTCAGCACGCGCCGTATCTCGCGCAGCGCGGCAGGCACGTCGTGCCAGTGGTGTGCGCTGTAGCGACTGATCACGAAATCGAAGTGCGCGTCCGCGAAGGGAAGAACTTCCGCCATGCCCTGAACCGTCGTGATGTTCCCGATGCCGCGCGCGGAGGCTTCGCGTTGCACCACCGCAAGCATCTGGGCCGTCAGGTCATAGGCGGTCACCGAAGCGGCATGCGGCGCTACGGCGAAGCTCGCGTGGCCTGCGCCACATCCTAGCCCGGATTTCTCACCACAGCTG